>Ga0256914_1003850_pt1 | contig 11621 bp, 9 predicted proteins | sample HulkmetaG_FD_191571 | JGI IMG/M metagenome (GOLD analysis project Ga0256914, IMG submission 191571) | Hydrothermal chimney microbial communities from Main Endeavour vent field at the Juan de Fuca Ridge, Pacific Ocean - Hulk | ecosystem: Environmental > Aquatic > Marine > Hydrothermal vents ...
CGCCGCTGGTTGGCGCTGAAGATGCTGGAGTCGGATGACAATTTGCCTTCCGACCCGCCGTCCGGCCTGGTGGAGGCGGTGCACCGGTGGCGCAAGACGATCGAGGATCGCGCCGGCGAGGAGGCCGACATCTTCATCGCCGACAGCCGTTTCAGCCACGCCCACGCTTTGGCCCAGTCGGTGGTGCGCGAAAAGGGGCAGCTGAGCCACACCCTCTCCGACCGCATCGACAAGGTGGTGCTCAGTCGCTGGCTGGGCATTCCCATCTTTCTCTTTCTCATGTACTTGATGTTCCTGTTCACCATCAACATCGGAGGCGCCTTCGTCGATTTCTTCGACGGCGTGGCCGGCGCCTTTCTGGTGGACGGTCTGGGCGCTTTGCTCACGGAATGGGGCGCGCCCCACTGGCTGCGGGTGATCCTGGCCGACGGCGTCGGCGGCGGCATCCAGGTGGTCTCCACCTTCATTCCCATCATCGCCGCCCTCTACCTCTTTCTCTCGGCGCTGGAGGACTCGGGCTACATGGCGCGGGCCGCCTTCGTCATGGACCGCTTCATGCGCGCCATCGGCCTGCCCGGCAAGGCCTTCGTGCCCCTCATCGTCGGCTTCGGCTGCAACGTGCCGGCCATCATGGCCACCCGCACCTTGGAAAACGAGCGCGAGCGCAAGCTCACCATCCTCATGAACCCTTTTATGTCCTGTGGGGCACGGCTGCCGGTTTACGTGCTCTTCGCCGCCGCTTTCTTCCCCGACGACGGCCAGAACCTGGTCTTCGCCCTCTATCTCATCGGCATCACCGTGGCCATTCTCACCGGGCTGGTGATGAAGCGCACCCTGCTCCGGGGCGAGAGCGCCGGATTCATGATGGAGCTGCCGCCCTACCACCTGCCCACGCTCAAGGGGATGCTGCTGCGCACCTGGGACCGGGTGAAACTCTTCGTGCGCGAGGCGGGCAAGGTGATCGTGGCCATGGTGCTGGTGCTCAACCTGCTCAACTCCCTGGGCACCGACGGCTCCTTCGGCAACGAGGACTCGGAACGCTCGGTGCTCAGCGCCGCGAGCCAGGCGCTGGTGCCGGTCTTCGAGCCCATGGGCATCCGCGAGGAGAACTGGCCGGCGGTGGTGGGGGTCCTCTCCGGCGTGTTGGCCAAGGAGGTGGTGGTGGGCACCCTGGACACCCTCTATACCCGCCTTGCCGCGGAGGCTTCGGGGGCGGTCGGCGCAGAGGACGATTTCGACCTCTGGGCCGAGCTTCGGGCGGCCGCCGCCACCGTGCCCGAGAATCTCGCCGCCGTGGGCGCGGCGCTCACCGACCCTCTGGGGTTGGGCGCCGCCGATATCGAGGACGCGGCCGCCGTGGCCGAGGAGCAGGCGGTGAGCCTCGGCGTCTTCGGCGCCATGGCTCAACGTTTCGACGGCCAGGTGGGCGCCTTCGCGTACCTGTTGTTCGTGCTCCTCTACTTCCCCTGCGTGGCCACCATCGGCGCCATCAAGCGGGAGGCGGGCGGCGCCTGGGCCGCCTTCGTCGCCTTCTGGACCACCAGCGTCGCCTATGTCACCGCCAGCGTCTATTATCAGGCGGCCACTTTCGGTCAGCATGTCGGCGGCTCCCTGCTCATCATCGCGGCGCTTCTGGGCTACCTGGCCGCGGTGGTGGTGGGGCTGCGCTGGTGGGCGCGGCGCGATTCCCCGGCGCCGGGGATGCCCTTGCGCCGGGGGGCGTGATGCTCGTCGCCGTGCGTGACTATCTTCGCCGGCGCGGCCAGGCCACCCTGGCCGACGTGGCCCACCACTTCCGTCTCTCCCCCGAGGTGGCGCGCCAGATGCTCCAAGTGTGGGAACGCAAGGGCATGGTGCGCCGGCGCGCGGCCACCGCCGCCTGCGGCACCGCTTGCAGCCAGTGCGATCCGGCCTCGGTGGAGGTGTGGGAATGGCGCGAAGATCCCGGGGCGCCGCCCCCTCTGCCGCCCGATTGCCGCGGGCGCTGACTCCTTGCGGTCGGGCGTGCCGATGCCCGGCGCAGTACAATAGGCTCCACCATGGACGTCTCCCGCCTTCTCGATGGACTCAACGCCGCCCAGCGCGAGGCGGTTTCCGCGCCGCCTTGCGCCACCTTGGTGCTGGCCGGTGCCGGCTCGGGCAAGACCCGGGTGCTGGTGCACCGCATCGCCTGGCTCATCGAGGTGGAGGGGGTTTCCCCGTGGGGCATCCTGGCGGTGACCTTCACCAACAAGGCGGCGCGGGAGATGCGCCAGCGCATCGAGGCCCTCCTCGGCCATCCCGTGGGCGGCATGTGGGTGGGCACCTTCCACGGCCTGGCCCACCGGCTGTTGCGTGCCCACTGGCAGGAGGCGAAGCTGCCTCAGGGGTTTCAGATCCTAGATGCCGACGATCAGTTCCGTCTCGTGCGCCGGGTGATCCGGGAATTGGCGCTGGACGAGGCCAAGTGGCCGCCCCGCCAGGCGCAGTGGTTCATCAATGAGCAGAAGGACGAAGGCCGGCGCCCCCATCATCTGGATGACGGCGGCGACCCTTGGCGGCGGCAGATGGTGCGCGTGTACACCGCCTATCAAGCCGCCTGCGAGCGCGCCGGGCTGGTGGACTTCGCCGAGCTGCTGCTGCGCGCCCACGAGCTGTGGCGTGACCGTCCCGATCTGCTGCACCACTACCGCGAGCGCTTCGCCCACGTGCTGGTGGACGAGTTCCAGGACACCAACGCCATCCAGTACGCCTGGCTGCGGCTGCTGGCGGGCGAGCGCGACAACCTCTTCGTGGTGGGGGACGATGACCAGTCCATCTATGGCTGGCGCGGCGCCCGGGTGGAGAACATCCGAGACTTCACCCGCCATTTCCCCGACGCCCGGCTCATCCGGCTGGAGCAGAACTACCGCTCCACCGGCAACATCCTGCGCGCCGCCAATGCGGTCATCGCCCACAACCCCTCGCGCCTGGGCAAGGCGCTCTGGACCGACGGCGGCGACGGCGATCCCATCCGCATCTACACCGCGTTCAACGAGCTGGACGAAGCGCGGTTCGTGGCGGCGCGGCTGCGCGCCTTCATCGACGAGGGTGGATGTCCCTCCGACGCCGCCGTGCTCTACCGCACCACGGCCCAGTCGCGGCTGTTTGAAAGCGAGCTGCAACAGGCCGGCATTCCCTACCGGGTCTACGGCGGATTGCGCTTCTTCGAGCGGGCCGAAATCAAGGACGCCCTGGCCTATCTGCGCCAGGTGGCCAATCCGGACGATGACGCCGCTTTCGAGCGGGCCGTGAATCAGCCTCCGCGCGGCATCGGCGTTCGAACCTTGGAGACGGTTCGCGCCCGTGCCAGGGCGGCCGGCTGCTCCCTATGGCGGGCCGGCGAGGCCCTGATCGAGGAAAAGGCCCTCGCGCCGCGGGCGGCCGGCGCCCTGCGCGGTTATTTCAATCTGGTGGACCGCCTGCGCGACGCCACCGCCCACCTGCCGCTGGCCGATCGGGTGGCGCAGGTGGTGGAAGGTGCCGGTCTGGCGGACCACTACCTCAAGGCCCGTGACGGCAAGGGACAGGACCGGGTGGAGAACCTCGAAGAGCTGGTCAACGCCGCCCGCCAATTCCAGCCCGAAACCGTAGAAGGGATCCAGGACATGGATGCGTTGGACGCCTTCCTCGCCCACGCCGCGCTGGAGGCGGGAGAGCACCAAGCCGAAACCTGGGAAGAGAGCGTCCAGCTCATGACCCTGCACGCGGCCAAAGGGCTGGAGTTTCCCCTGGTCTTCATGGTGGGCATGGAAGAGGGGCTCTTTCCCCACAGCATGTCGGCGGAGGACCCGGATCGGCTGGAGGAGGAGCGGCGGCTCTGTTACGTGGGCATGACCCGCGCCATGTCGCAGCTTTGGCTCACCCATGCCGAAAGCCGCCGTCTCCACGGCCAAGAGAGCTTGCCCTTGCCGTCCCGCTTCCTGGCTGAGATCCCGCCGGAAGTGACCGAGGCGGTGCGCGCCGCCCCCCGCATCTCTCTTCCCAGGGCCGCGGCGTTCGTGGCTCCGGACGCTGGTGTCGGTTTCCATCTCGGCCAGCGGGTGAGCCACCCCAAGTTCGGCGAAGGGGTGGTGCTCGACGCCGAAGGCGAGGGCGCCGCCGCCCGGGTCCAGGTCAACTTCGACCAGGTGGGCAGCAAGTGGCTGGTGGTGGCCTACGCCGGCCTGCAGCCGGTGTGAAGACGTCATGGCCCGCCGCTATACCGAGATTCCCAGCCACCTGCGTCGTTTCATCGAGGCCCAGCCCCTCTTCTTCGTGGCGACGGCCACGGCGGAAGGCCATATCAACCTCTCGCCCAAGGGGCTGGATACCCTGCGGGTGGTCGGCCCCGACCGCGTGCTCTGGCTCAACCTCACCGGCAGCGGCAACGAGACCGCCGCCCACGTGAGGCGGGATGGACGCATGACCCTCATGTTCTGCGCCTTCGAGGGGGATCCCCTGATCCTGCGCCTCTACGGCCGGGCGCGTATGGTGCAGCAGGGCGACGCCGACTGGGTGGATCTCTACAGCCGTTTCGAGCCCCTCCCCGGCGCCCGCCAGCTCTTCGACATGGAGGTGGAGCTGGTGCAGACCTCCTGCGGCATGGGGGTGCCGCGCATGGAGTACCTTGGCCAGCGAGCCGAGCTGATCGACTGGGCGACGAAGAAGGGAGAGGCGGGGCTGCGCGATTACTGGCGTGAGAAGAATCTCGTCAGCATCGACGGCCTGCCCACCGGCATCGAAACCCAATTGTCGTAAGGCCGGTGCCCAACCGCGAACCGGCCCTGCCTCGCTGCCATGCCCTTTTCGGCGCGCCTGGAGCACAAGGGCCAAGCTATACACCATGAATCCAGAATTGAATGAAGGATGAAGACCATGAAACTCGTTACGTTCCTGTTCCTGTCACTCCTCTCCATGCTTGCCGTTGCCGCCGAGGGCCTGATCATCGTCGACAGCCCTTATAGCGTCGACGAAACCACCGATCGGCTGGAAAAGGGGGTCGAGGAGGCGGGGTTCACCATCGCCGTGCGCTGGAACCACGGCAAGGGGGCCGAGAGAGTGGGGCTGGAACTGCGTCCCGAGCAGCTGCTCATCTTCGGCAAGCCCAAGGCGGGCACCTTGCTCATGCAGAGCAGTCCCACCGCTGGTATCGACCTGCCGATGAAATACCTGGTGTGGGAGGATGCCCAAGGCCAGGTCCACGTGGCCTGGAACGATCCTGCCTGGATCGCCGCGCGCCACGGCATCACCGACCGCGCCGGGCTGGTGCAGAAGATGCAGGGCGCCCTGCGCGGCTTGGCCGAGCAGGCGCTGGGCCGCTGATCCCATGAGCGGGCGGGAAATCCCTGTTGATCCCATGCTCGCCGAGTGGCGGGCGCTGCCGGAGGCGGCGGCCCTGGAGGCGCAGCACCCGGAGCTCGCCGGTGAGCTGCCCGGAGTGTGGGCGGCGAGCGAGTTCGTCGCCCGCAGCTGCCTGCGGGAGCCGGAGCTGCTGCCGGCGTTGGCCGAGTCGGGGGCGTTGGAGCAGCCGCCGGCGCCGGGCGCACTGGCGGCGGAGCTGGAGGCGTGGCTGGCCGGGGTGCAGGACGAAGAGGAGCTGGGGCGGCGCTTGCGCCGGTTCCGCCGCCGTCAGATGGTGCGCATCATCTGGCGTGACTTGAGTGGACGCGCGCCGCTGGAGGAGACCCTCGAATCCCTCTCCGCTCTGGCGGACGCGTCCATCCGGCAAGGGTTGGACCATTTGTACCGGTGGGCGGTGGCGCGTTGGGGCGTGCCGCGCAGTGCTTCGGGCGAGCCCCAGGAATTGGTGGTGCTGGCCATGGGCAAGCTGGGGGCGAGGGAGCTGAACCTCTCTTCGGACATCGACCTGGTCTTCGCCTTTCCCGAGCACGGGCAGACCGACGGCCGACGTGCGCTCGCCAACGAGACGTTCTTCGTCCGCCTGGGCCGCCAGTTGGTGAATCTGCTCTCCAGTGTCACCGAGGAGGGGTTCGTCTTCCGGGTGGATATGCGTTTGCGCCCTTTCGGGGAGGCCGGCCCCCTGGCGGTGAGCTTCGACGCCATGGAGAACTATTACCAGGCCCAGGCCCGCGAATGGGAGCGTTACGCCATGATCAAGGCCCGGCCGGTCACCGGCGAGGCGGTCTATCGCGAGCGGTTGCTGGAGATCCTGCGCCCGTTCGTCTTCCGCCGCTACATCGATTTCGGGGCCATCGACGCCATTCGCGAGATGAAGCGCCTCATCGAGGCCGAGATGCATCGCAAAGGGATGGAGGCCAACATCAAGCTGGGGCGCGGCGGCATCCGTGAGATCGAATTCATCGGCCAAGCCCTGCAACTGGTTCACGGCGGACGTGATCCCTCTTTGCAGATTCGTCCCATCCTGCCGGTGCTTGCGCGTCTGGGCGAAAAGGGGATGCTGCCGGCGCAGGCGGTGGCGGAACTCTCCGATGCCTACCGTTTCCTCCGCCGGGTGGAGAACCGCCTTCAAGCCTGGCGCGACGAACAGACTCACCTGCTGCCCGCCGACGAACCCGGTCGCGCCAGGCTCGCGCGCACCATGGGATTCGAAGGGTGGGCGGAATTTTCCGAGGCGCTGGAAGCACACCGGACGCGGGTGCACCACCATTTCCGCCAGCTTTTTTCCGATGAGGCGCCTGCCGCTTCGCCGTTGGACGCCGCCTGGCTGGGCGGTGCGCCACGAGTGCGCGAGCAGGCCTTGGCCGCCGCCGGCTTCCACCGTACCGCCGAGGTGATCGAGCGCCTGGACGGCTTTCGAACGTCGGCCGCCTGCCGGGCGCTCACCGCCTCCGCCCGGGGGAAGCTGGACCGTCTCATGCCGCGCTTGCTCGAGATCCTGGGGCGAAGCCCCTCTCCCGAAGAGACTCTGACGCGGATCCTGCGCCTGCTTCAGGCCATCGTGCGGCGGACCGCCTATCTGGATCTCCTTCTGGAGAATCCTCACGTGATGGAGCACCTGGTGCGGCTGGCCGGAGAGAGCCTGTGGATCGTGGATCAATTGGTTCAGCGCCCGGTGTTGTTGGACGAGCTGCTCGATGCCCGGCGCCTCTATGCCCCTTTGCGGCGGGACGAGTTGGCACGGGAGTTGGCGGCCCTTCTCGCCACCATTCCAGAGGACGACCTGGAGCAGCAGATGGAGCGGTTGCGCCAGTTCGCCGCCGGCAACCGGTTGCGCACCGCCGCCGCCGACATCACCGGCGCCATTCCCCTGACGGTGGTGAGCGACCACCTCACCGAGATCGCCGAGGTGGTGCTCGATGCGGTGTTGGACCTGGCCTGGCGGCAGACGACGGCCCGTCACGGCCGGCCGGGCGCGGTGGAGGACAAGGGGTTCGCCATCGTCGGCTACGGCAAGCTGGGCGGCATCGAGTTGGGATACGGGTCGGACCTGGACCTGGTCTTTCTGCGCGTCGACCATCCCGTATCCGCCACCACGGAAGGGCCCAAATCGGTGCCCAACGAGGTGTTCTACGCTCGTCTGGCCCAGCGCGTCATCCATCTGCTCACCACCCGCACGCCCTCCGGCATTTTGTACGAGGTGGACATGCGCCTGCGTCCCGACGGCAATGCGGGACCCTTGGTGAGCGCCTTGGCCCGTTTCGAGCGGTACCAGCAGGAAGAGGCCTGGACCTGGGAGCACCAGGCGCTGGTGCGGGCGCGCGTGGTCGCCGGCAGCCCTCAGGTGGCCGCCCGTTTCGAGGCGGTGCGCCGCGCGGTGCTCGGTCGTCGGCGGGACCCCGAGGCGCTGCGCCGGGAAGTGGCCGAAATGCGGGAAAAGATGCGCGCCAACCTGGACAAGAGTGATGGCGATCGGTTCGATCTCAAGCAGGGGCGCGGAGGTATCACCGACATCGAGTTTATGGTTCAATACGCTGTTTTGAGGTGGGCCGCCGACCATCCGGCGCTCACCGCCTGGACCGACAACATCCGATTGCTCGAGACCTTGGCCGCGGAAGGGCGCCTCTCCGACGCGGAGGCGCAGACGCTGATCCATGCCTATCGGGCATTGCGCGGGGCCTTGCACCGCTGCGTGCTGCAAGAACGAGCCGGGTTGGTGCCCCAAGGGAGCCTGCGCTCCGAGCGGAGGGAGGTGGAGGAACTCTGGCGCCGGTGGATGTCGGCGGCTGACTGATCCCCGCGGTGGCGCGCGGGCGGAACTGTGGAGAGATCCAAGATGGAATCGATGGCGGACCGTGATGGGGTGATCTGGCTCGACGGCGAGCTGGTGCCCTGGCGTGAGGCGAAAGTGCATGTGCTCACCCACACTTTCCATTACGGCCTGGGGGTGTTCGAGGGGGTGCGCGCCTATCGCACGCCGGACGGCCCGGCCATCTTTCGGCTGAGGGACCATACCGATCGGCTGTTCCAGTCGGCCCACATCCTGGGTATGCGGCTGCCTTACGACCGCGAAACCCTCGACCGGGCCCAGATCGCCGCGGTGCGCGAGAACGGCCTCGACTCGGCCTACATTCGACCCATGTGTTTCTATGGCTCCGAGGGCATGGGGCTGCGCGCCGACAACCTGCGGGTCCACTGCATGGTGGCGGCCTGGGCGTGGGGCGCATACCTTGGGGAGGAGGCCATGGAGAAAGGGATCCGGATCAAGGTCTCCTCTTTCACCCGGCACCACGTCAATATCACCATGTGCCGGGCCAAGGCCAATGGCAACTACATCAACTCCATGCTGGCGCTGCAGGAGGCGCTGGAGTGCGGCTATGACGAGGCGCTGCTGCTCGACGCCGAGGGGTTCGTCATGGAAGGGTCGGGCGAGAACGTCTTCATCGTGCGCGACGGGGTGCTCTACACGCCGGACCTCACCTCCGCCCTGGACGGCATCACCCGACGCACCATCATCCAACTGGCGCGGGAAGCGGACATCGAGGTGGTGGAGAAGCGCATCACCCGCGACGAGGTCTATATCGCCGACGAGGCTTTCTTCACCGGCACCGCCGCCGAGGTGACCCCCATCCGCGAGGTGGACGGACGCACCATTGGGGAAGGGCGTCGAGGGCCGGTGACCACCTTGCTTCAACGCATGTATTTCGACGCCGTCCACGGGCGATCTCCCGTGCCGCACGGATGGCTCACGCTCGTGGCATGAGGGCGGACTCCATGGGTCCGCGCCGCCGAACACCCAACCGAACGGGGAATCGCTCATGACAGATTCGGAAGCCGCCCAAACCCCTGCTCCGCCCGTGGTTCGGGTCGGCCGCGACCAGCTTCCGGCCAGTTGCCCGCCGCGTGGCGAGGCGGTGTGGAGCCTCCATCCTCGAGTCTATCTGCCGCTGGCCCGCACCGGCGAGGCGGTATGCCCCTATTGCAGCACCAGGTACGTCCTGGAGGAGTGACGGGGAACGCCCTTCTGGTCGTCGGCCCTTCGTGGGTGGGCGACATGGTGATGGCCCAGAGCCTTTTCGAGGTGCTCAAGAGGCAAGCGCCGGAACGGCCCATCGACGTCTTGGCGCCCGGCTGGAGCCTGCCGTTGCTCGAGCGCATGCCGCAGGTGCGCGCCGGCATCGAGATGCCGTTGGGTCACGGCAGGCTGGCCCTGGGGGTGCGGTGGCGTTTGGGGCGTAGCCTGCGCGGGCGTTACCTCAAGGCCATCGTGCTGCCCAACTCCTGGAAATCGGCGGTGGTGCCTTGGGCTGCGCGCATTCCAGTGCGCACCGGCTGGCGCGGCGAGATGCGTTACGGCCTGCTCAACGACCTGCGCCGTCTCGATCCTTCCCGGCTCACCATGACGGTCCAACGTTTCGTGGCCTTGGCCGAGGCGCCGGGCGCACCCCTTCCGCCCATTCCTCCGCCGCGACTCGAGGTTCCCCCCCGCGGGCCGGCGGCCGCCCTGGCCGCTCACGGCCTGGAAAAGCCGAGGGACGTCCGGCTGCTGGCCCTGTGTCCAGGCGCCGAGTATGGTCCGGCCAAGCGCTGGCCGGAGTGGAAATACGGTGAACTGGCGCATGAATTCATGAAAAAGGGGTGGCAGGTATGGCTTTTCGGTTCGGAGAAGGATCGGCCGGTGTGCGACAATGTGCAGGCGATCGCCGGCGGCGGCGTCAACCTCGCCGGCCGCACCACCCTGGCCGAAGCGGTGGATCTGCTCTCCCTGGCCGATGCCGTGGTGAGCAATGATTCGGGGTTGATGCACGTGGCGGCCGCTCTCGACCGCCCCTTGGTAGCGATCTACGGCTCGTCGGACCCCGGGTTCACGCCGCCGCTGAACGCGCGGCACCGGATCTTGAGCCTGGGATTGGCGTGCAGCCCCTGTTTCGAACGCGAATGCCCATTGGGCCATCTGCGCTGCCTACGGGAGATCGCCGTGGCCGACGTGGCGGCGGCACTGGAAAGTATGGAAGGATGAGATGAACCGGATGAGCGAGAACGTGGTTTGGCACGAAGCCAGCGTGACCCGCGAGCGGCGTGAAAAGCTCAACGGCCACAAAAGTTTCGTATTGTGGTTCACGGGCTTGTCCGGATCGGGAAAGTCCACGGTGGCCCACGCGGTGGAGGAGCAGTTGCACCAGGCCGGATGCCGCACTTTCGTCTTCGATGGTGACAACGTCCGGCACGGCCTGTGCAGCGACCTCGGCTTCAGCGAGGAGGATCGGCGGGAGAACATTCGCCGCATCGGCGAGATGACCAAGCTCTTCGTGGAGGCCGGGGTGATCGCCATGACCGCCTTCATCTCTCCGTTCCGCAGCGAACGGGCGCGGGTGCGCCGGCTGTTTGCAGAAGGCGATTTCATCGAGGTCTATTGTGATTGCAGCCTGGAGGTGTGCGAAGCGCGCGACGTGAAAGGGCTCTATGCCAAGGCACGGGCGGGCCTGATTCCCAACTACACCGGGATCTCGTCTCCCTACGAACCGCCGGAGGATCCGGAGGTCCATCTCCACACCGATCGCGAGACGCTCCAGGAGAGCGTGGACAAGGTGTTGGACTATCTTCGGCAGCGGCGGCTCATCGATTAGATTCGGTGTCCGTCCGGCGCGCCGCCACACGCTTTTCGTGAAGGTCCTTCTGGTCAAGACCTCTTCCCTGGGCGATCTCATCCACAGCTTTCCTGCGCTCACCGACGCCCGACGACTGTGTCCGGAGCTTCGTGTCCACTGGCTGGTGGAGGAGGCTTTTCTCGCCGTGCCGGCCTGGCATCCGGCGGTGGACCAGGTGTTGCCCATCGCCTTGCGCCGTTGGCGGCGCGCGCCTTTGCGCGCCCTGTGGTCCGGCGAGCCCGGGGCGTTGCGACGGCGACTGCAGAGGGAGAACTACGATCTGGTGATCGATGCCCAGGGGCTGCTCAAGAGCGCCCTGCCGGCACGCCTGGCCGGTGCCACCGTGGCGGGCTACGACCGCCGCTCCATCCGCGAGCCCCTGGCCGCCTCCTTCTACCACCGGCGCCTGGCCGTCTCCCGCGAGCTCCACGCCATCGAGCGGATCCGGCGGCTCTTCGCCCTCGCCCTGGAATATCCCCTGCCCGGGTCGGCGCCCGACTACGGCCTGGCGCGGCCGGCGGAGGAACGGGAACGCACCCTGCTCTTCCTCCACGGCACCACCTGGCCCAGCAAGCACTGGCCGGAGGCCTGGTGGATCGAGCTGGCCCGCCTGGC
>Ga0256914_1003851_pt1 | contig 11621 bp, 10 predicted proteins | sample HulkmetaG_FD_191571 | JGI IMG/M metagenome (GOLD analysis project Ga0256914, IMG submission 191571) | Hydrothermal chimney microbial communities from Main Endeavour vent field at the Juan de Fuca Ridge, Pacific Ocean - Hulk | ecosystem: Environmental > Aquatic > Marine > Hydrothermal vents ...
AATTACCACCATTAATGACAGAATGTACTTCTGGGCATTGGAGCCAGTTGCAAAAGGTTATTCTCATGTGGTTTCAGAGGGACCAAGGATAAGTATAAGCAATTTTTTTAGAAATATCACATTTCCAGTTAGGTTTATTAATAGCTTATTACAATTTAAATTTAAAAAAGCAGGTATAGAGACTGTTAGGTTCATTATTAATAGCACAATTGGCCTTGCAGGGTTTGGAGATGCTGCTAAATACAGCTTGAAATTGCAGCCACAAGATGAAGATTTTGGTCAGACTCTTGGTTTTTATCATATGGGTAGTATATTTTATATTCAGTGGCCATTTTTAGGTCCTTCAAACTTAAGAGATAGCATTGGTTATATTGTTGATTTCTTTTTAAACCCAATTAATTATATACCAAATATGTGGATAGTTACAGGTATCCATGTTTTTGAAAAAATTAATAAAACATCTCTTCATTTAGGTGAATATGAAAAGTTGAAAAAAGAATCAGTTGATTATTATATACAGATTAGAGATTCTTATGAGCAGTATAGAAATCAACAGATAAAGGAGTAATAAAATGATAAAAAAATTTTTATTAAGCATAATAATTGTTTTTATAACAGTATCAATGGGTTTTTCTGCTGTTAGTGACAAAGATTATGTTAAAAATTTAGTAAAAACAAAAACAGATAAAGCATTAAAACTAATAAATGATAAAAATTTAACAGAAAAAGAGAAAAAAGATAAAATTTTTCAAATTATTGGCCCAACATTCGATTTTAAAATAATGTCAAAACTTGTTTTAGGGAAAAAATATTGGCCCAGGTTAACAGAAGCCCAAAAGAAGAGATTTATAACACTTTTTGAAAAAAGAATAAGAATGGTTTATCTTGATAGGGTTTCAATTTCAGGAAATTTAAAAGTTGAATATAAAGAGCCTATTCAGAAGAATAAAAAAATTATATATGTTCCATCAATATTCACAGTTAAAAATAAAAATTATTCAGTTGTGTTTAAGCTGTGGAAATCACCAAATGGATGGAAAATATATGATATCTCAGTTGAAGGTATCAGCATAATTAGAACTTATAAATCACAATTTTACGCTATTTTAAGTAAAGGTACAATAGATGACCTTTTTAAAAAATTAGAGGCTACTACTAATTCCAGATGAGAAAGTATATTAATAGAGGAATCGACCTATTTGATAAAATAGTTTTAGGTCATCCTATTTTAACTATAATAATTTTTCTTGGATTTATTGCATTTTTTACCTATCATGCAAGAGATTTTAGAATAGATGCATCTTCAGAGACTCTTCTAAATGAAAACAATAAAGAATTGAAATATTATAGAACAATTTCAAAGAGATATGAGTCAAAAGATTTTATAATTATCACTTATAAACCTTATAAATATGACCTTTTTTCTCCAGAAATCTTATCAAATATTGCAAATTTAAGTAAAGAACTAAAGAAGATAAAAAGAGTTGAAAGTATAACTTCTATTTTAAATGTCCCTCTAATTGAGACTGCTCAAAAGATGCATATTAAAGATTATACTAAAAATATTCCAACATTGCAAACTCCTGGTATTAATATTAAATTGGCTAAAGAGGAGTTTAAAAATAGTCCATTGTATAAAAATTTGCTTGTTAGTCCTGATTTAAAAGCAACTGCTATTCAGGTAATTTTTAAACCAACAACTAAGTATAATAAATTAATTGAAAAGAGAACAGCACTTGCTGAGAAACTTGAAAAAAGTGGCTTAACAGAGAAAGAAAGAGCTGAGTATGAACAGTTAAATAAAAAAATTAGAAAAGCTCTTGATAGAATTAATGACCAGCGCCACAGAGATATTACAAAAATCAGACATATTGTAAAAAAATATAAAAAAGATGCTAAAATAATTCTTGGTGGCGTTCCTTTAATTGCAGATGATCTAATTCTCTTTATAAAAAATGATTTAAAGGTTTTTGGTGTTGGGGTTTTTATTTTTATGCTCCTTACACTTGCTATTTCATTTAGAAAAATCAGATGGATTCTCCTTCCTATGCTCTGCTGTGCTTTTTCAGTTACAGTTATGATGGGAATATTGGGTCTTTTTGACTGGGAGGTTACAGTTATATCCTCTAACTTTATTTCATTACAACTTATTCTTACTATGTCAATAGCAATTCATTTAATAGTGAGATATGAAGAGTTTCACACTGAAGATATAAATATTCCCAATAGAGTTTTAATAAAGAAAACAATTCAGGATAAATTTACTCCCTGTCTTTACACAACATTGACTACTATTGCAGGATTTTCTTCTCTGCTGCTCTGTAACTTAAAACCTGTAAGGACATTTGGTTGGATGATGAGTGTTGGGCTACTTGTATCTTTAATTTTAACATTTATTTTTTTTCCAGCACAGGTAATGGCATTAAAAAAGGCTACACCTCTTAAAAAGAAAGAGTCTCACTCTACCAAGCATCCATTTTTAAGTAAAGTTTCAGAGTTTATTGATGGTAAAGAAAAATTAATTATTTTAGCCAGTATTTTTATTCTTATTTTAAGTATAATGGGGATTTCAACATTAAAGGTAGAAAATAGCTTTATAGACTACTTTAAACATTCCACAGAAATTTATAGAGGCTTAAAATTTATTGATCAAGAGTTAGGTGGCACAACTCCATTTGATGTAATTTTAAAATTTGAGAAAAAAAAGATGTCTACTGATGATAATGGTGGTGATACTCTTTTTGATGAGTTTGAGGAAAGTAATGAATCAAGCAATCCTGCTTACTGGTTTACAGAAGATAAAATGTCTCTAATTAAAAAGGTTCATGATTATCTTGAAAAAGTTCCACATGTAGGCAAAGTTTTATCTTTGGAGACTTTTTTACAGGTAATTCAAAAAATTAATAATGGCAAGCCTCTTGATAATTTTGAGCTTGCTCTTTTATACAAAAATCTTCCACAAAAAGTTAAAGATGAAGTTATAAAACCATATGTTTCAATTAAACATAATGAAGCGCATATTGTTGCAAGGGTAAAAGATTCTGATAAAGGATTGAGGAGAAATGAGCTTCTTAAAAAGATAAATTACGATTTTATACATAAACTTGGTCTTAAAAAAGATAGGTTCCACATTACAGGTATTCTTGTTTTATACAACAATATTCTTCAGAGTCTCTTTAAATCACAGATTTTAACACTTGGTTTTACAGTACTGCTTTTAATGATAATGTTTTTAATTCTCTTTAGATCCTTTAAAATATCATTAATTGCAATTTCACCTAATATTTTACCTGTGCTTTTTGTGCTTGGTTTTATGGGTTGGACCAATATTCATTTAGATATGATGACCATAACCATTGCAGCAATTACAATGGGAATTGCTGTAGATGATACCATCCATTATATTCATAGATTTGAGCAAGAATTTAAAGTTAATAGAGACTACAGGAAAACAATGCATATATGTGGTAGAACCATAGCTTTTGCAATGTTCTATACATCTCTTGTAATTACAATAGGTTTTTCTATTCTTGTTTTTTCCAATTTTATCCCAACAATATATTTCGGCCTTTTAACAGGACTTGCAATGGTGGTAGCATTTATTGCTAATATAACACTGCTTCCTGCCTTAATTGTTGCATTTAAACCTTTTGGCAAAGAATAACCTTAAAAAAATTGACTAAAAAAAATAAATATGTTACTTTTTAACTTATGATTGATAAAAAAGATATTGAAATTATAAAAATTATTCAGGAATCCCTTCCTTGCTCAAAAACTCCATTTAAAGATATTGCAGAGCAGGTTAATATTGATGAAAATGAAGTATTAGAAAGAATAAGGAGAATGAAAGCAGCAGGAGTTATTAGAAGATTTGGTGCAATTTTGAGGCATCAAAAAGCAGGTATTACTGCAAATGGAATGATTGTATGGAATATTCCTGATGAAAAAGTAGAAGAGATTGGTAAAAAATTTGCCTCTTTCAAAGAAGTAAGCCACTGTTATGAGAGGCCAAAAAATGAAAAATGGCCATTTAATGTTTATACAATGGTACATGGCAAAAGTAGAGAGGAGTGTTATAAGATAGCTGAAAAGCTTTCAGAGATTTCAGGGATTAATGATTATAAGATTTTATTTAGTGAAAAAGAATTTAAAAAATCATCAATGAAATATTTTGTAGAGGAATAGATTAAGTTGTGAACTATTTAAAATAGAGTAGGGGGTATATATGAGCAATAAATCTTATGAATTATTTAATGAAGCTAAAAAATTTATCCCAGGTGGTGTAAATAGCCCTGTTAGGGCATTTAAATCTGTTGGATTAAGCCCTCTTTTTATTTCAAAAGCAAAGGGTTCAAAAATTTATGATGTTGAAAATAGAGAATACATTGATTATGTTGGCTCCTGGGGACCAATGATTTTAGGTCACAACAACCCTGCAATTACAAATGCTTTAAAAGAACAGCTTGAATATGGTACAAGTTATGGAGCACCAACTGAAAAAGAGATAGAAATAGCAAAACTTATAATAGAAGCTGTGCCATCAGTTGAAAAAGTTAGGCTTGTTAATTCTGGTACAGAAGCTACTATGAGTGCCATTAGAATTGCACGTGGTTATACTGGTAGGGATAAAATTATAAAATTTGAAGGTTGTTATCATGGCCATGTAGATGCACTACTTGTTAGAGCTGGCTCTGGAGCACTTACCTTTGGTACTCCTGATTCACCTGGTGTACCAGCAGATTTTGCTAAACTTACACTACTTGCTGAGTTTAATAATATAGAATCTGTTAAAAACTTAATAGTTGAAAATAGAGGAGAGATTGCAGCAATTATTTTAGAGCCAATACCTGGAAATATGGGAGTTATAGAACCTGATATTGATTTTTTAAAAGAGCTAAGGGAGATAACAACAAATGAAGGGATAGTTTTAATATTTGACGAAGTTATGAGCGGTTTTAGAGTAGCCTATGGTGGTGCTCAGGCTCTTTTTAATATTACACCAGATTTAACAACTCTTGGTAAAATAATTGGTGGTGGTTTGCCTGTTGGAGCCTTTGGTGGAAAAAGGGAAATTATGGATTGTGTTGCACCAGAAGGGAAAGTTTATCAGGCAGGTACATTATCTGGTAATCCACTTGCTGTTACAGCTGGTATAGAAACATTGAAACTCCTTCAAAATGGCAAAGCTTATGAAAAATTAGAAGAATCAGCAAAATATTTAACAGATGAAATGAAATCAATTATTAAAAATAGCAAAGTACCACATTGCTTTAAACGTGTTGGCTCAATGTTTTGCCTATTTTTTACAAATATTAATGTGAATAATTTCAAAGATGCAACAACTTCAGACACGAAGCTTTTTGCAAAATATTTTAGCTTAATGATTAAAGAGGGTATTTATATTGCGCCATCACAATTTGAAGCTGGTTTTTTATCAACAGCACATAGCGACAGTGACATTGAGCGAACATTAAAAGCTTTTGAAAAAGCAATAGAAAACTTATCAAAAGAGGTTTAAAATGCTTATAATTGAAAATTTAAAAGTTGAAGTAGAGAAAAGAGAGATTTTGCATGGCATTAACCTTAGAATAGCCAAAGGTGAAACACATGTTATTTTTGGAAAAAATGGAAGTGGGAAATCAACATTGCTTATGACTATTATGGGTTTTTCAAAATATAAAGTTACCTCTGGTAAAATTTTTTACAAAGGTAAAGATATTACCAATCTGCCAATGTATGAAAGAGCAAAACTTGGTCTTGGAATGGCTTTTCAAAGACCACCTTCTATTAAAGGTTTGAAAACCATTGATATGCTGAGGTTAATCAAAAGAGTTGATGAAAAAACAGAGGAACTTGCAAAGAGGGTGGATTTTGAAAAGTTTCTTTATAGGGATTTAAATTTTGGATTTTCAGGTGGTGAATTAAAACGGTCAGAGCTACTGCAATTAATGGCTCAAAATCCAGATTTTATAATGCTTGATGAGCCAGAATCAGGAGTTGATGTAGAAAATATTAAAATACTTGGTAAAGTTGTGAGACATCTCCTTGATAAAAATGTTAGAATTAAAGAGGGTAGAAAAAAATCAGGGCTGATTATAACCCATACAGGATATATTTTAGACTATGTTGATGCAGACAGGGGCCATGTAATACTTGATGGATACTTAATGTGTAGTGGTAATCCAAGGGAGATGTTTAGGGAAATTCAGGAAGCTGGTTATGAAAAGTGTGTTTCATGTATGCTTGCTGGCTAAAATAGCAATATTCTTTTTCAGGAGGAATAGATGAATGATATAAATAATATTTTTGATGATAAAGATAAAGAGATTCTTGAAAGCACAGGTATTGACATAAAAAGAGAGACAAGGTCAGGTACATTTATTCAAAGTAATCACTCTGTTGTTAGCTGCAATATTAGACAGGATGGAATAGAGATTTTACCTACAAAGGAAGCTTTAAAAAAATATTCATGGTTAAAAGATTTAATGTTTAAATCTTTTAACAACAATGTTGATGATTTCTTGAAAAATGCAGAAAAAAAAGTTTCCAATGGTTACTTTATCTATGCAAAAAAGGGAGCTAAAACCAAATACCCAGTTCAAGCATGCCTATACATTAGCAATGACAATGTTGAGCAGTATGTTCATAACTTTATTGTTGCTGAAGAGGGAGCAGATTTGCATATAATATCCGGGTGTGCTACATCTCATAAAGTTTCCTCAGCACTACATGTTGGAATTTCTGAATTTTTTGTTGGTAAAAATGCTAAAATATCTTTTACAATGATTCATAAATGGGGAGAAAATGTTACTGTTACACCAAAGAGCGCAGCTCTTGTTGAAGATAATGGAGTGTTTATATCAAACTATATTTCATTTGAAAAAGTTAAATATTTAAAAATGTATCCCACTGTATATTTAAATGGCAAAGGTTCTATTGGTAGATTTAATTCAATAGTTTTTGCACCAGAAGGCTCTCATCTTGATCTTGGCTCAAGATGTGTATTAAATGGTGTGGGGTCAAAAGCAGAGATTGTTTCAAGGACAGTGTCTGCAGGAGGCGAGATTATTGCAAGGGGACATCTTGTTGGCGCTGCTAAAGATATAAAGGCACATCTTGAATGTAATGGGTTATTATTAAAGGAAAAAGGTTTAATCCATGCAATTCCAGAGCTTGAAGCTCATTTGAGCGATGTTGATATGAGTCATGAAGCAGCTGTTGGCAAAATTGCAGAAGAGGAGATTGAGTACCTTATGTCAAGAGGCTTAACAGAGGAAGAAGCAACATCAGCAATTGTTAGAGGTTTTTTAAATGTTAAAATAGAAGGGTTGCCAGAGAGACTGGAAAAACAGATAGAAACTTCTCTAAATGAATTAAGTGATAAGTTTTTTTAGATAAAAAATGTTTCTGGAGGAAGTAGATGTTAAATATTTATGAAAAAGGTATCTTGGAGCTTCATAATCTATTGAAAAAGAAAGAAATTACTTCTAAAGAGGTAACAGAGATTTTTTTGCAAAGAATAGATGAATTGAATAAAGATATAAATGCATATATTACAATATGTGCTGATATTGCAATGTCTCAGGCAGAAGAAGCAGATAAGAAAATAGCCAAAGGAGATATAAACCCCCTTACAGGAATCCCACTTGGTATTAAAGATTTAATTACCACTAAAGGAATTAAAACCACCTGTGGCTCAAAAATGCTTTATAACTATGTGCCCACTTATAATGCAACAGTTTATGAAAAATTACTAAATAAAAGCATAGTTACTCTTGGAAAAAATAATATGGATGAATTTGCAATGGGCTCTTCAAATGAAACATCATATTTTGGAGTTGTTAAAAATCCCAATGATTTAGAGAGAGTCCCTGGAGGTTCAAGTGGTGGCTCTGCTGCTGCTGTTGCCTCCAATCAGTGTGCAGCTTCACTTGGTTCTGATACAGGTGGTTCAATTAGGCAGCCCGCAGCATTTTGCGGAGTAGTTGGATTAAAGCCAACATATGGTCGGGTATCAAGGTATGGTCTTGTTGCATTTGCATCATCACTTGACCAGATTGGACCAATTACAAAAAATGTGGAGGATTGTGCTGTTTTGCTTGAAGCTATAAGTGGATATGACCCAAAAGATTCAACTTCTATAAATAGAGAAGTTCCAAATTATTTTGAAAATATTAAAAAGGATTGTTTAAAAGGATTAAAAGTTGGGGTTCCAAAAGAGTACTTTATAGAAGGTATTAACCCTGAGGTAAAAAGCACTGTTGAAACTACTTTAAAAGAGCTTGAAAAAAATGGCTCTGAAATTGTAGAAATATCCCTTCCACACACTGAGTATGCAGTTGCTGTTTACTATATTATTGCACCAGCAGAGGCAAGCTCTAACCTTGCAAGGTTTGATGGAGTTAAATATGGTTTTAGAGCTTCAAAATTTGAGGATCTCCTTGATATGTATAAAAAAACAAGAGCAGAAGGTTTTGGTGATGAAGTTAAAAGGAGAATAATGCTCGGCACATATGCACTTTCTTCAGGTTATTATGATGCATATTACTTAAAAGCATCTAAAGTTAGAAATTTAATTAAACTGGATTTTGTTGAAGCATTTAAAAAAGTTGATGTAATAGTGTGTCCTGTTACACCAACAACAGCATTTAAACTTGGAGAAAAGGTTGATAATCCTCTTGAAATGTATTTAAATGATATTTTCACAATTCCACTTAACCTTGCTGGCAATTGCGGTATATCTCTGCCAGTAGGAAGAGATAGCAGTAATCTACCTATTGGTATGCAAATTATAGGCAATTTTTTTGAAGAAGATAAAATTTTAAATGTTGCATACAATATAGAACAACTTGTTAATTAAGAAGTTTTTTGAGAAAGGAGTAAGTGATGGAATATGAAGTTGTTATTGGTTTAGAAGTTCATGCACAGCTTCTTACAGATACAAAGATTTTTTGTGGTTGTTCCAATAAATTTGGGGAAACACCAAATGAAAATACATGCCCTGTTTGCACAGGTCAGCCAGGAAGTTTACCTGTTTTAAATAAAAAAGTTGTAGAATTTGCAATTAAAGCAGGTCTGGCTACAGATTGTAAAATTAATAAAAGAAGTATTTTTGCAAGAAAGAACTATTTTTACCCAGATTTACCTAAAGGTTATCAGATTTCTCAATATGAACTACCCATTTGTGAGCATGGCAAAATAAAGATAAATGTAAATGGCAAAGAAAAAGAGATTGGTATTACAAGGATTCATATGGAGGAGGATGCAGGGAAATTATCACATGAAGGTATTGATAGAAATTCAAGCTATGTTGATTTTAATAGAACAGGCACACCTTTAATTGAAATAGTTAGTGAGCCTGATATAAGATCACCAGAAGAAGCAGCAGAGTATTTAAAGCAGTTGAGAAACACTGTTGTTTACCTTGGGATTTGTGATGGTAATATGGAAGAGGGTAGCTTCAGGTGTGATGCAAATATCTCTCTGAGGCCAAAGGGAAGTGATAAATTTGGTACCAAAACAGAGCTTAAAAATATGAATAGTTTCAGGAATGTTCAAAAAGCCCTTGAATATGAGATAAAGAGGCAGAAAGAGATACTTGAAGAGGGTGGAGTAATAGTTCAGGAGACAAGGTTATGGAATGCGGATAAAGGTATTACAGAGAGTATGAGAAGCAAAGAGGAGGCACATGATTATAGATATTTTCCAGACCCGGATCTTTTGCCACTAATAATTGATGACAGTTGGATAGAGGAGATTAAAAAAAGCATTCCTGAGCTACCATATGAAAAAGAGAAAAGATTTATTCAGCAGTATAAAATATCCAGGGATGATGCTGATGTACTTGTAAGCTCAAAAATATTAGCACAATTTTTTGAAGATACTGTTAAATATTGCAATGATCCAGTTGCAGCAAATAACTGGATACGTGTGGAATTGCTTGGTAGTCTCAACTATGAAGGTAAATCAATAGAGGAATGCAAGTTAACTCCAGAGCATATTGGTGAATTAATTTCCCTTATCAAAAAAGGTACAATTAGTGGTAAGATAGCTAAAACAGTTTTTAGAGAAATGTATGAGACCCTCAAAAAACCTGAGCAAATAGTTAAAGAAAAGGGACTTACACAAATCTCTGATGAAGGAGAGTTAAAGGGAATAATTGAAAATATAATCAAGAATTCACCTGCACAGGTTGAGCAATATAAAAATGGGAAAACTAAAGTTTTTGGTTTTTTTGTTGGTCAGGTTATGAAAGCTACAAAAGGTCAGGCTAATCCACAGGTTGTTAACAGGTTGTTAAAAGATATGCTTGATAAATAAAATGAATTCTAATGCTAAACTAATTTTACTTTTCTTTTTATCAGCCTTGCTCTTTTTAAGTATTAGGGTAGAGGCTGATTTCCTTGATTATTACCCAAATATAAAGCCATTAAATGATTATGCATATAATTTTAAAAATTATTTTAAACAGGTTAAAAAAAATATTTTTATTGTTAGAGAAAGAAATATTTTTAAATCACCAGAAGAAATTTTAAAATACACTCAAAAAAATTATATTAATATTGCTATAATTCCACTTAAAACTTTAAGAAAGCTTGATATTAACAATAACCTGATTCCTTTAATTAACAAAGCATTTCAAATTAAAAATAACTCATTAAGCTATTCAGAGCTAATACCACTTCGGCTTGAGCTCAATAAATATGGTATATTTATTTTTAATATATTACCTGGTAGTAGATATTTTCTCTTTACCTCATTTAAAAGTCTTAAAAAGGATAAATTAAGCATTGCAGTTTTAAATGATTATTTTTTAAAAAAATTTAAAAAACTATTTCCTAATTCACTTTATTTTGGAGGAGATGCTGCGGATATTAACAGATTTGTTAAATCTGGGATTTTCAATAGTGTTGTTATGAGTAGTGTAGATTATTCAATTTCAAATGTAAGTTTTAAATATGCGTACAATTTTGGACTTGAAAGGGAGAAGTATTGCATTATTGCTAATTTAAATTATTGGAATAAACAGAGTGAAACTGTTAAAAATATTATTTGGAGTTTTATATCAAAATATGATAAGATATTTTTACTTGATATAAAAAGGTTTCAGGATAAAGTACTCAATAAATTAAAAGTAAAAAATCTATTGTGGTGAATTAGATGAAAAAGAAGATATTTTTATTATTAATGATTTTTTTTATTGCTTATGGTTGCTCAGAAGTTTATTCTCCTACAATTATAAAAAATCCAGTTTACAGCTCTTTTGATATTGCTATAAAGTGGAAGTTTTATAACAATAAATTATTTTTATCAGGCTATAACAATTTTTGGACTGAAATCTTTGATTTTGAAATTACATTAACACCTGTTGACAAAAATATGAAATCTGTTGGAAAAAGTTACAAAAAATATATTGGTTCACTTGATATGGATGAAAAATTTAATTTAACATGTCAATTCACATGCCAAAATATCTATTATATAAAGCTTGATTATTACTACACCTTTTATGGTTACAACTCAAGTGGCACAAGGTTGAATTATTATACTTATTATTTAAAAGTTAAGTAAAAGCAAATTAGATTTATTGATTTGTGCATGAATGCACACTCTGAAATATA
>Ga0256914_1003852_pt1 | contig 11619 bp, 11 predicted proteins | sample HulkmetaG_FD_191571 | JGI IMG/M metagenome (GOLD analysis project Ga0256914, IMG submission 191571) | Hydrothermal chimney microbial communities from Main Endeavour vent field at the Juan de Fuca Ridge, Pacific Ocean - Hulk | ecosystem: Environmental > Aquatic > Marine > Hydrothermal vents ...
CATGGACTTCGCCTATTTCAACGCGGTGCTCAAAAGCACACGCGTGCCGCCCTATGACCCGTGGTTCGCCAAGGGTTTCATTAATTACTATTACTGGGGGTTTGCCCTGGTAGGCATGCCCGTCAAAGCCTTGGGCTTGCATCCCGCGGTGGCGTATAACCTGATTTTGCCCACGTTGTTCGCGGGGGTGGCGGCGGGTGCCTTCGCGTTGGCCCGAGGGTTGGTCGCGGCCTGGCCGTGGGCCCGCCGTGGTTACGCCACGGCAGCGGGGCTGGCCGGAGCCGTGGGCACAGTCTTGCTGGGCAACTTGGGCACTGTGCGCATGATCTGGCACGGCATCATGCGCTTGGGCGTGGGCGGCGCGCCCCTGCCCGACGACTTGGGCTGGCTCGAACGCCTCCCCCTGATGCTGCATGGCGCCATGCGCCTGCTCGCGGGCGACCCGCTTCCTTACATCACCGGCGATTGGTATTGGCTCCCCAGCCGCATCATCCCTGCACCGGGCAGCATTGAGCCCATCACCGAATTCCCCTACTTCACCTTTTTGTACGCGGACTTGCACGCGCACATGATTGCGCTGGGCGTGACCCTGCTGGCGCTGTTGTGGGGCTGGGCCGTGGTGCGCTGGGCGCGCGCAGGGGGGCAAGGGGACCGGCTCCGCGAACGGCCGGCCTGGGCCATCGGCGCCACGCTGTTTTGGGGCGGGCTCATTGTGGGCGCGCTGCGGGCTATCAACACCTGGGACTACCCCACCTATCTGCTGCTGACCGCGCTGGCGTGGGCCTACGCGTGGCTCTGGGCGCGACAGCCTCGGCCGAGCCGTGCCCAACGCCAGGCTTGGCTGCGCCGTGCTGCGGGCGCGCTGGCTGGAGCCCTGGCCCTGTATGGGCTCACCGTGCTGCTCTGGCGGCCTTATCTGAACTGGTATGCCCAAGGCTATGCTCGGGTCACCACATGGTGGGGACCCACCACGCCATTGAGCGCGTACTTCTGGCACTGGGGCTTGTTCGTCTTCGTCACCTTCACGTGGCTGCTGGTGCTGCTGCATCGATGGTTGGCCGAGACCCCAGCCGCGCGCGGCCTGCGCTGGTGGCGGGCTGGAGGGCGATGGGCCGTGTTCGCCGGGCTGGGGCTTGCCCTGCTCGGCCCCGTCCTGATCCAAGCCCTTTATCGCACCCCTGTGGGCTGGGTCACTGTGCCGCCTTTGGTGCTCATCGCCGCGCTTCTGCTGCGCGTGGACCAAGACGACGCGACCCGCTTCGCGCTCACCATGCTGGCCGCCGCGCTGGGCCTCACCCTCATGGTGGAAATTATCGTCCTGGTGGGCGACCTGGAGCGCATGAACACGGTCTTCAAGTTTTATTTGCAAGCCTGGGTGCTGTGGGCCGCGGCCTCAGCCGTAGCCCTGGCCCAAGTGTGGGACCACATGCGTTCGTGGCCTTGGCGTTGGCAAAACGCGTGGAGCACGGTCTTGGCCAGCCTGGTCTTTGCCGCGCTGCTGTTCACCTACATGGGCACCTTGGACAAAGTGCGCGACCGCATGGCCCCTGACGCGCCCCACACGCTGGACGGTCAAGCCTACATGGCCTACGCGCAATACTACGCGCCCGGCGGGCCTTTGAACCTGGCCGAGGATTATCGGGCCATCCGCTGGCTTCAGACCCACGTGCAGGGTAGCCCCGTCATCGTCGAGGCCAACACGGTGGAATATCAGTGGGGCAACCGCATCAGCATCAACACCGGCTTGCCCGCGGTGGTGGGATGGAACTGGCATCAGCGGCAGCAGCGGGGCGTCATCGTGCCCGCGGATTGGGTGACCAACCGCATTGCCGAAGTCGGCGCGTTCTACTTGGGCACCGAGCGCGCGCCTGTGGTCGATTTCCTCCGCCGCCATCAGGTGGAATACATCATCGTCGGCCAACTGGAACGGCAACTTTACCCTGGCCCTGGCCTGGAAAAGTTCCGCCTGTGGGAAGGCGACTTGTGGGATGAAGTCTACCGCGACGGCGCGACGGTGATCTACCGCGTCCGGCAGCCACTGCCATAGCCCTTGCCCCCGCCGCGCCGGGCGGCCTTGGCCCGCGCGGGCTCCCTTTTCCTCCGCCCTCTCCCATCCAGCCCAACGGCTGCTGACCCTCTCCTGACGCTGGCCGGTTATGCTAAGGCCGCATCTCACCACCGTCAGGAGGCGCTTATGGTTTTCGGCCTTTTTCGGGGCAAAATCCGCATGCGGCTGGCGTGGCCCCGGGAGCGGACATATCGCCCCGGCGATACCATTCCGCTGCAAGTGCACGTACGTATGGAGGGACGGCCCAAAGTTCGCGGGCTGCGGGTGGGGTTGGTCTTCTGGCAGCGGTTTCGTTACCCCGACTGGGACGAGAAGAAAGAGGACGGCACCCCCGACTATTACATGACCTGGAAAGAACGGGAGCAGTGGGTGGTGCAGGCGCAATTGCCCTTGCCCGACCCCTTGCCCAAGCATTTCGAGAAGGTCTATCGGGGCACTTTGACTATCCCCTTGGATGTGCCCCCCGCGCATGAAGGCCGCATTTGCCAGGCGCGCTGGCGATTGAAAGTGGTTGCCGACCGGCCACTCACTTTCGACGACGAGCACGACGCGGGTTTGCGCCTGGTGGTGCCACCCCCAGGGGTGCAGACCCAGACCCGCTTTTACGGCCAAGCCACCCATCCCCAAACGGTGGACATGCGCTGGCGTTTGCCGGGGTTGGAGTTTGTCGAAGGCGACACGCTGGAAGGCGAGTTGCACCTGCGGGCCCAGCAGGCCATCGAGGGACGGCGGCTGCGTGTCACCCTGGCCGTGCGCGAATTCATCCCCCTGGATTCGACCAGCATGCCGGGGTTGGAGATTGACGACTGGGACGAGGACATCCCCGAATATCTCGAGGCGCGCGACATCGTGGCCGAGGCGGAACTGGCCGCGCCGTTTCGTATGCAGGCCGGCGAAACGCGGGTGGTTCCCTTCCGTCTGACCGTGCCTCGGTTGAACAAGCCTTCGTGCACCGCGTGCGGCGAAGGGGGCTCCATCACCTGGATGCTGCACGGGCTGGTCGACCGCCCTTGGAAGCAAGACTATCGCGTCGAGCAAGAGATCTTTGTCTATGGCGGGCGATAGCCCAGACCAGCGCCAATGGAGACGCCACGGCCCTGCGCTTCTGACGCTGCCCTGACGCGCTGCGACTATTTTTGAAGGCACACGCCCCCACTGCCGCGCGCCACCGCGACCATGCTCGCCGAACCCGGCGCGTGCACCCAGGGCCATCTTTGCCAGGAGTCGTTCCATGCCGTTACGAGCCGACCTGAAGACCTTTCCTGAACTGTCGTACTTGGCCTTTCAGCATCCCTTGGATCGCGAAGCCCGCAAGGCCTTAGAGGCCATCCCCCTGGTGCCCCGGCTGGTGCGCAAATGGTCTGAGATGGTCACCGAGCGGGCGCTGCACATGGACCACATCGCCAACAACTTGCGCGTCAGCGCGGAGCAGTATCCGTCGTTGTACCGCCAATATGTGCGCATGGCGCAAGTCTTGGACATGCCCAAACTGCCTGCGCTGTACTTGGAAACTTCCCCCACCATCAACGCCTATGCCATGGGCATGGAGAACTATTTCGTCGTGGTCACCACGGGCCTGATGGATTTGCTCACCGAGGACGAGGTCTTGGCCATCATCGGCCACGAACTGGGGCACATCAAGTGCGAGCACATGCTCTATCGCAACATGGTGGTGCTGATGTTCAAATATGGCGCGGGCATCTTGGATGCGCTGGTGCCCGGCATTGCCCAAATGATGCTCATCGGCTTCAAATTGGCCTTGTTGGAATGGAGCCGCAAGGCCGAATTCTCGTCGGATCGAGCCGGCCTGCTGGCCACCCAAAACCCCGATGCCATCGCGGGCGCGCTCTCCAAACTGGCCGGCTATCTGCCCTACGCCCAAGATGAACCCCTCAGCATTCAGGCCGTGTACGACCAAGCCGAGGATTTCGAAGAACTGGACGATGATTCGCTCTTCAACAAAATCATCAAACTCAACATGATGCTGGAACGCACACACCCGTTCACCGTGGTGCGGGTCAAAGCGATTCTCGACTGGGCCGAATCAGAGCACTACAAGCGCATTCTGGCCGGGGACTATCGCACGTTGGCCCAGGGCTATCTGCCCGCGGAGAGCCAAGTGCGCCAGCAACGCGGGCTGGCCACGCCGACGGGCCGCGTGTGCCCCAAATGCCGCACGGTGTGGAACGCGAACATGGGCTTTTGCGGCAAATGCGGCACGAACCTGCGCGACGGGCTGGTCATCTGCGGCGGCTGTGGCACGCCGGTGCAGCCCGGTCAAACGGTATGCCAACGCTGCGGCCGGCGTTTGGTTTGAACCAACCTCGCCGTAGGCCTTAAACGCACGAGCGGGGCACGCGCAGCCCCGCTCGTGTGCTGCAAGCGTCAACGCGCATTACACCAACTCGAACGTCTCGCCGGGCTTCAGCACGTGCACGGCCACGCCGGTTTCGGCTTCCACCTGCTTGGCCCACGCGTGGGGATCTTGGTCGATGAGGGGCCAAGTGCCATAGTGAATGGGGATGACATTCTTAGGCTGCAGCAACTTGACCGCGCGCAGCGCGTCTTTGGGCCCCATGGTGAAGTTGTCGCCAATGGGCAGCACGGCCAAATCCAGGCCTTCCTCACCGATGAGGCGCATATCGCCGAACAAGCCCGTGTCTTGGGCCATGTAAATGGTCTTGCCGTCCTTGGTGGTCAGCAAAAAGCCCGCGGGATTGCCACCGTAGGAGCCATCGGGCAGCCCTGAACCGTGGATCGCGAAGGTGAGTTTGAGATAACCAAAGGGGTGATGATATCCGCCGCCGATGTGTTGGGGATGCACCTTTTCCACCCCTTGGTTGCTCAGCCAGTTGGTGATCTCGTAGTTCGCGATCACCAGCGCGCCCGTGCGCTTGGCAATGCTGACCGTATCACCGATGTGATCGCCGTGGCCATGGCTCACGAGAATGAAGTCGGCCTCGACCGCGTCGGCCGTGGTGCTGGCCGCGGGATTGCCGGTGAAGAAGGGGTCGACCAAGATTTTATACCCGTCGACTTCCAGGCCCAAAGTGGCATGGCCGTACCAGGTCAACTTAATGGACATGATGACGCCTCCTTACGCGTTGGGGGATGGATGGGGCTGCTTTCAGTATACCGAACGCCAGACCTGGGGGCAAGGTGCGAATACGTCTTGTTCTTCACGCTCGACAGGCCGGCGGTCGCCTTCGCGCCCCGGTGCGAGCGGCCCAACCAGCGGCACACGCGGCCACGCGCGAACAGCCAGGCCAAGGCCACGGCCGTAAAGGCACCGTCCCCCAGGGGACACGGCCCGCGCAGGTGCGGCGCAGCCCGCGCCCAAGCACGGGGTGACGCGTTCTCGTCAAGCAGGTACGCGCGGCTGGGCTCGCCGCGTGATCACCACCGCGTCGAGGACGAAGTGGGCCAAAAAGGGGACCGTGAGCACCGCGCCGATCCATGTCGTCAGCGGAGGCGCAAACCAAGGCATGAGCACGCCGGCCAAAAACACCATCATCGCGCCGGCCAGCCAACGCCGCCACCGGCTACGCGGCCAAGGGCCAGGGCGATAGCCGCGCGCGGTCAACGCGGCTTCATAGAGCACATAGGCTGGCCGAGCCAAACCCACGGCGCAAAACCACGGGGGCATCTGCCCGCTCTGTACCGCGGCCGCGGCAGCCCAAAACACCCCCCAACCATCCAGATGTAGATCCAGGCGTTGGCCCAAACGGGTGACCTGGCCATCATGCCGGGCCAACCAGCCGTCCACGAAATCCAGCATCGCGGCCAGCGCGTACACCGCCGCGGTCACGCCCAAACCCGGCCGGGTCATCCCCTCGTGCGTCAACACCGCGGCTGCCACCAAGGCCAGCAGAGCGCCCCGCATCCACGACACCGCGTTGCCCCGCCCCAGGCGCGGGTACACCGCACCCCCCGCGGGCGGGTGATTCCACGGGAGCCATTGCCAAACCCGCCAAGACACATACGCGATGCCCAGCCACGCGGCCAGCCACCAACGCCACGAAAAGGACACCGCCCCCGTCGCGGCTGCGGCCGCGACCACCGCGGGCAAGAGGCTGGTAGCCAACAGGCCGCGCCACCAGTCGGCACGCAACGAAGCCGGCAGCGTGGTGCGTGGAGGGTTCACCCTGCGGCCTCCGCCAAACGGGCGGGCAATTCCTCTAAGGGCCAAAGTTGGCTGTTGGCCGCGCGCCGGCTACGCACCTCGACGTGCCGTGTCGAGATGTGCCGCGCGGAGACGACCACGCGCCAAGGCAAGCCCATCAGGTCCGCGTCGGTGAACTTGACCCCCGGGCTGGCATCGCGATCATCGTCCACCACTTCCCAGCCGGCCTGGTGCAAACGGCGCACCACCTCATCGGCCAGCGCGTCCACCGCAGCGGCCTCAGCCCCGGCGCGGCGAGGCCGCAAACGCACCACATGCACATCCGCGGGCGCGATGGCCCGTGGCCAGCGCAACCCCCGCTCGTCGTGATGGGCTTCGGCCAATGCTTCGGCCCAGGAGCCCACATCGACCTCCAGCCAAAACAGGTCCAGCCGCGACGTGTGAGCGGGGTCGCTCAAGCGCACCCCCGCGGCCCGCAGCCAGGCGGTTGGCACACGGCCCGACCAAGCCACCAAGCGCGCGGCCTGCCCGCGCTCAGGAGCCAGACTAAGCGCGGTCACCTGCGACACAGCAAAATCGCGTTCGGGCCACACGAACCGCAAATGCATCTCGGGCCGGTTGGCGCCCATAATCCACGGCCCACGGCCGGCCGCGGCCGCATCGAGCACGACCCACACTTGCCGCGGATCCAATCCCACGGGCGAGGCATAGCCGGGCACCGCGCCCACCCGCCGGATCTCTTCGTCGGTCGCGGGGCGCAGCGCGACGGCTTGCAGCGCGGCCGCCAACGCCCACGGGCTCAAGCGCCGATGACCCGGCACCAACGCGGCCACCAAGCGCGTGGTCCAACCGTTGGGGCCGGGCACGCGCGCCGTCCAAAACAGGGTCTTCAGCACCTGGTCTGGCGACACGCCCAACTGCTGGGCTACCGCGTCCACCGTTGCCGCGTTGGGCGTGGGCACCGTTTCGGGCCGCGGTTCAGGGGGAACGGGCTCCGCGCGCGGCGCGGCTGTGCCCGCGGTCGCAGCCACCCGAGCCCACATCGCGCCGTCTGCCGCGCGCCGCGTAAAGCCCTCCTCGCCCTGGGGCGTGGGCCACAGCCACGCCTTTCCTGACCAGCCCGGCCCCAACGGGACTTCCACCAACGAGGGCGCTTGCCAATCGGGCAGAGGGGGCGCGGCGGCAGCGTCCCACTGCCATGTGTAAAGGCCCCACAAGGGCCCTGCGGGCCGCGGCCAGATCCAGGCCAAACGCGTGGGCACCCGTTTGGGCGTGGTCAGAAACGTGCGCGCCCACTGCCATACCGCGGCCAAGCGCGGGGTGCCTGGGCCGTGATCGGGGGCCAGGGGCGCGTCGGAGCAAGGCTGCTGGGCCCAGGCCGAGGGCGTCAGGGCCAGCGCGCGACTCAAATAAGCGCGCAGGCGGCGGCGCCAGGCCGCGCCCAAAGGGGTTTCGCCGCGCGATGGCAACCAATAGCCCGCGCGCATGAGCAGAGCCGCGCCCGCGGATGGGGCGTCGGCGGGCGCGCGGCGCAATGTGAAACAAGGGCAGGTGCTCAAGCGCATGGCTCGTCCTCCGCGGGGGATGGCCCCCAGGCCAACACGACTGCGGCCGCGGTATAGCGGCTATGGCTCAGGCTCACGGTCCAAACGGTCAGCCCCAACGCGGCAGCCCGCTGGGCTGCCGCCCGATGCAGGCGCAGCAAGGGCTCGCCTTGAGGGGTCGACAGCACCTCGATGTCCACCCACGCGATGGTCCCAATGCCCGTTCCCAAGGCTTTGGCTGCGGCTTCTTTGGCCGCGAACCGGGCCGCCAAGCGCTCGACCCGGCCTTGGGCCAACGCTTGCTCCGCGGGCGTGAACACCCGCTGCAGCAAGCGCGCGCCGTGCCGCTCCAGCGCGCGCGCGAAACGGGCGATGTCGATAAGATCGAGACCCAGGCGAAAGACCGGCGGCGACATGGGCGTGTCAAGACGGCGCTTCAGCGCGCGGCCCACGCGGCCACTCGGGCCGCGGCGACTTCGGTGGGCAAACCGCCCACCCACACGGGCACATCCGGAGATTGGGCTTCGAACCCCAAGGCCGCGTAAAGACGCAAGGCAGGATGATTGTCGGCCTCGGTGTTGACGCTGACCCACAGGCCTGGTTCGTCGGCGGTCAAACGCCGCAGGCCGGTCGCGACCAACGCTCGACCCAACCCGCGGCCTTGCCATGCGGGATGCACAGCCAGGCGGGCCAGGTGCGCGCCTTGCGGTGACGGCGTGAACAACGCGTAGCCCACCACCGCGCCACCATCCGCGTCTGAACGGGCCACCAAGGCCAAGCGGGCTTGCTGGCACGCATAACGGACCAACTCAGGCCGCAAGCGCCACGTCGCGGGAAAGGCCTCGCGATCCACCGCGGCCGCGGCCCCGAGGTCCGCGGCGGTCATGGGTTCCAGCCGCACACCTGCAGGCGCAGCAACCGCGGGCAACGCGGCGACACGAGCACGCCAAAGCAGCAAACGCAAGTCGGCCTCATGGCGAAAGCCCCGTTGCCGCAAGAAGCGGTCCACCCACGCCCGACCACCCAGACCAGCCACATGGGTGATGCCTTCCGCGCGCAAAACCGGCGCGGCCGAGCGCCACAGCAGCCGCCAAGCCAAGTCCTGGGGGACATCCCCGCGGGCCATGAACAAGCGCAGCCAGGCGCGTGTATCGGCCTCGGGCACGACCACCAGCGCGGCCACCAAGGACGCGTCGGACATCAACCCCCAACCCAGGCCTTGGGCCAACCACTCCTTGAGCGAGGTCCAACCAGGGTAGTAATAAGTGCGGGGGTCGTGATAAATGGCCTCCAACAACCACCAACGGTCCTCGGGGGTCAGAGGACGGGGCCACAGGGCCGAACGCTGCAAGTCCATGGGGGGCCTCCCGGTGTGGGAGTGGGGCAGTCAGCGACCTGACCAACGGAACGGGGCGCGCAGCAAGCGCCGCAGCCAGCGGTGCAAGCCGCGCGGTGAGGCGGCCAGGCCTTGGTCGTACGTGACCAAGGCCTCGAGGGGGCGCTTGGCACGCAGTTGCAATCGCGAGAGGGCTTGGGCAACGTAGGCCACGGCTTCGCCATCGCCGGCTTCTTCGAGCAAGCGCCATGCGGTGCGATAAGCCTCTGCGGCCTCTTCGGTGCGGCCTAAGGCTTCGAGCGCGGCGGCCACATTGCCCCAGGCCAGCCCAGCCCGACGGGTGTCGTGCTGTTGGGAGAAAAAGGCGGGCAAGTCATGCAAGACCTCATACGCGGCCTGCGCGTCGCCTTGCTGAAGCAACGCGACACCCCGGTTGGCCCGCATCTCAGCGGCCCGCAAGGGATCGCCGTGGTCGGTGAACCACGCTTCGGCTTGGGCAAAGGCCTGGGCGGCCTGCCCATAGCGCCCGGCCGCGAAGTGCGCTTCCCCCTCTTGGGCCCAGTGTTGGCCTTGCGACATGACCACGCCCCCGTCCGCGGGTTAGAAGGTGATGTCCAGCAGCACTTCGGCCACGGTGCGCAGCCGATCGACGGGCATCTGGCTCAGTTTGCGCGCGACTTCCAGGTAGGGCACGTGCCGCGGGCTGGAGACAAACTCCCGCAAGTCGGGCGGCAGTTCCAAGAAGCCTTGAATTTGCTGCTGTTGGTGCAGCCACGCGCCCAAGGGATCGTCCGCGGGCAAGAAATCGCGCAGTTTGAGGCCCAACTCCTCGGCGATGATTTCCAGTTCCACCGCGGGGGCCGGGCGCTCGCCTTTTTCATAGGCCGCGAGGCGGCTGGCTGAAATGCCGGTGCGAGCGGCCAGGTCTTTGAGCGACAGGCCCTCGCGCTCGCGCGCGGCACGCAAGCGCCGGGCAATGTGCGCCCGGTGCGCGGCCAGCAGGTCTTCCAACGGCAACTTGAGAATGGGGGGCGTATCGTCGGAGATGATGTCGTGGCCCCAAAAATGCTCCAACGGCACTTGTAGAAAATAGGCCAGGGCAGCCAGTTCGGGCAACGAGGGCGACTTGCGCCCTTCTTCATAAGCCCGCAAAGTTCGCGGTGAAATGCGCAGTGCTTCCGCGGTCTCTTTGAGGCTGCGCCCCGCTGCCAGGCGGGCGTCGCGCATGAGCAACCCCAAGCGCTTGGCGCGCAGGATCAAGCGTTTACGGTGCACATCTTGAGCATTGGCCATACAATTTGCTCCCTGGCCTAAGGGGTGGTTACGATTTTACCACATTATAGGCCTATGAATTCTGAGGAATGCCCACCTGAATCTGTCCATCTCGCACTTGCACGGGGAAGGCGGGCACCGGCACCGGTGCCGGTGGCGCTACCACCGCGCCGGTGCGCACATCGAAACGCGCCCCATGCCGCGGGCACACGATGATGTAGCCGTCCAGTTCACCTTCGCCAATAGGGCCGTCGTCATGGGTGCAGCGGTCTTCGATGGCGAAATATTGGCCCGCGATGTTGAAAATGACCAAGTCCAAATCGCCCACAGTGACGAACAGCCGCTCCCCTGGGGGGACTTCTTCGACGGGGGCCACGGTCACGAACGTGCATTCTTCGGGTGCGTAACGGCGATACTCCACGGGCATGGTCACGCCTCCTGGGCTTTGGCCGTGGGCGGCGTAAGGCCGTACAACGCGGCCTTGAGGGCCTTGTAAGGCAGCAAGGCACACTTGAGGCGTGCCGGGCTGAGTTTCAAGCCGAGCAGATCCAGCACTTCGTCCTTGGTCAGATGGCGCAGCGCCTCCACCGTCTTGCCGGTCGCGTATTCCATGAGCAAGTCGGCCGAAGCCATGGAAATGGCGCAGCCCTCCCCCTCGAAACGGGCTGTCACCGTGCCGTCGGCGTTGAACTTCAGATAGACCACCACATGGTCGCCGCACAGGGGATTTTCGTCCTCATAGCGCGCGTCGGCGTTGGCCAGTGCCCCGCGAAAACGGGGGCGCTTATAGCGCTCGATGATCTGCTCGCGATAGAGGTCGTCGAACATGGTCCTTGCCTCGCGATGAAGATGCCCCGGTCCTATTGTACCGCAGCATGGCCCCGCCCGCGCTGCCGCAGGGTGCCGTCGCGGTAGCACCGCGCAACACCCCCGCCCGCCCATTCGCCGGAAGGCCGCGGCCCCCAGCGCCGGCACAAGGGAAAACACCCGCCCCCTGGCGAAGACGCGCGGCCGCATGGCCCGCCCGCGCGGGCTTGTGAGGATGGCGCGCGGGCCGCGCGAATGGCGCGGGCCCATTCTCAAGCCGTGGTGGGCTTAGAGGCACGGGCGGCACGAGCACGAACAGCGACCACACCCGCCCCTGGCACGGCCTGGGCCGCGTGGACCTAACACAAGCCGCGCCACAAGCCAAAGCCGAGGCTCCGCGGCGCAGCAGGCCGAAGTGCCCAGGCGCCATGCGCGCGCACCAGAGCCTGGGGGGCCTCCTGAACACCCT
>Ga0256914_1003853_pt1 | contig 11618 bp, 8 predicted proteins | sample HulkmetaG_FD_191571 | JGI IMG/M metagenome (GOLD analysis project Ga0256914, IMG submission 191571) | Hydrothermal chimney microbial communities from Main Endeavour vent field at the Juan de Fuca Ridge, Pacific Ocean - Hulk | ecosystem: Environmental > Aquatic > Marine > Hydrothermal vents ...
GGATTTCAGTATAGAACGAACATCTTCGAATCTGAACTTTACCCTAAGCGCTCTGGGAACGAAGGGAAGGCCGGCGAGTATCATCCCGACGGTTACGGGGTAGCACGCCTCTATTATCCTGTGGTATCCGACCTCCACGACCGCCATGGCTATTATGAAGCTTGGATAGAGTGGCCAGACGGGAACCCAGAGGTGCCTGAACCAGTAGTTAAGATAAGTGGCCTTTTCGGGCTCCGTTCCGTATTTTTTGACGAGATCGGTGAGCATTATGGCGGAGACGAGGGCTCCACCGGGCATCGGAAGGAATCCGACTATCGCTGGGAGGGTTATCAGGCTCAGCCTGTCCACCATTCCCGAAACGGCCTCGCTCAGGCTCTTCAGCAGACCGAGTTCCTGCATCGAAAAACCGAGGGTGAAGGCGGAAACAACTATTCCCATTATCCTAAGCGTTTCGAAACTCGTCGCAGTCGCTACGAGTTCTTTCAGAGTCGAAGCGCCGATCGTGAGCACGCCGAGGAGTAAGGCTCCGAGAGTTATGGCGTAACCGACGTTGATCCTCCTAATCAGGAGCAGGATCAGGGCTATGGATACGAAGAGGGCTAAAGACGGATCCATCGGCAACGGTTTGGGATCAAGCTTTTAAAGTGTATCGGCGAATTCGGATCATGCGTAAGATCTTCAGAGAGCTCGTGAGCTTGGATGAGGCGAGGAGAAGACTCTTCGACGCGGTGGATTTTAACTTGGGAGTTGAGGAGGTTCACATCTCAGAAGCCTACGGTAGGGTTCTCGCCGAAAACTGCCGATCACGCATCGACGTTCCCCCCTTCGACAGAGCTACGATGGACGGTTACGCGGTGAGGGCTGAGGACACGTTCGGAGCGGACGAGGATTCTCCGGTTAGGCTCAAGGTGATCGGAAGGATAGAGGCGGGGAGGTTTCCGAACGTGGAGGTTGGAGAGGGGGAGGCGGTGGAGATCTCCACGGGAGCCATGATGCCCAAGGGCGCTAACGCGGTCGTGATGGTGGAGTACACGAGCAGGGAGGGGGAAGAAGTTCTGATCTACAAACCGGTTCCTCCCGGTGAAAACGTCGCGTCCGCCGGATCGGACGTGATGGCCGGCGAGTTGGTCTTGAGAAAGGGGACGAGGCTGACGGCGAGAGAGATCGGCGTTCTCGCGTCGATAGGGTTGGAGAGGGTAAAGGTCGTGAGGAGGCCTAAGGTGGCCGTAATATCCACTGGAAACGAGCTCGTGCCTCCCGGCGGGAAGCTCGAATTCGGGAAGATATACGACGTGAACTCCTACTCCATAGGGGCGGGGGTGGTTGAGAACGGCGGGATTCCCGTGCGTTTGGGTATAGTTGGTGACGATGAGAGGGAGATGGAGGAAGCGATCCTGAAGGGTCTCGAACTGGCAGACGTCGTTTTGCTCTCCGGCGGAACCTCGGCGGGAGTTGGGGACATGGTTTACAGGATATTGGAGAGGTTGGGGGATGTGCTCGTTCACGGAATAGCGGTAAAGCCCGGTAAGCCGACGGTGATAGCGGTTTGCGATAAAAAGCCCGTCATAGGTCTTCCCGGCTATCCTACCTCTGCCATGATAATATTCGAACTCATAGTCGCGCCTTTGATAAGGAGGCTTGCGGGATTGCCTGAGGAGAGGAGGAACGTTATAAGGGCGAAGGTTCCGTTCAGAATTCATTCCGCGGTGGGCAGGAGGGAATTCATGCCCGTCAACGTCGTTGAGGGTTCGGAAGGTTACATGGCGTATCCCCTGACCGAATACTCCGGCTCAGTATCGACTCTCGCCAATTCGGACGGATTCGTGGAGGTACCGGAGAACAGGGTTTTCTTGGAGGGCGGAGAGGTCGTCGATGTCCATCTATTCGGCGACCTGAGGCCTGCGGATCTTACGATAATTGGAAGTCACTGCGTCGGCGTGGATCTTATTCTCGAACTGATGCGCAAGCCCATCACGGCCAAGGTCATAAACGTTGGATCGACGGGTGGGATACTCGCGATAAGAAGGGGAGAGGCCGACGTTGCGGGATGTCATCTGCTTGACGAGGAGACGGGGGAATACAACCTTCCGATCCTGAGGAGATACGGCTTGAAGGGTATCGCGGTTCTCGTTAAGGGATACGTTAGGGAGCAGGGGTTCATAGTTGCGAAGGGAAATCCTAAGGGCATAAGGGGATTCGAGGATCTTCTGAGGGATGACGTGACCATGATAAACAGGAATCCCGGATCGGGGACGAGGATCCTTCTCGACATGCATCTGAGGGCGGTAGCGGAGGAGATGGGGATTGGCTTCGAAGAGCTTAAGGGAAGGATAAGGGGATACGGGGTTGAGGCGAAATCTCACACCGCAGTTGCCATCGCGGTTCTTACGGGAAAGGCGGATGTGGGCTTGGGGATAAGAACGGTTGCGGAGAGGTACGGCTTGGACTTCATACCCGTAAGGCCTGAGGAATACGACTTCGTGGTAAGGAAGGACAGACTCGGGAAGGAGGGGGTCAAGTCGTTTTTGAACATTCTCAGGTCGGAGGAGTTCGGCAGGGAGCTCGAAAGGAGACTTCCGGGAATGAGGATTACGGAAAGAACCGGAGAGATCGTCGAAATTTAACCTTCCAAAGCCCTCCTGACGAGCTTTATTGCACAAAGATCTCCGCACATGCTACAGGCCTCGCTCTTGGATCTCCTTCTCTCCCATATGCTCCTCGCCTTCTCCGGATCTATCGCGAGCTTGAACTGGGTTTCCCAGTCGAAGTTCTTCCTCGCCAAGGACATCAGAAAGTCCCTCTCCCTCGCCCTCTCCCTCTGACCCTCTTTTATTAGATCCACCGCGTGCGCCGCGATTTTCGCCGCTATGACTCCCTCCTTCACGTCCTCAACCGTAGGCAAAGCCAGATGTTCGGACGGCGTGACGTAGCATATGAAGTCAGCCCCCGCCATTCCCGCCACGGCCGCTCCTATAGCAGCCGCAATGTGATCGTATCCCGCCGCTATGTCCGTTACGAGGGGGCCGAGGAGGTAGAGAGGTGCGTTCTTCGTTACGCACTTCATGGCCTTCACCGACGTTTCGATCTCGTCTATCGGCACGTGCCCGGGGCCTTCGACCATCGCCTGAACCCCCGCCTCCCTGCACTTCTCGACGAGCTCTCCGAGAACTATGAACTCCATGAACTTCGCCCTGTCGCTCGCGTCGTGAATGCAACCCGGTCTGAACGCGTCTCCCAAGCTTATGGTTACGTCGTATTCCTTCAAAATTTCGAGGAGGTAGTCGAAGTTCTTGTAGTATGGGTTCTCCTTCTCGTTGTGAAGCATCCACCCCACGATTATCGCTCCGCCCCTGCTTACGACCCCGAGCAACCTCCCACTCCTCTTCAGCCTCTCAACTGTTATCCAGTTCACCCCCGCGTGGATGGTCATGAAGTCCACCCCGTCCTTCGCGTGCTTCTCCACCGCCTTGAAGAAGTGGTCTTCGTCCATGTCCACTACGACCCTCGCCATCCTCGCCGCTTGGTAGATGGGCACGGTTCCGAACGGAACGCTTATAGCGTCCATTATCCTCCTCCTTATCTCGTCGAGATCTCCGGCGGTCGAGAGATCCATCACCGCATCGGCTCCGTACTTCTGAGCGACCTTCGCCTTCTCCACCTCCTCCTCGACGTTTACGTAGTCGATCGAAGTGCCCACGTTCGCGTTCACCTTAGTTCTCATCATCCTCCCAATCGCCCTCGCCTCGAACCCGTCGTCCCTAAGCGCGTTTCGGGGAACCACAACCTCCCCCTTGGCCACAAGCCTTACGAGTTTATCGAGCTCGATACCCTCGTATTTGGCAACGTCCTTAAGCCATTCGGGAGCTTTGCCCTTCTTTGCCATTTCCATCAGAGTTTCCATCGAAGGAAATTCGTTGAAACCAAATAAATAGTTTGCCGATCGGTCACCCATATAACCAACGTTAGCAAAAACGTCAAATATCCCAAGATCGAACGGATGTTGAGCGGGGGTTGCCGAGTCAGGTCAAAGGCGCGGGATTCAGGGTCCCGTCCCGTAGGGGTTCGAGGGTTCAAATCCCTCCCCCCGCATTGGCTATGATGACGTAGCCCGCGCCTGATTCGTGATGATTGAATCCAATTCTGAGCCTATTCGACGATGTTGTATAGGGTGTCCCTCTGCCTCGGAACCCTTCCCGCCGCCTCTATTATCCTGATCATCTCCTCTTTCGGAAGGAATTCCCCGCTCGTCGCTCCGGCCGCTTTGGAAATGTTCTCCTCCATCAACGTTCCGCCCAAATCGTTTGCGCCAACGTGCAAAGCGGCTTGGGCGAGCTTGATCCCGAGCTTTACCCAAGAAGCTTGAACGTTCTTGATCTCGGGATGTAGAACTATCCTCGCCATCGCTATAACGAGCAGATCCTCGAAACCCGAGCTACCCCTCACCACCTTCCCCAACTCGTTGTTCTTCGTCATGAACGGGAGGGGAATGAACTCCGTAAAGCGACCTGTCCTCCTCTGGATCTCCTTTATTATCAGCATGTGCCTTATCCTGTGCTCCCAACCCTCCACGTGCCCGAACATCATCGTCGCCGTAGTGGGAATTCCGAGCCTGTGGGCGGTGGTGACGATCTCGATCCACTGATCGGTCGTTATCTTGTCCGGGCATATTACCCTCCTTACCTCATCGTCGAGTATCTCCGCCGCCGTTCCCGGCATCGAATCCAAACCCGCGCCCTTAAGCTCCTTTAAGACATCTCTAACGCTCATACCGCTGTTCCTCGCCATGTGATAAACTTCCATCGGGGAGAAGGCGTGTATGTGGATGTCCTCGCTGACCTCCCTGACAGCTTCGAGTATCGACTTGTAAAACTCCACTCCCGCTTTTGGCAAGAGCCCTCCCTGAATGCACACCTCCGTGCAACCGTACTCCACCGCCTCCCTTACCTTCTCCTTTATCTGGTCGAGGGTGAGCAGGAACCTCCTCCTGTTGCTGAAGGCGCAGAACCTGCACCTGTTCACGCATATGTCCGTGAAGTTGATGTTCCTGTTCACTACGAACGTCACGACGTCCCCAACTGCCTTCTCCCTTATCTCGTCCGCGGTTCTGAGGGTTTCGAACGGATCCTCGAGCAGGCTTAGATAGTCGCGCATCTCCTCAACCCCTCTTCGTCGGCGTACCTCTCTATTAGATCTGCAATCTCTTCGCTGAACCATCCGAGCCTAACGAACTTGGGATAGATCGGCAACCTCTCCCTTAGCTCGAACTCACCCCTCAAGCTCCTCCTGAGCTCCTCGACGGAAGGCCAAGGATTTTCGGGGTTTATGAAGTCGGGGGTCACCTCGGACACGCCCCCCAAATCGTTCGCCCCCGCCTTAAGAAACGGATAAACGTCCTTAACGAGGTTAGGGGGGATTTGAATCGCCACGTCCTTGGGTATTATCCTTCTCGCGTCCCTTACAGTCTTTAAAATCTCCTCCTCGCTCGGGGGATCCCGGTTCTCCATCGGAGTTCCCTTCTTGGGGACGAACGGCTGGACTATCACCTCCTGTATGTGCCCGTAATTTTCGTGTAGCTCCCTTATGACCTCGAGGGAGTAAACGCGGTCGTAGTGGGACTCGCCTATTCCTATCAGTATTCCCGTAGTGAAGGGTATTTTCAACTTTCCGGCGTTCTTAATAGTCCTTATTCTAACCTTAGGCTTTTTTCCCGGACTTTGGGCGTGGCAATCGAGCTCAACCGCCTGTTCGAGCATCAAACCCATACTCGCGTTCCAAGGACGTAGTAGCTTGAGTTCGTTGTACCCGAGCACTCCCGCGTTGGTGTGGGGGAGAAAACCCATCCTAACAGCGAGCTCGTTCATGTCCCTCACGAACTTCAGAAAACTCGAGTATCCCATCTCCCTCAGCTTGGACGCGATGTCTTCGTAAATGTCTGGCCTCTCTCCGAACGTGAACAGAGCTTCGCACGCTCCTTTAGCCCTCCTCAAAAGATCCTTAACCTCTTCCGGGCTCATGAGTCTGTGTTCATCGCTCCTGAACCCGCAGTAAGCGCATCTGTTTCTGCAAGCGTTGGTTAGGGGGACGAAAACGTTCTTCGAAAACGTGACCACGTTCACAGCCTGAAGTTCTACCTCCCAAGTTAAAGCTTTTTGAAAATTTTATTTATACCGAGGACGAACGGGAGCCCATGAAAATAGTCGTCATCGGCGCAGGGGCGTGCGGACTTAAGGCGGCCTGCAGGGCGAGGAGGAGGGATGCGGAAGCTGAGATAACGGTGATAGATGCGGGCAGATACCCGTCTTTAGGGAGGTGCGGTCTCCCTTACTACGTCGGAGGAATAGTGAACGAGCTCGACGACCTAAGGAGAACCCTCGCGGGGGTATTGAGGGACGAGAGCTACTTCAAGAGGATAAAGAACATAGATGTGCTAACGGAAACGAGGGCGACGGAGATAGATAGAAAGAGAAAGGTCGTGAAGGTGGTGAGGGGAGGTAAGGAGGACGAGATCCCGTACGATTACCTCGTTCTGGCAACGGGTGCAAAACCGATAAAACTGAACTTACCGAACGCGGACGCGGAGGGCGTTTGCACGCTCTTCGACCCCGAGGATGCTGAGAAGATACTCGACATGTGGGACGAGGGGATTTTGGAGAGGGCGGTAATAATAGGCGGCGGACTGATTGGAATGGAGACCGCCGAAGCTCTGTCGAACTTGGACGTGGAGGTTACGATAGTAGAGCTCTTGGACTACGTTCTCCCGGCCCTACTCGATAGAGAGATGGCCATGCTCGTTCAGAGCTATTTGGCGGAGAAGGGAGTGAAGGTTCTTACCGGGAGCAGGGTGACGGAGATAATCGCGAAGAACGGGAGGGTGGCCGGAGTTAAAGTTGATGGAACAAAGGAGATTCCCGCTGACTTGGTTCTGATGGCGGTTGGAGTTAGGCCGAACGTCGAGCTCGCTAAGGCTTGTGGGCTCGAATTGGGCGAAACCGGGGCGATAAAGGTCAACGAATATCTGCAGACTTCGGACGAGAGCATATACGCCGGAGGGGATTGCGTCGAAAACGTGAACCTCGTAACCGGTAAACCCATCTACGCCCCCCTCGGCTCGACGGCGAACAAGCACGGCAGGGTAATAGGGGACAACGTTACCGGTGGGAGGAGCGTTTTCAAGGGGGTCGTGGGAACGACGATATTCAAGCTGTTCGATCTCAACGTTGCGAGAACGGGGTTGACGGAGAAGCAGGCGAGGGAGTTGGGTTACGACGTCATCACCGCCCTCTGCCCCGGACCGGACAGGGCTCACTTCATGCCCGGACAGAGACCGATAAGGATTAAGCTCGTAGCGGATGCAAAAACGGGCAAGCTCTTGGGAGCTCAGATGGTCGGTTTGGGAGTGGTTGACAAGAGGATCGATGTCGTGGCAACCGCCATTCAAATGGGGGCGACGATAGACGATTTGGCGAGCTTCGACTTGGCGTACGCTCCGCCCTACTCCACCGCCATCGACACCCTCATCCACGCCGCGAACGTTGCGAGGAACAAGAGGGACGGATTGTATAAGACCATCTCAAGTTTCGAGGTGAAGGAGAAGTTGGAGAGGGGAGACGATTTCGTTTTGCTCGACATAAGAAGTGAAGAGGAGTTCAGGAAGTTCAAGAGGATAGAAGATCCGAGGTTGCTTAGGATACCGCTCGAGGAGTTGAGGGAGAACGTCGACAAGATTCCGAAGGACAAAGAGATCGTAATATTATGCCAGATAGGAAGCAGAGCCTACGACGCCCAGAGGATCTTGGAGGGGTTCGGTTTCAAGGACGTTAAGGTCATGGAAGGTGGAATGGCCTTCTGGTTCTGGTAATTTTTATTTATTGCGACGTTCAAGCCAAGTCCATGAAGATCGGTTTCGTAGGAGCGGGAAGGGTCGGTTCCGCTTCGGCGTTCACGTGCATCCAGCACTTGGATTTGGACGAGGTAGTTCTCGTTGACATCGTTGAGGATTTGGCCGTCGGGGAGGCTATGGACTTAGCACATGCAGCGTCGGCGCTGGACAAGTATCCCAAGGTGAGGGGGGGAACAGATTTTGGACTGCTGGAGGGTAGCGATATAATAGTAGTTACCGCCGGGTTGGCGAGGAAACCGGGGATGAGCAGGCTCGATCTGGCGACGAAGAACGCCGAGATAATAAAGGGGGTTGCGAAGAAGATAATGGAGCACTCGCCCGAGAGCAAGGTTCTCGTGGTGACGAACCCCATGGACGTAATGACGTACGTTATGTGGAGGGAAACCGGGAAGCGGAGAAACGAGGTCTTCGGAATGGGCAACCTGCTCGACACCGCAAGGCTCAAGGAGAGGATCGTTGCTTTGGGTGGGAAGCCGAGGAAGGTCTTCATGATGGGTGAACACGGCGATTCGATGTTTCTACCGAAGAGCGTCGCGGAGGTCGAAGGAGACGTGGATTTGGACAAGGCCGTTGAGGAGGCGAGGTTCGTAGCAGCTGAGGTCATCAAGAGGAAGGGTGCCACCGTATACGGGCCGGCCGTTTGCATATACAGAATGGTCAGGGCGGTTTTGGAGGACACTAAGGAGGAGATACCAACGAGCGTGGTTCTGCAGGGGGAGTTTGGCATAAGCGACGTGGCTGTGGGTGTTCCGGCGATACTCGGTAAAGGTGGGGTCGAGAGGATAGTGGAATACGAGTTCACTGAGGAGGAATTGAACGCCCTAAGGAGGTCGGCGGAAATTTTAAAGGAAAGGTTGAAGGAGCTGGGGTATCAGTAGGCGTAGATCTTTCCGTAAGGCCTCTTCGTAACCGGAACGAGCTTCATGAACTTTCCGCCCAGTATCTCATCCTTATCGACGTTTATCTCCTTTCCGAAATGTCCGCAAAACTCCTCAACGACGCCTTCCAAGAATTTCCAGTCCTCTTGCTCCATTTCGACGATTCCTACCTCCTTTCCGAGCTGATAGCTCTCCACGCTACCCCTCAAGTATATTATACCTCCGTGCATTCCAGTTCCTATGTAGTGGCTCTTGTGCTTTCCGTTTTTGAGGTTCAAACCCAAGAGAACGACCCTACCTCCGGCCATGTACTCCCCCAAGAAGTCCTGAGCGCTACCCCCTACCACGAGCACCGGAACCCTCTCCATGTATTCCTTCATGTGGATTGCGGTCCTGTATCCAACGCTATCTCTTATGAAGATCTTTCCGCCCCTCATCGCCATCGCCACCACATCTCCCGCCCTGCCGTGAACTATTATCTCCCCGCTGTCCATGGTGTTTCCAACCCCGTCCTGCGCGTTGCCGTAAACCACGATGCGATGGCCGGCCAAGAAGGCGCCGAGATCGTTTCCGGGCGTCCCGTATATCACTATCTCGACCTTCACGCCCGGATTGAAGTAGAGCCTCGTTCCTATGTACCTCTGCCCGCAAACGTTCCTGAGTATGAGCTTCCTCGCCCCTCTAACCACGCATTCCCTCATGAGATCGTTGAGCTCCTTGTGTTTCAACTCCCTCGCATCTATCTCCGCAACTCCGTCGTCGATCTTCGCGTATTTAAGGAGCTCCTCAACGGGACGGACACCCTCAAGGAATGAATCCACGAACCTCATTCTCCCGCCCCCTTGATGCCCAAAACCTTAAGCTCCCACTCTTCCAAGCCAATTCCCCTCAAGTGCTCCCTGTTCCCCCTAAGGCTTTCGATGGCGTTTATACCCATACCACCGAGCATGTCCTTGATCTCCAAGCTCCAAGCTCTCAACAAGTTCACGAGCCTCTTCGCCCCCTCCTTCGGATTCAACCTCTTCGCCAAGTTTGGATCCTGAGTGCATATGCCCCACGCACACTTGCCCGTGTAGCACTTCTGGCACATCGTGCAACCCAAGGCGATCAGAGCGGCGGTTCCTATGTAAACCGCATCCGCCCCCAATGCGATGGCCTTGACGACGTCAGCTGAACATCTAATCCCCCCGCTCGCGATTATCGAGCACTTGTGCCTAATTCCCTCCTCCCTCAGCCTTTGATCGACCGCCGCTATCGCCATCTCTATGGGGATTCCGACGTGATCCCTCATGACCTTGGGCGAAGCTCCGGTTCCACCCCTGAAACCGTCTATTACTATCACGTCCGCACCCGCCCTAACTATTCCGCTCGCTATCGCTGCCACGTTGTGAACAGCTGCGATCTTAACGAAGACGGGCTTTTCGTAGTTAGTGGCCTCCTTAAGAGCGTATATGAGCATGGACAGATCCTCTATCGAGTATATGTCGTGGTGAGGTGCTGGCGAGAGGGCGTCGGTTCCTTCGGGAATCATCCTCGTTGCGGATATCTCAGCCGTAACCTTTTCTCCCGGCAGATGTCCACCGATGCCGGGCTTCGCTCCCTGTCCGATCTTTATCTCTATAGCAGCAGCGCAGTTCAAGTATTCGGGATCCACCCCAAACCTCCCGCTCGCGCACTGGACTATCGCAACCGGCCCATACTCTTCTCTCATATCCTTGGGCAATCCCCCCTCTCCCGTGCAGAACATCGTTCCGAACTCCTTTGACGCCATGGCCAAAGCCAAGAATGCGTTTTTGCTTATAGCTCCGTAGCTCATTCCTGCGAAGAGTATGGGCGTTTCAACGACTAAATTCGGATAGAGTTCGGTCTTTATCTCCACGTCGTCGTCCTTTATCTCTATCTCGAGCCTGTCGGGCTTTCTGCCCAAAAAAGTCCTGAGCTCCATCGGCTCCCTCAAAGGATCGATCGAAGGATTCGTAACCTGAGAGGCGTTCAAAAGGATGTGATCGAAGTAAACCTTATACGGACGATCGCTACCAGTCCCAACGAGCAATATCCCACCCTGCTCGGCCTGCTTCTTTATGTCCGATATCACCTCCTTCGTCCAATAGGAATTCGGGCGGTAGCTTCCGTGATAAGGTCTCACTATCAGAGCCTTGTTCGGGCAGTATACGACGCACCTCTGACATCCGACGCACTTGGTGTAGTCGATTAGAATTTCCGTCTTGTCATCGTTCCAGCTGTAAACCCCCCAAGGGCATTGCTTAACGCAAACGCCACACTTGTTACACCTCTCCTCGATCCTCTCCACAACGAAATCAGGGAGGAGATGAGACTTCATCCTACCACCTTCTTGAGCGCCTTTTCGTTGAGCCTCCCGACCACGGGCTCACCGCCGTGAGGAGTCCAGACCCTATCCAAATCCGGACAAACCGCTCTTATAGCTGATTCCTCAGAGGATAGGAAGAGAAGGTCACCCTTCTCCCCGGCGGTAATGGGTCTGAGCCTGATTCGGTCGGTCAGTCCGAACATCTCTCCGTGGTGGGCAACTACCACCGTCCAAGGGCCGTTTATGAGCAGTGGAGCGTAGACCATTCTTAGGGTCGTGTAGAGCCTCTTCTTCTTTTCGTCCATGTGGTCGATTATGTCCCACATGGGCGGAGCCAAGATCTTGGCCACGATCTCTATCGGCAGCTTCTGCTTCCTCATTAGCAGATCGAAGGCGTATGCCATTACCTCCGTGTCGGTCTGGAGGGTGCAGTAGTATCCGAACATCTCCAAGTAACGCTTGTTGGTTCCGTAGGAACTTATCTCTCCGTTGTGAACGACCGTCCAATCCA
>Ga0256914_1003854_pt1 | contig 11617 bp, 6 predicted proteins | sample HulkmetaG_FD_191571 | JGI IMG/M metagenome (GOLD analysis project Ga0256914, IMG submission 191571) | Hydrothermal chimney microbial communities from Main Endeavour vent field at the Juan de Fuca Ridge, Pacific Ocean - Hulk | ecosystem: Environmental > Aquatic > Marine > Hydrothermal vents ...
TGGAATAAGAGATAATTATGAGCCTATAGAATTTATGGATTCTCATAATTCTGCTTGCGGTTTTACTGTTGAAATAATCAAAAATATGTTGCCTGATAATAAATATAATATACAATGGCATGTTTGCAGGGATAAAGATGTTTATAAACAGGTTACTATGAAAAGTTCCCTTGGGAATAAACATGATGTTGATTTTATATTTTTTAAGAAACCAATATTAAAATTATATGCTTCAATAGTTGTAAAGAAAAATACCTATTACATTAATAAAATAGAAAATTTAAACGGGCATACTATAGCTGTTTTAAAAAATTGCGGAATGATTCAAATACTGAAAAAAAGAGCGCCTTATGCAATTATTATAAAGGTCAATTCGTTAAAAGAAGGTTTTGATTTGCTTGAAAATAATACTGTTATAGCTTTTATATGTAATGAATATTCTATACTATATAGAATCGGTAAATATAAATTAAATAATCTTAAAGTAATAGGTGAACCTATTTATATGGGCGGGTTATATCTGGGAGTAAATAAAAGATATAAAAATTTATTTAATGAAATTGAACACAGATTGGATTACTTCTTGAAAACAGACACATATAAAAATATTGTAAATAAGTGGTTTGGTACTGATTTGTATAAGATTCGCCGGGCAAATATTATATTTAGAAATTTATTTATTATAATAGGTGTTTTATTAGGTTTAATAATAATATTTATATTCTGGAATAAAAGTTTGAAATTAGAAGTTAAACGGAAGTTAAATAAAGTTATTAATTTAGAAAACAGATATTATAATTTAATCAAGAATGCACCTGTTGGCGTATTAACAATAGATGAGGATTTTAACATACAAACTTTTAATGATGCTGTTTTAAATATTATAGGGTTAAAGCCAAAAGAGAATATTGATCAGACAAATCTTTTGTCTCTGGATGTTTTTAACAGAGAAGATATATTAAGGGTAAAAGATTATATTCGGAAAATAATTGATTTTAAGGCACCTGCAGAAGATACTTTCAATATTATTAATAAAAATGGGAAGAAACTTGTATTAAAGGTTATAGGTTTTATCTCTGACTTTATAAAAGGTAACTATTTTATTACTATGTTTATCCTTGATATGACGGAATTAGAAAAGGCAAAGGAAGAATTAATTTATACCAGCAAGATGGAAGCTATAGGCCGTTTCATAAGCGGTATTACGCATGACTTTAACAATATAATGACTGGTATTTTGAGTCTTGTAGAACTATTAAAAGAGACCAAAAATCTTTCCCCTGATATAGCAGAAGATATTTCTGCTATTGAAAATTTTGCGAATAAAGCAGTTGACTTAACAAGAAAACTTTTAGGTTTTAGTAAGAAGCAGGATTTTAAACCTGTTAAATCTGATATGAACCAGCTTATCCGTAAAAATTTAAAATTCCTTTCAAGAGTAATTAAAGAAAATATTTCTTTAGTTACGCATCTTGAAAAAAATCTTTATAGTTGTAAAATTGATCCTGTTCAGTTTGAACAAATACTTTTGAATCTAACACAAAATTCTGTTGAAGCAATGGATAAAAAAGGCGGTAAAATAATAATTGAAACAAAGAATGTTATTGTAAATAAGAAAACTCTTGATGAATTTTTCCCTTTAAAAGAAGGTAAGTATATTATGCTGTCTTTCACAGATACAGGGGACGGAATGGATGACAGTATAAAAACTAAAATATTTGATCCGTTTTTTACTACAAAATCTAATGGTCATGGTTTCGGACTTTCTATTGTTTACAATATTGTAAAACAGAATAACGGAATTATTCGGGTTTATAGTGAGAAAGGTCAGGGTACTACTTTTAAAATATATTTTCCTGCAATCTCAGACAGAAATATTGATGCGGACACAGATGATAAAATTGTGCGGGATAAAAGCGGATTAGAAAATATTGTTACACTTATTGTTGAGGATAATGAGGAAATAAAAGATTTGATTCATAGAAACCTGAAAGCCAATAATATCACAGTATTTTCCTTCAGCAGCGGAAAAGAAGCTGTTGAGTTTATCCGTGAGAATAATGATATCCATATAGATTTGCTTATTACAGATTTAATCCTGGGTGATACTACAGGTAATAAACTTGCTCTGGAACTTCAAAGATTAATTCCGGATATGAAGGTGTTATATATGTCCGGCTATACTCAAAATGTAATCGTTGAATACGGTATTGCTCCGGAAGATGTAAATTTTATTCAGAAACCTTTTACCATAGAATCTTTAATTAATAAGATAAAAGAGTTGTTTGCTATTAATTAAAGCCTATAAGTTTTATTTCGGGCTGCAATTTTATCCCTGAATCTTTATATACTTTCTTCTGAATATATTTTATAAGATTATATATGTCTGAAGCAGTTGCAGAACCTGTATTTATAATAAAATTAGCATGTTTTTCTGAAACTTTTGCCCCACCTACTGAATAGCCTTTTAGTCCGGATTTTTCAATAAGTGTTCCTGCATAATTGTTTTCAGGCCGTTTAAAAGTGCTTCCTGCCGATGGAAATTCTAACGGCTGTTTTTTCTCCCTGAGTTTTAAAATCTTATTTATACTCGCTGCTATTTTTCTTTTATTTCCTTTTTTTAATCTTAATTCTGTTTCCAGTATAAGATAACGATTTAAAGGAGTGGCTTTTCTATACGAAAATTTTATCTCATTACACCGGAGTTTTTTTATTTTCTGCTTTGTTGTTAAGACTGTAACCGAATCTACAATATCACCTATTTCTGTCCCGAACGCACCGGCATTCATTATTAATGCCCCCCCAATTGTTCCCGGTATCCCTGCAAGATTCTCTATACCGGTTAATCCGTAAGTTTTGGCAAATTCCACTACTGTATGTAAATGTGCAGATGCTCCGCATTTTATACCTTTGTCGGTCAATTCTATATAATTAGAAAAACCTTTTAAATTTATAATAACGCCTTTGAAACCATTGTCGCTGAATAATATATTGCTCCCGTTTCCTATTATGTAATAAGAGATTTTTTCTTTGTAGCATATATCTATTGTCTGTATTAAGGCGGATAAACTATCAGGAATAAAATAAAAATCACATTTCCCGCCGACTTGAAAGGATGTTATGTTTTTTAAACTAAAATTTTTGCGTAATATACCTTCTGGGAACTTCATAGACTAATCCGCTATTCGATTTTGCTGTTTAAAAGCTTTAACTGTATTGGATAAAAGCATTGCAACTGTCATTGGCCCAACGCCGCCGGGAACAGGAGTAATAAATTTTGCATTTTTTACGGCACTTTTAAAATCAACATCTCCTACTATTTTATACCCTTTTTCACTTTTTTTATCTTCAACTCTGTTTATGCCAACATCTATTACAAGTGCGTTTTTCTTTATCCAGCTTCCTTTTACAAAATTGGGTCTCCCTACAGCTGCTATTACTATATCGCTGTTTTTTACTATTTTAGATAGATTTTTTGTTCTTGAATGAGTAATTGTAACCGTGGCATTTTCTCTCAGTAAAAGATGTGCAACAGGCTTCCCGACTATATTGCTCCGTCCTATTATAACTGCATTTAATCCTTCTATCTTTGTTTTTGTGGAGTGAATAAGCTCCATAATTCCTGCCGGGGTACACGATACAAGAGAATCTTCATTTAACACAAGTTTCCCTATGTTTTCAGGATGTAATCCGTCAACATCTTTTTCAGGAGAAATATACGACAGTATTTTATCTGTGTTGAATTTCTTAGGAAGCGGTAATTGAACTATTAACCCGTTTATTTTTTTATCTTTATTAATTTTCTTTATGGCTTTTATAAGTTTTTCTTCGGTGATAGATTCGTTAAATTGATATAAATAAAAATTCATTCCGACTTCTTCTGCTCTGCGCCTTTTAATGGTAACATAAATCTTTGACGGTGCATATTCTCCTACTATAATTACTGCTAAAGTAGGAACTTTTTTATATTTTAATTTTAAATTAGTTACATCATTACTGATTTTTTTATAAATTTTTTTTGAAATTTTATTTCCGTCAATAATTTTTTTAGTCATATAATACTCCTTGATTTTTTTATATGCGAAGTTTAATTTTTTCTATTTAAAAGTCAAGTTAATCTTTGAGTTGTTATGTTGATGAGCCGATATATCGTTATCGAGAGAATGTATGAAATTCAGGAGTCTGTATGATAAATTATTAAATACTTATCAGGGTAACGATGTATCAGCCTGTGATTAAAATCAAATGGTTAATGAAAAATATCTTGACTACATTGAAAAACTTTATTAAACTAATAACAAACTATTAATGCTTTATGAGGTTTTATTTATGCAGAAAACAGCTTTGAAAAAAATTTTAAACTTATTAAAAAAACATAGAAAAAATATTACTGTTCCTATTCCTGCACTTTGGAACTATCTTGATAAAGAAACAAAAAACGGAATTCAATATGTCAATTTATACGAAGTTTATATAAGACTTATAACCGATATTTTAAAAAATAAAGATACTTTTAATAACAACAGAGATAAAGTTATATACAGTGCATTAGTAAGGACTACAACAGCATTTGATTTTGATTTAGACAATAAATTAAGTTTACAGGACAAATTCGGATTAAGAGAAAGCGGGACATTAATGAGGATGATACTGCTGCTTCCCTTTTTAAAAGAACTCGGGATAACAGTCATATATTTGCTGCCGATAGCATTAAACAGTGATAGGTATAAAAAAGGAGATGCACCTTCATTATACTCAATTAAAGATTTTTTCAAACTTGACAAATATCTTTTTGATCCAATGATTGGTAAATTTTCTGAAGAATTGCTTGATACTCAGTTTAAAGCGTTTATTGAAGCAGCGCATATATACGGGATGGAAGTAATACTCGATTTAATCCCCCGTACAGCTGCGCGGGATAATGTGTTAATAACAGAGCATCCGGACTGGTTTTACTGGATAAAAAAAGAGTATGAAAACGATTTGAAACCTCCGCAGGTTCCGAATCTTAATTCAACTGCATATTTCCCGAAGTTTGCACCTGCTATATATTCTGCTCCTGATACAGAGAAGCATTTAAAAAAATTCACTTTATCACCGGATAAACTTGATAAGAAAAAATGGCAGAAAATAAAAAGATCAAAGGATATATTAAACGATGTAGAGAAATATTTCGGCATAACGACCTCACCGGCTTTTTCGGATGTAATAAACGATACTCAGCCTTTATGGAATGAAATAACATTCTTGCGTTTATTTTTAGACCATCCGAAGACAGCAGTAAAATTTTTGTCGAAAGATCAGGCTCCTTATATTTTATACGATGTAATAAAATCAAGTCGGGCACCGGGTAAAATCCCCAATAAAAAATTGTGGAATAAAATATCAGATATACTTCCGTGGTGGCAAAAAAAATACGGAATTGACGGGGTTAGAATAGATATGGCACACGCTTTGCCTGCTGAACTCGAAAAAATGATAATTCAAAAAGCAAAAAAAATAAATAAAAATTTTCTTCTAATTGCAGAAGAACTTGATATAGATAACAGCGGTAAAGCTAAAAAGGCAGGTTATCATGCTATAATCGGTAATATCTGGGCAGAAGAACCGCGCTGGCGAACAGGCAATGTTAAAAATGTTTTTAATTCATTGCATAAAATAAAATTGCCGCTCCTTGCTACTTCTGAGACACATGATACTCCGAGAACTATAGTGCGTGACGGGAAAAAACTTCTCCATCTTTTTTCAGCAGCATTAAATTATTTCTTGCCTAATACAATGCCCTTTATTAATTCCGGTTTTGAACTTGAGGAAATTCAGCCTATGAATAAAGGACTTGATTCTGAAAAAAGCAGTATATATCTCCTCCCTAAAAATGATTTGAATTACGGAAAACTTGCTTTATTTAATTTTACATCATTACACTGGAATAATGATTCTGCCGATACAATAAAACTTATGAAGTATTGCGCTTCTATAAGAAATAAATTTCCTGTAATACAGAAATTTAATAAATTTAAAACTTTGCAAATATTTCCGGATAACAAATATGTATTTGCATATTATTATGATTTAAAAAAAGAGTATAAACATCTGATTTTTCTTGTAAACAGTAATTTGAAAAAATCATATAAAATAAAATTTAATTTTTCAATAGAGAGTATTGATTCATTGCTGAACACATATAGATACAGAAAAACAGGTGTATTCAGAGAGGAGAATGTGAAATTTAAGACAAAGAAGAATGAAATTATTTATAAAATCAAGCCGGGAGAAATATCTGTCTGGGGAATTAAAGAATAAATTATGCCTGCAATAGATGGAAAAATTTTAGACAGAGCTCTGCATTATGTTCAAAAACCGGCAAGATATATCGGAAATGAAATAAACAGTGTTGTAAAAGAAATCAGCAGAGAAAAATTAGCAACGGTCCTCTGCTATCCTGATTTGTACGAAATAGGAATGTCTAATTTTTCTCTGAAGATATTATATGAATTAATTAATGCAGAAGAAAATTTAATTGCAGAACGAGTATTTATGCCTGCACTTGATATGCAGGAAGTAATGAAAAAATTTTCACTTCCATTATTTTCTCTTGAAACAAAAACACCGGTAAAAGAGTTTGATGTTCTTGGTATAACAATTGCTTATGAACTCAATTACACATCCGTACTTCAAATATTATCTTTGTCCGGGATACCCGTTCTTGCAAAAGAGAGAACAGAGAGCGATCCTATTATAATCGGCGGCGGCTCCGGGATTGCAAATGTTGAACCTGTAAAAAATTTTTTTGATGTTTTTATTATTGGAGAAGCTGAAAATATAATTATAGAAGTCTTTAATAAAATTCTTGCTTTAAAAAATAAAAATTATTCCAGAAAAAAGATACTTGAAGAACTGGATGAATTTGAATACATATATGTTCCAGCTGCTGAGAAAAAGGATAAAATAAAACATAATATACTTCCTGATTTGAATAAAAGCGCTGCACCGTATAAATTCGTTATACCGTTTATAGATACAGTACAAAATAGAGGAATAATAGAAGTAAGTCGCGGCTGTGTAAACGGCTGCCGTTTTTGTCAGGCAGGGTATTATTATAGACCGCAGAGAGAACGAGACATAAAACAGATTGCAGATATAGCCGATAAAATAATACGCTATTCAGGATATAATGAGATAACTCTATTGTCATTGAGTATAAGCAACTATTCACAATTATGGCAATTACTTGATGTGTTGAATAAAAAATATGCTGATAAAAAAGTATCTTTCTCGCTTCCATCTTTAAGAATTGATAATTTTACGCTTGATTTATTGGATAAAATAAAAGTTGTTAGAAAATCCGGATTAACATTTGCATTGGAAACAGCAAACGAAGATATACAGAAAAAAATAAACAAGTTTATAGATATTGAAAATTTTATAAACACAATTGTAACTGTGGCGGAAAAAGGCTGGCGTAGAGTTAAAATTTATCTTATGTATGGATTTAATGAATCTGATGACGAAATAGAGGATACTAAAAAATTAGTTGATAAAATAATTGCACGACTTTCTGAAAAACACTTGAGATTAAGACTTACTTTGCATTTTAATCCTATCAGCAGAAAACCATTTACACCTTTACAGTATGAACCGCAACTTGCATTTGATAAAATTGAAGAGAAATTAAAACAACTTAAAAGAATATTTTTTACAAAAAAATATAAAAAATGGATTGATTTAAAATGGCAGGACACCAGAATATCTTTTATTGATTCTATTTTGAGCAGAGGCGACGAAAAACTTAACGATGTTATTTTCTCTTTATGGGAAAAAGGTTATTTCTTCGATACTTCTGATGATAAATTTGATTTGAATTTGTGGCTTGAAACTTTAAAAGAACATAATGTTAATATTGATGATTACATATATTCTGCTAAAAAAAATTTTGTATGGGAAAAATTCGACTATGGTTTTAATGATGATTTTTTCAGTTGGGAATATGAGAAATATTTAAAAGGTGAAAAAACAGCAATATGTTTTACAGAACAATGTTACGGCTGCGGTATATGCAGTAAAACAATTCATAATAAAAAGACTTCGTTGTATAAGCCTGAAGAGATTTCGCTTGGTTTAAAAAATCAAAAAAATACATACAGATTTAAAATGATTTTTCATAAAAAGGGAATTTATAAATTTGTGTCACATAGAGATTTGATAAATATATTTGAAAAAATTTTTATTATGCTCGGTTTAAAAATGAGTTATAGTGAAGGTTTTAATCCCAGAATGAAAATCAGGATGACTTTTCCGCTGCCTTTAATGGTAGAAGCAGAAAATGAAATTTTTGAATTTTATACAGAAGAAAATATTGATGTTATGAAAACAAAGAAATTCATAAATAGTTTTTTTTCTGAAGAATTACAGATAAAAGATATATCACCTGTTCCTATGGCATTAAAACCGCTAAGTACCGGAATCAAAAAATCTGTTTATGCTGTTTGCAATGTAAGCAGTAATTTGGTAAAATATTTTAAAAAAGCAGAATGTAAACAAATTAATGATAACTGTTTTGAAATAATACTTGAAAGAGATAAATCTATTACTAAATTTATTCAGGGAATAACAGGAAAGGAATTTCCGGAATTATGGGAGCATATAGAAAAAATAACAAGAACGAATTTTGTAATTTGAGGTGTCGCTATGAAAAAGAGAAAGGTAAAAGTAGAGGATGCTGTAGGAGAAATTTTGTCTCATGATGTAACACAGATAATACAGGGAGAGTTTAAAGGCCCTTTATTTAAAAAAGGACATATAATTAAGGAAGAAGATATTGAAAAGTTTTTAAGTATAGGTAAAGAGTATATATGGATTTTAGAGACAGAACGGAACGAGTATCATGAAGATGAAGCAGCAGAAGAATTTAAAAAACTTGCAGGAAGCAATATTAGTTCAAAAGGACCTTCTGAAGGAAAGGTTGTTTTTATTGCAGAAGAAGACGGTTTGCTTCTTGTTGACAGAAAGGCTGTAGGGGAGATAAACAGAATTAATGATATTGTTTTTACTACTCGAGTCTCTGATAGACCTGTAAAAAAAGGAGAAGAGATAGCCGGCATAAGAATAGTTCCTTTATCAATAAAGAAAAAATCCGTAAAAAAAGCTTTAAAAATCGGAAGAAAAAAATCACCTTTGAAAATAATTAAATTCAGAAAAAAGCGGGTTGGACTTATAATAACAGGGAATGAAGTAGCAAAAGGGAGAATAAAAGATAAGTTTGGAGATATTATTAAAAGAAAAATTAAAGAATATAACAGTGAGGTGATAAATACAGTTATAGTTCCGGATAACAAAGAATTAATACGCGATAATATTATAGAGTTAAGTAATAAAAGCGATTTTCTGATTTTGACCGGAGGAATGTCTGTAGATCCGGATGATGTAACGACGAATGCAATAGAAGAGAGCGGTGCAAAAATAATAAGTCACGGTACACCTATTTTGCCCGGAAATATGTTTCTGATAGCATATTTAAACAATATACCTGTTTTCGGGGTACCCGGCGCTGCTATATATTATAATATTACGGCACTCGATGTGTTTTTGCCCTTTGCTTTTTCAGATACAAAAATTACAAAAGAGATTATTGCAGACAAAGGATACGGAGGATATTGCACTCATTGTAAAGTATGTATTTTCCCGTATTGTGCTTTCGGTACAAGATAACTATAAATCTGTTCTGTTCTTAAATTCTTTCAGCCACTTAATTGCTTTGCGTGTTCCTTTCCATAAATCTTTGCTTATGGCAGCATATATCATACCTTCTTCTTCGCTGCCTAAAGCAGCATATGGAGGAAGATAATTTAAATCAGGTATTCTCTTTTCTCCAATAAGGTAATCTATAACATACGGATTCATTTCAATGGAATATTTTAAAGCATTATCTGCTTGCTCACCGGGACCATATTTTTTGAAGACATATATGGCATAGGTATATGCATAAACTCCGCTGGCGGATAGGCCATATTCTTTATTTAATTTTTCAAATTTTGAAAACTCATTCAGTTTTACAAGCAGAATTGATAATACGAAACGAACTCCCTGATTATCATTTGGGTTTAATTTTAACATTTTTTCGTATATTTTTATTGAATCGTGTAATTTTCCGGTTTCCAATAAGGATTCTGCTAAACCCTGAAGTGCCCTCATATACGGGCGTGTTTCTATTATCCCCCAAAAATATCCTGTATTCTCTTTTATAAATTTTTTCCCTAAAGTCTTTTCTCCAAGATCTGCAGCATATTTATAAATCGCAAGCCGTTTATATTTGTCTGTTTCATATTCAGCAAGATAATTATATGCATCAACATTATCCGGATCTAATTTGAGCGCTGATTTAATAAGTTTAATTCCTTTATTATAAGGAACTTCCCATGCATCATAAACTAATTCTTGTGCTTCGAATTTTTTATTATTTGAACTATCAAATTTCTCAAAAATTTCCATATTACATTACTCCATTATTTAATATTTTTTGCATTCTTTCTGTAAATTAATTTTATATCAAAAATTTTTAATGTCAACTTGTATTTTCTAATTCTATTATCAGAAATATCTGGTTTGTAAATATTTTTCTTGAAATTATTTTTTGATTCAATAATTTATTTTTCCAACGAAGGGAGTTAAATTTTAGTATTATGTTTTTTATCCTTTCTTAAATATATAGTATGTTTATGGAATCTTTAATATCAAAAGAGGACTCTTACATAATTATTACTAAATCTTCCGCGGGAAGCGGTAAGACTTTTAATCTTGCTTTGCGATTTATTCAAACTTTAATAAATATAAATTCAAATAAATTAAATCCTTCAAATTTAAAGAATATACTGGCTATAACTTTTACAAATAAGGCTACTTTTGAAATGCGGCAGAGAATTATTGAATGGATGAAAGGTATTTATCTGGACAGGTCTATAGGACAAGAACCTATTATTAATATTATAAAAAAACCGCTTGATTTGTGGTTTCTGGATAAAAATCATAATTCCGGAAGAATTAACAAAAAGTTCCTTACAGAGTCTTTACAAAATAGTGATATAAAGAAGATTATTTCGGGCACAATAGACTATATGTTTAAATATTTTAATGATTTAAAAGTTTTGACTATTGACAGTTTTAATACTTTTATTTTACGGGCTCTATCATTTTCTTTAAACCTTGCTCCGGATTTTGAGATAGTTTTAAATACAGATTCTTATATTGATCTGGCATTAAATGAGTTATATGAAGATGTGGTCGATAATGAAGAAATAAAAAATATGTTTTTTAACTATATAGACTATCTGTACAAAACTAATAAAACAAATTTAAAATGGGATATATCTGAAAATATAAAAGATAATATTAAGTTTATCTGGAACAAGGAAAAAGAAACAGGTTTAAAAATATCTGAATTAAATACTGTCAATAAGTTTGAATTTGATTATGAATTATTCGAAAAATTTAATAACGCGTTAAAAACTTTACAGGGAAATATTAAATTTCGAAAAAGATTTTTAACCGGTATTGAAACAGTTATTGATAAGAAAGATTATATGGCAATTAAAAATTATATAAATAAAGATTTTGTTGAAGG
>Ga0256914_1003855_pt1 | contig 11615 bp, 9 predicted proteins | sample HulkmetaG_FD_191571 | JGI IMG/M metagenome (GOLD analysis project Ga0256914, IMG submission 191571) | Hydrothermal chimney microbial communities from Main Endeavour vent field at the Juan de Fuca Ridge, Pacific Ocean - Hulk | ecosystem: Environmental > Aquatic > Marine > Hydrothermal vents ...
CGCGGATCTGTTTCGCATGTATAGCCGGTATGCAGAGCGCCAGGGCTGGAAGGTCGAGGTGCTCTCATCCCATGAGACCGGCATAGGCGGTTTCAAGGAGATCATTGCACTCATATCCGGAGATCGGGTCTTCAGCCGCCTGAAATATGAAAGCGGCACCCACCGAGTCCAGCGTGTGCCCGAGACAGAGACTCAGGGGCGTATCCATACCTCTGCGGTGACCGTGGCGGTGCTGCCCGAGGCAGACGAGGTGGATGTGGACATAAATCCTCAGGATCTCAGGATCGACGTTTACAGGGCCTCGGGTGCCGGTGGCCAGCATGTGAACAAGACCGAGTCCGCCGTACGCATAACCCATATACCCACGGGCCTTGTAGTGCAGTGCCAGGATGAGCGCTCCCAGCACAAGAACAAGGCCAAGGCCATGAAGGTGCTGGCAGCAAGGCTGCTGGACCTGAAACGTCAGGAGCAGCAGTCCCAGATGACGGAGCAGCGCCGCAGCCAGGTGGGCTCTGGCGACAGGAGCGAGCGCATCCGTACCTACAACTTTCCCCAGGGCCGGGTGACCGATCACCGTATCGGGCTCACCCTTTATAAACTGGAAGACATCATGCAGGGCGATATCGATGAGCTCATCGAGGCCCTTGGAACCCACTTTCAGGCAGAAGCCCTTGCCTCGGCAGGAAATCAGGCCTGACAGGCCGCATCCCCCTAAACACAGATCCAAGGCCGATATCTCCGCTGACACGATAGGCAATACGGTCTCAGAGCTACTCGCATGGGCTGCCGAGCAGATAGCCGGCACCTGTCCGGACACCCCCCGCCTTGATGCCGAGGTCATCCTGGCCTCAATACTTGAGAAAGACAGGCTCTGGCTCCATCTAAATCCAGGTTTCCACCCCGAACAGGACAGGATCCTGCGGTTTGCCGCGGCTGTTGAAAGAAGGTGCAACCATGAGCCTGTGGCCTATATCACCGGATGGTGCGAGTTCTTCTCAAGGCCCTTCAGGTGTGACAAGAGGGCCTTGATCCCGCGCCCTGAGACCGAGTTGATAGTGGAGCAGGCCATCTCCTGGGCAGATCGCATAGGGGCGGCCCCAGCCAATCATAGGATACTGGATCTTGGCACAGGCTCCGGGATCCTTGCCATCACCCTGTGTCTGGAGCTTGGAGCCGGATCCGTGCTCGCAGTCGACCATTCATTCGGTGCATTGACCCTGGCAAGGGAGAATGCGATCCTCCATGGCTCTGATGACCGGGTGCATCTGCTCTGTTCAAGCTGGTTCTCGGCTCTCAGGGCAACAGGAACGGAAGGGCGCTTCAGTATAATCGTCTCCAACCCCCCATATGTTGGTGAAAAGGATCGTGACAGCCTCCCTGATAGCGTGGCCGCCTATGAGCCTGAAACCGCCCTCTTTGACGGGAGCAGGCAGGGGCTTTCCGCCCTTGAAGAGATCTTCCGGACAGCCCCTGCCTATCTGGATCGTCCAGGCATCCTGCTGTGTGAGACCGGCTGGGATCAGGCAGAAAGGGTCAAGGCCTTTGCCGATGCCCTCGGCATCTACAGGGCCATTTCGATCTTCAAGGATCTGTCGGGTATAAAACGGGTGGTGGCTGCAGAGCTTTGATGGCGGATCTGGATCCCCCGTCTGTTTTTCTTCTTTTCATTTGACCTGGATCAATGAAATGTGTATTTTTCTGGGCCAGAATCTCTTATAGTATAAAAATAATCCAATTAGGGAGATTTGGTCTTGAAGATCCTGCGTAAAATCATAGAGATAGATGAAGAGCTATGTAATGGCTGTGGTCAGTGTGTGCCTGCCTGTGAAGAAGGGGCCATAGAGATAGTGGATGGAAAGGCAAGGCTCGTTGCCGAGAAGTATTGCGATGGCCTTGGGGCCTGCCTTGGTGAATGTCCGACAGGCGCACTCAAGATAGTAGAGCGTGAGGCAGAGGACTTCGACGAAGAGGCAGTCGAGGAGTATCTGAAGGAGAGGTCCATGGATGGCAAAGGCGCTGGGCCAGCACCGGATCAGCCTGATTCTTCCGAAAAGATGGCCTGTGGCTGTCCTTCCAGCATGATTCGGGATCTTGGCCCTGCTGGACCGGCAGTTCAGGCGGTTTCCGCGCCTCGGGCCTCTCAGCTGGGTCACTGGCCGGTTCAGATCAATCTCATCCCACCCCATGCGCCCTTTTTGAAGGGGGCAGAGCTTCTGATCACAGCGGATTGTGTACCTGTTGCCCTTCCCGACTACCATGCCAGGTTCGTGCCCGGAAAAGTGGTGATGCTGGGATGTCCAAAATTCGACGATCAGTCTGCATATATCGAGAAATTTGCCCAGATATTTCGGCAGGCTGCCCCTAAATCCCTTACAGTTCTCATAATGGAGGTTCCTTGTTGTTCACAGATGATATATATTCTGAAGCAGGCCATGGAGAGGGCAGGGGTGGAGATCCCGACACAGATCAAGGTGATCGGGCTCAAGGGGGATATCAAGTCTTGAAGCCGGGTAGGGCTTGGCTCTTGATTTTCAGCCAATAATAATTATTCACATAGATGGCCACTGTGTTACCATAATTAAAACAAACTTTACAAAAGGAGGAAGGTTTATGATGAAGCGTGCCATGTTCGCAGGAGTGTTGTCTGCGGCCCTCATCGCCTTTGGAGGCATGATGGGTCAGGCCCAGGCAGCAGAGAATTGTATCGAGTGTCACAAGAAGGTGAGTCCCGGCCAGGTGACGGACTGGAGTGTCAGCAAGCATGCCGAGAATGACATTACCTGTTCCGTCTGCCACGGCGAGGACCATCAGAGCGCCAAGGATGTCGACAAGGCTATCCTCCCTGACGAGCACAAGTGTGCCGAGTGTCATGAGGAGCAGTTCGAGTCCTTCAAGAAGGGTAAGCATCAGTTCGGTTGGACCTCACTCAATGCCCTGCCCATCACCCATGTGGAGCCCGACACCCTCATGGAGGGCGGCAAGGGCTGCGGTGGATGTCACAACATGGGCATCAAGACCGAGGAGCAGAAGCAGGCCCAGACCAAGTGGGGCCAGCGTTATCAGAACAACTCCTGTGACGAGTGCCACACCAGGCACAGCTTCTCAAAGAAGGAGGCGCAGGATCCCCAGGCCTGTCAGCAGTGCCACATGGGCTATGACCATCCCCAGTGGGAGATGTGGTCCAGCTCCAAGCACGGTTCCCGCTGGTTCGCCAAGCAGAGGGGCGCCCTGCCTGCAGATGCACAGGCCCCAACCTGCCAGACCTGTCACCTGCCCGATGGCACCCACAACAACAGGACTGCATGGGGCTTCTTGGGTGTAAGACTTCCTCTCCCCGAGGATAAGCAGTGGGCAGCCGATCAGGTTACCATCCTGAAGGCCCTTGGCGTGCTCAATCCCGAGACCGGAAAGCCCACCGCAAGGCTGGATGCCGTAAAGGCCGTCCGTCTCGCCAGGCTCACCAAGGAGGAGTTCGACGAGGAGCGCAACAAGATGAAGGATCGCTGTGCCAAGTGCCACTCCAGGAACTATGTGGATAAGCAGTTCGAGATGGCAGACGAGGCCTTCAAGCAGGTCGATCATCTCCTGGCCGAGGGGATCAGGATAGTTGCAGGCCTCTACAAGGACGGCATCCTCAAGAAGAGGAACAGCCAGCCCTTTGCCTATCCAGACTTCCTCTACTTCATGAGGACCGATTACAGCGCAGCCAGTGGAGACAGCTACAAGAACCTGCCAGATGGCATGAGCTATATCGAGCAGGTACTCTTCCAGATGTACATGAAGCACCGCATGCGTGCCTATCAGGGCTACTTCCACATGAACCCAGACTATGCCTACTGGTACGGCTGGGCCATGATGACCAAGGATCTTGGACACATCAAGGAACTTGCCGCCGAGATGAGGGCCAGCCACAAGAAGTAATGATGGCCTGAATCGGCAAAACGGCTCTTGAAGGGGCGGCTGGGGGCAGATTCCAGCCGCCCCTTTCTTTTTGGCAGAAACTTTTCTGAAAAAGCCCTCCCTATGCCCCCTCGAGCATCGCCTTCAGGGTGAGGGCATCCCTTGCGGCAGAGCCATCGTCCGTGTTGTCGAAGTACCAGAAGACCTCCTCCACCGGCAGCTTGCCTACGCTCTTTAGCCATCTTTCAAGCCTGTCCCGTCCATACAGCCCCCGGTAGAGCTGCTCGTGGCCGTGGAGGCGTACATAGGCGAAGGCAGCGGTGGCAGAAACGGTCATGGGATATCTGCCTGCGGTGTCGCTTATGACCCAGGCGATATCCTCTGCCCTCAGGAGTGAGAGCACCTCCTGGCTGTGCCAGGATGGGTGTCTTGCCTCGATGGCATGTTTGATCCCATCTCTTGGCAGCATGGCGATGAAGGCCTTGGCCCTCTGAGTGTCAAAGGAGAGGGATGGTGGCAGCTGCCACAGGACCACCCCGAGCTTTTCCTCGAGTATCATCGCCCTGTCCATGAATTTCGAGACCGATTCCTCCTCCACCTCGAGCCTCCTGATATGGGTGATGAATCTCGGGCCCTTTACGGACCAGATGAAATTGGCAGGTGTCCTGTCGTACCAACCCTGCCACGTCCTTTCAGGAAAGGATCTATAGAATGAGGCATTCAGTTCCACGGTATCGAGGCGTTCCGCGTATTTTTCGAGAAATCGCCTCTTGGCTGTCCCCTCTGGGTAGAGGGTGCCTATAAATGTCTCATAGTTCCAGCCGCTGGTGCCCACATGGATCTTCATGGCCTGTACCCAATATTGCTGCTGTCCTTTTTATCTTGATGGTGCCTTGCCAGGCACTCTACAGGTGAAGTGTATCGCCTGTTTCTCCTTGACGAAAGCATGAAAAGGTGTTATTCGATTTGTCCCTGGAATAATTGAAATTATCGGGACGTGGCGCAGTCTGGAAGCGCACCTGAATGGGGTTCAGGGGGTCGGAGGTTCAAATCCTCTCGTCCCGACCAGATTCAAGAAGATGGGGCTGGCGGCTTTAGTGGCGTTCAGCCCCTTTTAATTGCAAAAATATACGAAATAATCCCAGGTTTTCAGGCAATTCTTGACAATTCTGCGGTTGTCTCTATATTTATGGCACTGGATATTCGGCTTTGCCAGCTGGCCCTAATTCTGTTGGCCGGTATCAGTCAGGCCCTTGGCCAGTAGAGTCGAAATAGAAGCGGGCGTAGCTCAGTTGGTAGAGTACAAGCTTCCCAAGCTTGGGGTCGCGGGTTCGAGGCCCGTCGCCCGCTCCATCCCTTTTTGAGGTTTGACTGCCTCTTCCCCCAGCGGGGACGGCAGGCAGTGCTTACTTCGATGAGTGGAGGTATAAAAAGTTTATATCTTTATCTCTGTTGAAGTGGGCTCTGCCCACTTTATTTTTTTGTAGATATGGCGATCAGGAGCAAGGAAAGAGCAAGGGCAGTGATAGATGCCGTAAGGGATCTGGTGGAGGATCTAATCGTGCATGAGGGCATGGAGTTGGTGAATGTGGAGTTCACCACAGGCCCTGGCGGCAATATCCTCCGGCTCACCATAGACAAGCCCGGTGGAGTCACCCTGGATGACTGCGTGGATATCAGCAGGACTGTGAGCGACATACTGGATGTGCATGACCCCATACCGGCATCGTACAACCTGGAGGTCTCATCGCCTGGCATAAACAGGCCTCTGGTCCGGCCTGCAGACTTTGAGCGTTTCAGCGGTGAAAAGGTATTCGTGAAGACCGAGGTGCCCTTTCGATCCAGGAGACGCTTCAAGGGCATCCTGAGGGGGCGTCAGGACGATGCTGCCATCGTGGAGACCAGTGAAGAGACCTATGCCATACCCTTTGAGATCATTACCAAGGCACGGCTTGATATCCTATAAGCGAGCAGACAAGGAAAAGAGATGGAAGTTGGACTCAAGAGAATCATCGATCAGGTAAGCAGGGAGAAGGGCCTTGAAAGAGAGGTCCTGATCCAGGCGCTGGAAGAGGCCATAGAATCTGCTGTAAAGAAGCGCTTCGGGCCCAAGATGGATGTCGAGGTGCGCTATGATGACGTCACCGGCCAGCTCGAGGTCTTCCAGTTCAGGAATGTTGTGGAAGAGGTCAAGGACCCGCAGACCGAGATCTCCCTGGAGGAGGCCAGGAAACTGGATCCTGAATCCCAGCTTGGCGACAGTATAGGCACCAAGATGGACATGGAGACCCTTGGAAGGATCGCCGCCCAGTCCGCACGCCAGGTCATCATTCAGAAGATGAAGACCGCTGAGCGGGATGTGATATATGACGAGTTCAAGGATCGTGAGGGCGAGATCGTAAACGGCATCGTTCAGCGTTTCGAGCGCGGAAACGTCATAGTGAATCTCGGCCGTACAGAGGCCATCCTGCCCTCGTCCGAGCAGATCCCAACAGAAAGCTACCGCAGGGGAGACCGGATCAGGGCCATGATCATAGAGGTCAGGAAGACCCAGAGAGACACCCAGATCATACTCTCCAGGACCCATCCCGACTTCCTCATCAAGCTCTTTGAGATCGAGGTGCCGGAGATCGCAGAGGGCATCGTCCAGATCATGGGAGTGGCGCGGGAGCCTGGAAGCCGTTCCAAGATCGCCGTCAGCTCCAGTGACATAGATGTGGACCCGGTTGGCGCCTGTGTCGGCATGAGGGGCTCGCGGGTCCAGGCCATAGTCCAGGAGCTGAGGGGCGAAAAGATAGATATCGTGCCCTGGAGTCCGGATCCGGCCAAATATGTCTACAATGCCCTGTCTCCTGCCGAATGTACCCAGGTGACCGTGGATGAGGCCAATGAGGCCCTCGAGGTGATCGTACCGGATGATCAGCTCTCTCTGGCCATTGGCAGACAGGGACAAAACGTGCGCCTGGCTGCAAAGCTCATGGGCTGGAAGATCGACGTAAAGAGTGAGACCAGGCACAGAAACAGCCAGGATCCCAACTACCAGGCCATGCTCAAGTATCTGGAGATGAGCGAGAACATAGCCGATCACCTCTTCAAGAAGGGTATCCGGACCATTGGACAGCTTGCCGAGGCGGATCCCGAGGAGTTGAGGAAGGATGCCATCCCATTCATCGAGGCGGCCAAGGAGCTCCTGGCAGAGCACCCAGAGCTTGCAAGCCTGAGTGAAGAGGAAGGTGAAGAGGGTTCGGACCTCGAAGAGCTCGGAGAGGCCGTACCGGAGGCCGATGAGAGCTCAGAGGAGCCCCTGGCCGAGGCAGCCGTAGAGGATGAAGGTGAAGAGGCTGCTTCCGAAGCCTCTTCGGAACAGGGGCTGCAGGAGGAGGGCCTTGAGGCAGAATCGGATACCTCTGGTGGTGATGAAGGACCTGAAGGTGAAGGCGAGGCCCTGCCAGCCCAAGAGCCGGAAAAGGAGCCTGTTTCCTCATAAGTGAGGAGATATTCCAGGCGATCGGGGTGTCAAGGCGGTCGAAGCACATTCCTGAAAGGACCTGCATACTTTGCGGTAGGAAGGCTCCAAAGACAGAGCTCGAAAGGCTGGTCGTCAGGAGAGAGGGTGAGGGCTGGATCGTGGTTGCAGACCGCAGGCAGACCTTGGCCGGACGAGGCGCCTATGTCTGTAGGCAGGGCGACTGTCTCGATAGGGCCCTGCAGGATACGGATAGATTTAAGGCCCATATTGAGAGGGCATTTAGAAAGAGACTCAAGAACTTGGATTTTCGGGGGTTAAGAGAAGGTAATGGCAAAGATAAGAGTGCATGAGCTTGCCAAAGAATTTGGAATCTCCAGCAAGGAGATGGCCAGCCGCATCAAGGACATGGGCTATCCCATCAAGAACTACATGAGCACGCTGGAGGATTATGAGGCTGACGAGATCAGAAAGCGCATGAAGGAGGAGGGGGCAGGCTCCAAGGAGGGTGCAGAGGCAGAGCAGCCAAAGACCCAGACCATCATCAGGCGCAGGCGCAATGTGGTCAAGATAAAGAAGATCGTCATCAAGAAGACGGGAAAGCCCGAAGAAGAGGCCGAAAAGCCGGAACAGCCCGCTGAAGAGCAGGCAGAAGCAGCCGAAGCAAAGACCCCCGAAAGCCCCCTGAAACCTGCAGAGACCAAGGCTGAAGAGGCTCCGGAAAAATCCATCGAGCCCGAAGAGACGACAGGGCCGGAGGGCAAGGAGCAGCCTGAGACCGCCAAAAAGAGGGCGGCCGAGTCCAAGGTCAGGATAGTAAAGCCGGCAGAGAGGGAGCCGGGGCAGGAGACGGTGACCCCTGAAGAGGCGGCCGAAGAGGCAAGGGAACCCTTTGCCGAGAAGAAGGCCGTCCTCGAGGTGGTAGAGCCGGAGGAGGCACCAGAAGAGGCCCCGCCTGAAGATGTCCGTGAGAAAGAGGCCCTGGAAAAGGCCCCGGAAGAAAAGCCCCTTAAAGAAGAGGGCCTCAAGAAGGAGGCTGAGGTTGAAACGGCTACGGCCAAGAAGGGTCCGGAGACAGTGGCAAAGGGAGCTGAGACAGCTGCCCCAGCCGAGCAGAAGGCAGCGGCCCCCAAGGCCAAGAAGCCAAAACAGCTTGTAAAGATCGTCGACCGAAAGATCGATATCTCGAAACACCTGGAAGCCAAGGCCAAGGCCCCTGCAAGATCAAAGGCTGCACCAAGGCCTGCCGCCAAGCCGGGGCGCAAACCCATGCCGGCAGAGCCTGCTGCGCCAGTGTCAGAGGCGGTTCCCCTCAAGGGCAAGAAGAAGGGCAAGCGCGTCGTCAAGGCGGCAGATCTTTCCATGGGCAAGCGCAGAAAGCCCGTGAAGAAGAAGGGCCGCAAGGAGACCATCCAGCAGATACTTGCCGAGGAGGCGGGTATATCGAGGGTGGGCAAGAAGTCGGCCAAGGCCAAGGCCAGGGAGGCGAGGGAACAGCAGCCCGCCGGTACCGCTCCCATCAAGGCCGAGAAGAGAAAGATCGTAATGACCGACACCATTCAGGTGAGCGAGTTTGCCAAGAAGATGGGAGTCAAGCTGAGCGACATCATCATGAAGCTCATGGGGCTTGGCGTCATGGTGACGGCAAATCAGACCATCGATTACGATACGGCTGTGATCGTGGCCTCCGAGTTTGGCTACGAGGTGGAGAGAAAGAGTGTGGCCGAGGACATAGTCCAGGAGGTCGAGGAGAAGGCCCCGGCAGGTGAGCCTGTTCCCAGGCCGCCTGTGGTCACTGTCATGGGCCATGTGGACCACGGAAAGACCACCCTGCTCGATGCCATACGCGACTCCGATGTGGCTGCTCGCGAGGCCGGTGGCATCACCCAGCACATCGGTGCCTATCAGGTGGAGCTGCCATCAGGTGACAAGGTCACCTTCATAGATACCCCGGGCCATGAGGCCTTTACCTCCATGCGTGCCCGAGGCGCCCAGGTGACTGACATCATAATCCTGGTGGTTGCGGCAGATGACGGGGTCATGGCCCAGACCCGTGAGGCCATCGATCATGCCAGGGCTGCAAAGGTGCCCTTGATAGTGGCTGTGAACAAGATCGACAAGCCCGGCGCCAACCCCGATCGGGTAAAGACCGAGCTGTCCGAGCTGGGTCTCGTCCCCGAAGACTGGGGTGGAGATACCATATTCGTGAACATATCGGCCAAGAAGAAGATCGGCATCGACGAGCTCCTGGAACTCATGATCCTGCAGGCCGAGGTGCTGGAGCTCCAGGCCGATCCAAAGCGTCCGGCAAGGGGCCATGTCATCGAGTCCCGCCTGGACAAGGGCCGTGGCCCTGTGGCAACCGTCATCGTCCAGGAGGGAACCCTGAAGGTGGGAGATGCCCTGGTCTGTGGCCTCCATTACGGCAAGGTGCGGGCGATGATCAACGACAAGGGCGAAAAGGTCTCCGAGGCAGGTCCATCGACACCGGTGGAGATCCAGGGCCTTTCAGGTGTGCCGGAGGCCGGAAACGAGTTCATCGTGCTGCCAAACGAGAAAAAGGCGCGCGAGGTGGCCGAGTATCGCCAGAGAAAGGCGCGCGAGGCCGAACTCGCCAAGACCACCAGGGCGAGCCTGGAGAATCTCTTCGAGAAGATCCAGCAGGAGAAGCTCAAGACCCTGCATCTCATCATCAAGGCAGATGTGCAGGGCTCGCTGGAGGCCCTGTCGGATGCCCTTCGCAAGCTGTCCACGGACAAGATCAAGATCGACATCGTCCGCGGCGGCATAGGCGCCATCACAGAGTCCGATGTGCTGCTCGCCTCGGCCTCAGATGCCATCATCATCGGCTTCAACGTAAAGCCCACGCCCAAGGCCAAGCAGCTGGCAGAACAGGAGCATGTGGAGATCCGTTTCTATGATGTCATCTACCACGCCCTGGAAGAGATAAAGAGCGCCATGGTGGGCATGCTTGAGCCGGTCTACAAGGAGGTTGCCCTTGGAAAGGCCGAGGTCAGGGAGACCTTCCGGATATCCAAGGTGGGTACCATTGCAGGATGTTATGTGATTGAGGGTGTCATCAGGAGGAATGCCCAGTGCAGGCTCCTCAGGGACAACGTGGTGGTCTATACCGGCAAGATCGCATCCCTGCGCCGCTTCAAGGATGATGTGAAAGAGGTGCAGAGCGGCTATGAGTGCGGTATCGGCCTCGAGAACTTCAACGACATCAAGGTGGGCGATGTGATAGAGGCCTACGAGATGGAAGAGGTCGCCCCGGATCTTGGCCTTACCGAAGAGGAACAGGAGAACCAGAAGCAGGAGTAATGGTGGTGGCCGTAGCCAGGGTGCGGTTCCAGCTGGAGGCACGCTCCCTGAAGGGTAAGAGAAAGGTGGTAAAGAGCGTGGTGGAACGGGTTCGCAGCAGATACAATGTGGCCATCTCCGAGGTGGGGCTCCACGACGTGTGGCAGTCGGCGGAGATAGGCATCTGTGCTGTGGGAAACAGCGAGCCTGTGGTCTCCGGTGTCATGGAGAGGATAGTCACCTTTATGGAGAACAATTCCGAATGCGCCATCATAGACTCCAGCCTTGAGATAATACACATGGGAAGATGATGGATTTTGAACTCTTTGAGGGCCTCAAGGGGCCAGGACGCTCATACTCCCGCTCGGAACGGGTGGCAGATCTCCTGAAAGAGGAGGTGGCCGGGATGTTGCTGGCCGAGATCAAGGACCCGCGCGTCCAGGGCATGGTCACCATCATGAGCGTGCGGGTTACCAAGGACCTCAGACATGCCACCTTTGGTGTATCGGTCATGGGGGATGAAAAAAGCCAGAAACAAGCCATGGCCGGGCTGAGGAAGGCCTCTGGTTTCATCCGCTTCACCCTTGGAAAGAGGCTCAAGATCAAACGCATCCCTGAGCTCCACTTCGAGATGGACAGATCCCTTGATGCCCAGGAGCATATCGAACTCCTGCTCAGAAAGATCCATGAAGAAGAATAGGTCATGATGGGCGGGAAGGATCTCCAGAAGCGGCTTTCAAAGGCTGCAGCCATGATCTCGTCGGCAGATTCACTGCTGGTGACTGCCCATCAGAGGCCGGACGGGGATGCCGTGGGTTCACTCCTGGGGCTGGCGTCCGCGCTGAAGGCCCAGGGCAGACGGGTGCTCTGTTACACCAATGATCCCATAAAGGCCAACTTTCGCTTTCTTCCCGGCTCGGATCAGATCTGTCATGAACTGCCAGAC
>Ga0256914_1003856_pt1 | contig 11614 bp, 17 predicted proteins | sample HulkmetaG_FD_191571 | JGI IMG/M metagenome (GOLD analysis project Ga0256914, IMG submission 191571) | Hydrothermal chimney microbial communities from Main Endeavour vent field at the Juan de Fuca Ridge, Pacific Ocean - Hulk | ecosystem: Environmental > Aquatic > Marine > Hydrothermal vents ...
GCCGGCCAAGAAGGAATTGCTACGCATTGCTGCGCAATACTACGCAATGCTTTATCTGTTTGCACCCAACGCTGGCGCGTTGGGTGCGGGCCGGCGGCGACGCAACTTAGAATAGTTCTAAGGTGGAATGCAGACACAAAAAAGCCCTAGCTTAGAGCAAGTCTAAGCTAGGGCCGGAACAAGGTTAGAATGACTCTAACCTTGTTCTTCTGCTTCTGGGTATGCACGTTTGAACGTGCATACAACATCAGCAATGCGCGACAACTGTTCTTCCATGGCTTCAAAGTCCGACTGATCCTTGTGGTTCCGTTTGTCGAGTCGTGCAAGGTCAACGTAGGTTGACATGGTAAAAGCAAAATCACCACCGGCAAACTGCAAGAAAGCGAATCCAATTTCAGCCAAGAGTTTCTGCTTACCGGGCTTGCGTTCCCCCATGTCGCTTGGTTTTCCTGTGAGTCGCGCAATGGCTGAAACGATCTCGGACGCAAGAGCAGAAATTGCTTTCTTGCGTTCTTTCTTTATCCGTTCGCTATCGCCTACAATAACGCGTTCAATTGCACCGGCCGCAACAGTACGAGGAAGCCGGTTAACGCTTTCCCGTGACGTAAAATCTGCCCATGACATGATTTTTCCTTCATCAGTCAAGGCGATCCATCTTGCGGCTAGCGTAATTGCCTCTCCGCGTAAATCCCAATCTGTAACAGCATGATACAAAGTCTCCGAGACAATGGAAGCCCCGGCCGCTTTGTCGAGTCCATCAACTGCTTTGAATGCCTCTGTCAACCTCTTGCGCGCATTGGCAACACTTCTGCTTGCGCGAGTATTCGCTTTTTTCGCGTTCTTTCTCGCGTTGAGGATTGACGATTTGATTTCATTGGCTCTACTTTCAATTGCATCAGTCATGTTTATACTCCTTCTAAAGTAATGCCAAGCGGAACCATTCCGCTTGATCTGTGTCCACTATACGCAATTACACGCATAGAGTCAAATAGAAAATATCCTAATGAAACCAAAGGCTTAGTCTCTACGCCTAGGGAAAACTCTAATGAAATCAATGGGTTATGCTCTACGCGCAATGTGATGCGCGCAACGCGCCGCGCCCCCGAGGGCGGGGGCGGTCGTCGCAGCTTAGGTACGTCAGACCCGCAGGCGAGCCGCCAAACCGACTTGAAGATGTTCAAGGTAGTCATGTACCCAAGGACGGACAGGCAGCGGTGGGAGGCTCTTAAAATGCTTTGCGTGGACGTTCAGGACATCAAGCAGCAAGCGGGTAACCTGAAAGTCAGGGCGTATCTCGTGCATGGTGCGGACAAAGAACTCCCTCAGCGGCAAGGGCGCAGGGTTCACAGAAGCAAACGGCACCTTGGGACGGTAAGCCCGACGCTCGGCCTCGTCCGGCTGTACCCGGCAGGTCCACTCATCAATGCGCCGGAGAACCGCATGGCACTGTGCACTCCGCAAGTTGCGCATACGCATCGTGTACTTGGCAAGATGGACAGGATAACCATCCAGCGGCTTGAACGGGTCAAGGGTAAGCAAACGCTCATACATTGGAGAGCCTTCATCCTCGGACCACTTGCGCCACGTATTCTCAGGCTCGACCGTAGCTTGCCAAGTTAGCTTGAACAGAGGCGGGATAACACGGGGACGCAAGACACCAAGGACGTACTGTGCCCAGTGATCCGCCGTGAACTTCTCAAGATCAAAGCACAACGCCAAGAACGAAGTGTACCAGCATACAGCAGAGTAATGCACGGGACCGGGCACGGCAGATGACCGAGCGCCACGACGTTCCTTGTTCAGCAAAACACCACCGACCGGCATAGGCGTGCCCTCAGGCTGAATAACCGTGCGGATCGAACCGTCAGCCTCGGTCACTTGGATTATATCCAGCATGGGGCTTTCCTTCTTGCGCAACCGATGATCCCGCTGATGGACACGGGTAATCGTTGTCCACATCGCAACAAAGGTATCAGGAAATGTCTGGAACACAGACGGCGCGTCCTTGAGCTTGGCAAGCATGGCAGCACGAGAATTATTGGCAGGATCAGAACTGCAAGCAAAAGAAAAAGTCAGCAGGAAACTCAACGGAACAAAAGCCATCGGCGTAACCGGAGCATTACCCGGAATTTCAAAAGGTGACCAGCCCATTGCCGCATCAAGCTGATAACCATCAGTCGGCGCAATTAAAAGAGGATCGAACGTAGCATTAGGTGTGCCATAGGCATAAGCTGAACCAAGACGCTGAGCAAAAGGAACAAGACGTTTGGTTGCTGCATCAGAAGCCTCATCTGACAGATATTGAATAAAGGCGGTATCCATGAGAAATTTCTCCTTTAAGTTAGTGTTAAGTACAAAGTCCAGATACACCAGAAAAATAACCCTGTCAAGGCTCCGGCTGATAAATCGGTACTCAGCCAGTTATCAACCACGAAAAAAAAAAATCGTCAACCGTGGAACGTACCCCAACCGACTGATGTAGCATCTAGCGGTTGACCTTACTAGATACAACCTTTTCCCGGTTGAGTACCGAATTCTCACACCACCCAAAACCCCAGAGATTTCCTAGAAAGTCGACTGATAAAAAATTTGAAAATTCCAAAATTACGAAAAAGTTTCTACGATTTTGATTGATAAAAAAAATGTCACAACAACTATGCTGGTTTTGCTCGTCGCTTTTCTTTATAAAAGTCGGCCCCCAATTTTTCTCAATAGGTTCGGTGCGGCCAACCACCCCATACCCATTTGACGCTAGCTGCTTTCTGTGCTAGTATACACTCATCATCAAACATAAGTGAGGAAAGCTATCAAATGACACTCACCCTCTCCATCACCCCGGAGGAACTCCGCTTCCTCCAACGTCTCTTGGGTCATCACATGGTGCCCCCCTCCTCCCCCTCTCACCCGGCGGCCACGGTCTTTTCCAAACTCGTCATGCTGGCTCGCCAGCACAACACGTACTCCCATGAGCCGCTCCCTTTGCGGCTCTCTGCCCCCGACCCCTCCGACCTATACAAAGGCCGGATAGTCATTGCGGTGGAGGACGACTGATGCCCCTCAACCCCTCCCTTGTGCGTACCTTCATCAATGAGGCGCTCCCTCCATCTCCGGTGCGGGATGCGGTCCATGCCCGCATTACCCGTGCCTATGAGCGCAACTCTGCGCTATACTCCAACTGGTCATATCCCTATCATATGACCCACCACTTCTTGCTGAAAATCCTGCCCGAGACTTTCGGCCTCTCTCATGCGGCGTCTGTCGCCCTCGCTGACGCCCTGCTCAAGGATCGCAACCCACTATGACCCACACACCCTCACCATCTCCCGCCCTCATTCACCGTGTGCATGCCCAACTCGTCCATGCGCTTACCCACCAGTGGGGCCAGCTTCGTCCCACTCGCAGGCTGGAGCACGCCTTTGGCGTCACGGACACCACTACCTATATGGATTTATCCCTCGGCTGTAGCCCCAGACTCTTTGATCTTTATCACGATCACAACCTGGCTCGCTACTTCCTGGGCCCTGTCAAACTCACCATTCACACTACGCCCCACCCCTTCTCCCCGCTCGTGATGGGTGAGGTGTTCAGGCGACTGCTTGACAGGTCTCTAACCCTTGGTGACGTGCTTGACCCCCCGCCACCACCCCCACCCATGCCTGCCTCCACTATCCCGCGTTCACCCCTGTTCCATATGGAAGGAATAGACCTTTACAATTCAGCCCTTGACGTTTGATATCAACCATGACCCACACACCCTCACCATCTCCCGCCCTCATTCACCGTGTGCATGCCCAGCTCGTCCATGAGCTTGCCTACCGGTGGGGCCATCTTCGACCCACTCGCAGGCTGGCGCATACCTTTGGCTTCACGGACAACACTACCTATTTGGGCTTGGCTATCCGCTGCAGCTACAGGGTTTACATCACCGAGCGCGAACTTTTTACCACATTCCCTCCGCAGATACGCATTCACACTACGCCCCGCTATCTCTCCCCGCTTGTGATGGGTGAGGTGTTTAGACTACTACTTGACGGGTCTCTAACCCTTGGTGACGTGCTTGACCCCCCGCCACCACCCCCACCCATGCCTGCCTCCACTATCCCGCGCTATTCACTGTTCCACGTAGAAGACATGGACATCTACGATACGAATCCCTTCCAACTATGACCCCACCCTCACCCTCTCTGCCTAATGCGGCCTCCATCCGCGCCCTCGTCAACAAAGCGCTCCCCCCTTCCACCCTGCGGGATGCTGTCTATACCCGTATTGCCCGCGCCCGGAGGCGCAACGAGATGGTGTACACTATATGGAGCCGCCCTTACCAAGTGGCCCATTACTTTTTGCGGGAGACCCTGCGGCATGACCTCGGTCTCTCGTTTACAGCGGCGGGTGCTATTGCAACCCTTCTTCTTTCCTCTGAGGAGCACGATCAACCATGACCTCTTCACCCTCTCCCTCCCCCTCTCTCATCCATCACACGCACGCTCGTCTCATCTACGAGCTTAACCTCCAGTGGGGCCACCTTCCACCAACGCTCCGGGTGGCGCATACCTTTGGCGTCACGGACACAACAACTTTTTTATCCTTAACCCTCGCCAGCCGGCCACGCATACCACGTCGGCTTCGGGTCCAACGCCGGCTCGTCATACACACCACGCCCCATTACCTCTCCCCGCTCGTGATGGGTGAGGTGTTCAGGCGACTGCTTGACAGGTCTTTAGTCATTGGTGCTATACTTGACCTCCCGCCACCTCCACCCGAGCCTACGCCCATGCCCTCGCCACCTCTCCAACTTTTCACCATTATTGCCCAAGGGTAACAGCGATGACCCACACATACAGAACCCATACCTGCGGCGCCTTGCGTAAGAGCGATGCTGGTGCACGAGTCCGGCTTTCCGGCTGGGTGCACCGGGTGCGCGACCATGGTGGCCTGCTGTTTATCGACCTGCGAGATCATTACGGGCTGACCCAATGCGTGATCGAACCCGATGCCCTGACTGAAACCATCCGTGCTGAATGGGTCATCAAGGTTGATGGCCGGGTGGACAAGCGCCCACCGGGTACGGTCAACCCGCAGATGGACACCGGCGACATCGAGGTGCGGGTTGCCACGCTGGAGGTTCTCTCGTCTACTCCCGCCCTGCCCCTGCCTCTGCCCGTGTTCGGTGAACCAGAGTACCCCGAAGATACCCGCCTGAAATATCGCTTCCTTGACCTGCGCCGTGAGACGCTTCACGCCAACATCGTGCGCCGCTCCGAGATTATCACCGCCATGCGCAAGCACATGGTGGAGCAGGGGTTCACCGAGTATCAAACTCCCATCCTCACCGCTCCCTCACCTGAAGGAGCGCGTGACTTCTTGGTGCCCTCGCGCCTGCATCCGGGTAAGTTCTACGCCCTGCCGCAGTCTCCTCAGCAGTTCAAGCAGCTCATCATGATGGCCGGGTTCGACCGTTACTTCCAGATTGCCCCTTGCTTTCGTGATGAGGACGCACGGGCTGACCGCAGTCCCGGTGAGTTCTACCAGCTTGACATCGAGATGAGTTTCGTCACTCAGGACGATGTCTTTAATGCCGTCGAGCCATTGCTGCGTGATCTCTTCACCGAGTTTGGTGGTGGCAAGCCGGTCACGCAAGACTTCCCCCGTATCACCTACGCCGATGCCATGCGCAAATACGGCACGGACAAGCCCGATTTGCGCAACCCCATCGAGATGCAGGATGTCTCGGAGCATTTCCGCGGCTCCGGCTTCAGGGTTTTTGACAAGCCGGGTACGCAGGTATGGGCGATACCCGCCAAGACCGGTGGTGCGCCCCCGTCCCGTGCCTCGTGCGGCCGCATGAACAGTTGGGCGCAAGGCGAGGGCCAGCCGGGGCTGGGGTACATGATATTCCGTGGTGGTGGAGAGGGAGCCGGACCCATCGCCAAGAATATCGGCCATCAGCGCACCGCCGCCATCCGTCAACAGCTTGGGCTGGGCAAGGGTGATGCAGTGTTCTTCGTTGCCGGAGACCAGAGGGACCAGAGAAAATTTGCCGAGTTCGCCGGGGCTGCACGCACCCGTGTGGGCGAGGAGCTGGGGCTGGTGGACACTGATCGGTTTGACTTTTGCTGGATCGTGGACTTCCCCATGTATGAATGGGACGAGGAGAACAGGAAGATCGACTTTTCCCACAACCCGTTCTCCATGCCACAAGGGGGCATGGAGGCGCTGGAGACACTTGACCCGCTGGAGATCAAGGGCTGGCAGTATGACATCGTCTGCAACGGTGTAGAGCTGGCGTCAGGGGCGATCAGGAACCACAGACCAGAGATCATGCTCAAGGCGTTCGAGCTTGCCGGCTACGGCCCCGAGGTGGTCGAGGAAAAATTCGGTGGCATGTTGCGCGCCTTGAGTTATGGCGCACCTCCCCATGGTGGCATAGCGCCGGGCGTTGACCGCATCGTCATGCTGCTGACCGGTGAACCCAATATCCGCGAGGTCACCATGTTCCCCATGAACCAGCAGGCCGAGGACCTGCTCATGGGGGCGCCATCCATTTGACACTAGTCCCTCTTTGTGCTAGTATATAATCATCATCAGCGAAGGACACACCACATCATCCTCATGACTATCACCGACCCAACAACCCCCGAGCACTCGGAGGCGCAGGATTTGCTGTATAAGCTCTTTGCCTCGGCTCCATTTTCAGTGGTGCATGAGGCGGTCCGCCTGCTCCGCCAATCCCACGAGCGCGGGGACCTGTACGTCTACTTCAGTTTCTCGTCATCTGCTGAGATGGCGAGCTATTTCCTCGCTCGTGCCCTTGAGGCACAGCTTGGACTTGACCCGACCCCGGCGAGAGAACTCGCCGGACAACTTGTAGAAGGAACAAAATCATGACCAGCACTACGCTAACCATGAAAAAGATTCGCGCTACTGGGTGCCTTTCAGACTTGGAAGACCTAGCGCATTATGTCAATTATACTTTGAGGCGTCCTGAGGACACCCCTGTGTCTCTGACCGAGATACGAAAAGCAATCGGGGCTGAAAGTGCACTATGGTGCATTCAAGCCATTGACGACAGCTATATGCCCATTATCCGTAAATGGGCGCTGCACCACGTGGTGGATGTGAAGCACATCCTGTCCGACAAGCGCTCACTGCGAGCCTTGGAGACTGCAGAGCAGTACGTCAGTGGCAAGGCCACTGATGATGATTTAGCGGCAGCTTTCAATGAGGCCGCTAATGTAGTACACACGGACCACCCGCCCAGCGGGGCCGCGTACTACGCGGCAGAAGCCGCGTATGCTGTCGCTGCAGCAAACAGTTGTATCGACTTGTTTGCATATGCGGTAATTAACGCTTCTCTGGCGTTGGCACACGAGGCTGCGCACAATGCCAGAGACTTTGGGGAAATACCCAAAGGCAACCCATACGAGTTCGCAAGTGCAGTGAACGATGAGTACAAAGAAAGAATAAAAGCAGCGTTTGACCGCTTGGTAGACGCGGTTGCCACCACAAGAGAAGGAACAGAATAGTGTCAAAAGCGAAACGCTTTATCGAGCAAGAAGTCGTCTTGCTCGGCTCACATATGTACGCCGCACTATCGCGGCTTTCCGACGAAGATTTTGCACAGATGTGTGAATTCTTTGATGGCTATGGCTTCGCCAACATTGCGGACCACACTAACTTCGCCACATGCGAGACGCTGGAGGATTGGCTGGAGAGTTCACGCGGTTGGCGTGCGCTGGAAAGCGTTGAGCGCGATGGTAAAGCCCTCATTTTCGAGGGGGTCCAGATGCTGCGGGGGCAACCCCGAGAAGCAATGATAATTGTCTACGATCTGGGCGAATGGCGGATCGTAGTTTGCTAACCACCACCACAAGAGAAGGAACCTAACCTATGGCTAACCTACGCATGAACACCACCACCGTGCAGGGCCTCAAGACCCTGCTCGCCACCTACCTCAAATCAAACCTCGTGCTCAATATCCTCGGTGGATTTGGCCTTGGCAAATCTGCCATCGTTAACCAAACAGCCGAGACCATGGGGTATACCCTCCTCGATGTGCGCATCTCTCAATCTCTACCCGAAGATTTCGGGGGCGCGCTCTTCATCGCCGAATATAACGGCGAGAAAACCACCCTGCGGGGTATGCCGGAGGTCATTCAGAGAGTGACAAAGCTCCGCAACGACACCGGCAAGCCAGTGCTACTCTTTTTTGATGAGTTCAACTCCGGCTTGCCGTCTGTAATGGCAGCCATGTATCAAATCCTGCTCGACAGGTCCTCTGCTGGCTTCGACCTCCCCGAGGACACCCGCATCATCTGTGCGGGGAACCGTGAGGAAGATATGGGTGTCGTTCATGACATCCCAATGCCCGCCAACAATCGAATGGGCCACGTCTACTTCCAAGGTCCGACATGGGATGAGTTCGAGAGCTATGCGCTCTCGCGCAAGTTCCACCCGGCGGTTCTCGCCTTCCTCAAGTTCCGCCCTGACTATCTCCTCGGGTGGGACGCTGATGGTGGGCCGGACACGACAGACACCACCGAACCTACGGTCCCAACCCCACGTACATGGGAGATGGCCTCAACACTCCTGCACCAGCTTGAGAACTCCGGCCTCTATGCGGACCGTACCGTCCGCTCTACAACACTGGCCTCCATCATAGGGACAGCCGCCACAGCGGCCATGGCGAGCGTGTTCGAGCTGGTGGGTCGCGTCACGTCCTTCGATGAGGTGATGGCAGACCCGCACACCGCACCAGTCCCGGCCAGTGATGACTTGAAAGCCAAATATACCCAGATGGTGTTGCTCACCACACGGGTAGAGTCCTCGGACCAACTCAACAAGGCGGTAACATTCCTTGATCGTGTGTCCGAGGACATGACGGCGGTGGCGGTGCTCTCACTCGCCAACAACAACGATACGTTACACTTAATCTCCGCCAACCCGGAGCTTCTCATGCGCTATTCATCCCGGTTGCAGGAGCTGAACGCAGTCAACCACGCACGGAACAGGAGCTAGCACCATGCATATGCAGGACCTGATCGATAAGGCCAGCGTTGCCCTGCTGGCCCATCACCCCTTCTTTGGGGCGCACCTGTGCGAGATGCAGGTGCGCCTCGTCCCGGAGGCACCGTTCCCTGCGGCGACTGACGGGCACAAAACAATCATCATCGCGGACAAACAGTTCCGCAAGATGCTGAACCAAGACTACGATAGTATGGCGTCAAAGGCGCGCATCTACGCCATGACTACGGTCCTCGCCCATGAGATTTCGCACAGGGTGTACATGCACACGACGGCGGTGAAGGCCTTAAACCCCGATGTGTGGAACATCGCGGCGGATGCCCGGATTAACCGGGACATCCATGCCGAAGGGCTGGACATCAGCAAGTTCTGCGACATCGCCACCATCGACCAGTGGGTCGATGTGCTCAATGGTGATGCGCAGGAGGCCGGGCCTGTTCTTGACTTGAAGTTCAAGAAGTCATGGGCAACCATGGACATCTATATGTACATCTGGTCTCGGCTTAAGGAGGACAAGAAGAAACAGATGTCCAAGAAGAATGGGCAGGGGTACCCGTCCCTGCCTCAGCAGGGGCAGAGCCAAGGGCAGAGCCAACCCCAACCCCAACAGGGGCAGGGGCAGAGTCCGGGTGACCTGTTCAAGCCAAGTGCGGCTCCCATTGATGTGTCCAAGGACGTGGCGCAGGCTAACGCCACGGCGGCGAAGATGGCCAAGATGCAGGGCAAGCTCCCCAAGGCGCACAAGAGCCTCATTAACCCCGGCAAGGACGTGAGCATCAGGTGGGAGCGGGAGCTGGCCAAGTTCATCAGGGCCTCCATGGCGAGGGAGGACTACTCCTATCGCCGGCTCTCACGGCGTCCGGCTCTCCAGCCTGAGTTGCTCAACCCCGGCCTCCTGTCCGAGACCGTGGGGCCTATCGTGGCATACGTGGACACCTCGGGTTCCATGTCGAGCAAAGAGCTTGACGTGATCGCGGGGCACCTGACCCATATCATACGCAGGGTCAAGCCCTCGGAGCTTATCATTCTCTACGGCGACACCAAGGTGCAGCACGTGGACAAGTTTAAGCCCGGAGACAAAGTGTCCTTCACCCGGCACGGGATGGGGGGTACCGACTTCCGGCCCATGCTGGCATGGGTGCATAAGAACCGTGTGAAGCCCGAGTGCTTCATCATGTTCTCCGATGGGTACGGTAGCTTCCCCTCCAGCCCTCCCAAGTTCCCCGTCCTGTTCGGGTACACGGACCCCAATTGCAATTGGTGGCCCGGCTGGGGCAAGAAGCTGCATGTGAGGGTCAAGTAATGTCCTCCCTCCCTCCCCTCCCCAAGATCAGGCACTCCCACGTGTCCCTGCTGCTGGACATCAGTGCCGACCTGTTTGGCGAGGACCACGAGCACACGTGGAAACTCGTCAAGAGTTACATGCAACGGTCAGCCGGGTTCACCCGGTTCGACTATGACGTGATAACTCCCATCCTCGGGGCCGGGTCTCATATGCAGGTGCGGCGTGAGTTCATCGAGGAGACGAAGAAAACAGTCATTAAGCCCTACGTGGAGTCCATGGGGCTGAGACCCAAGACAGCCCCCATGATGCTGAAAGGGTTCTTGCAGGTGCGCTACCACAAGGACCTGAAAGCAGCGCTCAAGGGGACGTATGCCCCCCGCTTCAAGTGGGCGCTTGAGTATGACAATGCCGCGATGGAGTACCGGTACTATGTCGATAAACTTAGATGAGCTTGATGAGATCAACATCTTCCTGCGTTGGGTCTTCGAGGACGAGACCCTGTGGGGGCACGTGGACCCCGAGGTGGTGCGTACCATCATCAAGGCATACTCTGCCGATGACCCGAGCAAGTCGCTGGCGCTGGCGAATATGCTGGCGCGGCGGTGCGACCCTGCATGGCTGCCATGGTCTGACATGCTGGACAACAGGCGGGCCTCGGCGGGTCAGGCGTTGACCAAGCTGTACCACCATGCCATGGTGGAGGCTGGTGTCGGGGACGAGGCGGCGACAACGATGGCCGGCTCGCTGGCAAGGGAGAAAAAAGACAGGGATATGTACGATAGTGAGTAGAAACCAAAGAAGGAAAGGATACCAAATGAGTAAAAAGACTAAGGCAAAGGGCGAGTATGCCATCGTATTAGCTGTTGGGTTGTACCCGATATTGTGCCGGTGCCACACGGATAAGGGCGGGTGGTTGCACCTGTCCGAGGGACTGGAGCTTTATGATGGAGCGCGAGCTTGGCTGGAGGACCTCATCAAATGGGCGAGCAGGGGGCCTGAGTACAAAGGGCTACATGCGGAGGGGCGCACGCCAAGGATGCGCCTGCGGACAGAGCCGCTGATGGCGGTTGTGCCGGTCGATGAGGAGGTATGGGTGCCCTACGCCAAGAAGTGGGGCAAGAGCGTCGATACTCGCAAGGCCAAAGCCAAGAAACCTGCGTAAGCAGTCAGCGCCCAGCGGGCGGTGGCGTTAATAACACCCGCAGCGGGAGGGCCGTCTACTGAACCTTCGACCCCGAGGGGAGCTATGGTGTGGATGCCCCGGTGGGAACAACATCTGTGCCTGTGAAGAACGACGGGTCATGGCCT
>Ga0256914_1003857_pt1 | contig 11613 bp, 9 predicted proteins | sample HulkmetaG_FD_191571 | JGI IMG/M metagenome (GOLD analysis project Ga0256914, IMG submission 191571) | Hydrothermal chimney microbial communities from Main Endeavour vent field at the Juan de Fuca Ridge, Pacific Ocean - Hulk | ecosystem: Environmental > Aquatic > Marine > Hydrothermal vents ...
GGCAATGAGAGCATGATCGCCACCGCTATTCTCTTCATATGCCGCTCCTTTGATGAAGAAATTGTTGTATTTTACAGTAAAAACCGAAATAATACTATAAAATTTCCAATTATAATTTTAATAAGGCATATTTATTGATTTTCGACTCCGGCGGTCGCTCGGCCACCCGTTTTCACCGTTTCACACCGCCACAACGGAACCCTTCGGCCAACCCTGACCCGGCGATGCCGCACACTTCGGCTTCAAGGCCGGGTGTGCAGTGCCATAGAATGAAGATCGGTTATTGAGGAAAAAGTATTAGAGGATGACGTATTTGACGTATACGGACGCTTCAAGCGCATCCAGCTCTTCGAGGAGCTCCTCGCTGACATCGTCGTCGACGAGAATGACGGCGAGTGCGAGTCCTTTCTTCCTGTCCCTTCCGAGCCGGAAGTCGGAGATGTTGACATCGTGGCGGGCCAGAATCTGCCCTACATCCCCGATGACACCCGGTACGTCGGTGTTTTTGAAGAGGATCATCCTCCCTTTCGGTTCGATATCGAGCGCAAACCCGTTGATATCGACGATCCGCTGAACGTCGTCGTTGAAGATCGTACCCGAAATTTCGGTCACCTCTTTTTCGGTCGTCAGCCTCAGCGTGATCTTGTTCTTGTAGGCTCCGGCACTCGCCAGCCTCTCCTTCTGGATCTCTATGCCGCGCTCTTTGGCGACGAAGTCGGCATTGACGTAGTTGATCATCTCCCCGAGCGACTCTTTCAACGCACCGACAGTGGCGAATGTCACCAGGGAGTCGGCATACTCCCCGATCTCCCCTTCGGTCGTCACTTTGAGAGACTTGATCGCTCCCCTGTTCGCCTGTGCCGCGAGAAATCCGATCTTCTGCATCAACTCGAGATAGGGTTTGACGAACTCCGGAATTTCGTTTTCGCGGATCGGAAGGTTCAGGGCGTTTGGGTAGCTGATACCCCGGGCGGCATCCAGCGCCTGCTGGGCCGCCTGGGTCGCGATTTTGTATTGCGACTCGTGCGTATTGGCGCCCAGGTGGGGTGTCACGGTCACATTGTCGAGCTCAAGAAGCGGATGGTCCGTCGCCGGCTCCTTGACGAACACGTCGATTCCCGCGAAACGGATCTTCCCGCTCTTGAGCCCATTGTAGAGTGCCTCTTCGTCGTAGAGACCTCCCCGTGCGCAGTTGATCAGAACGACACCCTCTTTCATCTTCGCGATCTCACGCTCTCCGATCATCCCGATCGTCTCCTGTGTCTTGGGGGTATGGATCGTAATGATGTCACAGGCGAGGATATCGTCGAAATCGGTCGTATATTCGATCCCCAGATCGGTCGCCTTCGAAGGATCGATGTAGGGATCGTAGGTGACGATATCCATCTCGAACGCCTTGGCCCGTTTCCCGACACGGCTTCCGATGTTTCCGAAGCCGATGATTCCGAGCCTCTTGTCCTTGAGTTCGTATCCGTACCACTTCTCCCGCTTCCAGATACGGTTGAGCTTCAGATCGTCGTGTGCGTAGGGAAAGGCCCTCATACACGAGAGCATGTGGGCCATCGTCAGTTCGACGGCCGCGATCGTATTGGCGGTCGGAACGTTCATGACGATGATACCCCGCTTGCTGCAGCCGTCCATATCGACATTGTCGACGCCGACGCCCGCACGAACGAGCGCCTTCAGATTCTTGGCGGCCTGCAGAAACGCTTCGTTCACTTCGGTGGAGCTCCGTGTGATTGCAACATCCGCCTGGCCGATCACGTTCAGCAACTCCTCTTTGGGCAGATCGGCCGCATTGATATAGTTGATATCCGGCTGGGATTCAAGAAGTTTCAGACCACTCTCGTGAATGTGGTCGCAGACCATCACAGTATGCGTATGCATTCTAATCCTTTGTATATTTTTCTATCACTGTCTTCACATCGTATTTTCGGACCATCTGGATGATTCGTCTCTGTCCGTCTGCATCGAGATCGTGAACCATCAAAACGGCTTTTCCGCCCTTTTTGAAGACGGAAAAGTCGATCCCGTTGCGCTCGAGCAGCTGCCGTACGCAGAACATCTTGTAGTTGTCGAGGTTTTCGAGGATCAACCGAAACGAAGTCCTGGGCTCCGGTCTCTTTTTCAAAGGGAGAGAGATCTCCATTTCGCTCACCGCGTAGCTGTACGAGGGTTTTTTTCTCGCGGCCAGATCCTTCAGCCACTTCCGTGAATCTTCCGGACTCTTCGTACCCTCCGAAAAGATCCGGGTCCCACCCTCTTGCGGAAGGGTGGCTCCATCGCTCTGGTTGGCATATCTGTAGAGCAGCGCCAGCAGGAGAGAAACCGCCACCGTCGAAACGATCCCGAAGAGGAGAATCAACAGGCGGTTCATCCGTCGGCTTACAACTGGTCTTTGATGATATCTCCGATCGTCAGTCGATCCTCACTGCTGTTGAGTTCGTTGATGACATCGCGCTCTTTCTGGCGTTCCAGGCGGCGCACGGAGAGTCGTACCTTGTTCGAAGCGGGATCGAGCATCACGATCACCCCTTCGATCTCGTCACCTTTGTTGATCTCTTCCATGTTCAACGGGGCGACATCCTCTTTACGGATCAGTGCGTCGACACCGCTTTCGATCTCCACGAACACTCCGAAATCTTTGACGTCACGCACTCTTCCCTTGACGATATCCCCGATCTTGTGCTCTTTGGCGAAACGGTCGATCGGACTCTCCTCGAGCGCTTTCTTGCTGAGGCTGATGCGCTCCTGCTGGGGATCGATCTTGATGATCTTCACCTCGACCTCGTCGCCCTTGTTCAACAGATCTTTCGCCTTGGCCCCCTTCTCCCAGGAGACATCCTGGTTGTGCAGCAGCCCCTCGACCTTTCCGATACGGACAAACGCTCCAAAATCGGTGAGCGTCGTAACGGTCCCCTTGACCACTTCACCCTCTTTGTGCGTCTGGAGAAACTCTTCGAACGGCTTGGGCTGGAGGTTTTTGTAGGAGACGCGCAGTCGCCGTGTTTCGGGATTGATCTCGATCACTTCGACATCGATCTCGTCACCGACACTCAGATAGTCTTTGGGGTTTTTGATATCTTTGTCCCATGAGACTTCCGATACGTGCAGAAACCCTTCGATATCGTTTCCGAGATCGACGAATGCGCCGTACGGCTCGATATTGCTGACGGTCACCTTGATGGCGTCGCCCTCTTCGAGCTGTTCGATGATCTCTTCCCACGGGTCAGGCATGGTCTGTTTGATGGAGAGCGAGAGGTGGCGTTTCTTTGGATCGTAACTGATCGCTTTGACTTCGACCCTGTCACCCTCTTTGTAGAGTGTCGCCGGGTTCACAGGACCTTTGTAGCTGATTTCGCTGTAGTGGACAAGCCCCTCGACACCGCCTACGTCGACGAACATACCGTAGCTTGTGATCTTCTTGATCGTCCCTTCGACGACCTTCCCCTCCTCCATGAGCCTGTCGACGATCTCCTTGCGCTCCTTGCGAAGCGTATCGAGATATTTCCTTCGGGAGATGACGATCGAATCGCGCTCTTTGTCGAGCTTCAGGATCACCGCTTTGATCTCTTTTCCGATCGGGTTTTTCCCCATCGCGAACGCCGCCTGGCTCATCGGCATGAAAAACTCGATCTCGTCGCCGACGACAAAATAGCCGCCCCGGTTCTTGCGGACCACCTTCCCTTCGACGACCATGTTCTGCGCATCCTCTTCGTGCTCTTCGATGAATTTGCGGACATTCGCTTTTCGGATCGCTTTCAGATACGAAGCCTGCGGACGCTCGTTGCGATAGCCGGTGATAACGACGGGAATCGTATCGCCGACGTTGAACTTGAGAGTTCCGTCTTCGTTCCTCAGCTCGTCGAGATTGACGGCCGCCTCCTGCTTTCTGCCCACATCGACCAGCGCCTGGTTGTCGTTTTCGCGAACCTCTACGATGACACCATCCGTTATGCTTCCGCCCTGCTCCTTTTTCTCATACGCGTCCAGCATCGACGCGAAGTCTTCCTCCATGTTCTCAAACTCTTCCATTGAGGCCTTGTCCATACCTGTTTCCTTTTCCGATTTTAAAGTGCATTATTATACTTTAAATTCTCTTATTTTTCCAATTATCTCTTCGATGATCCACTCGGGCGTCGAAGCACCCGCGGTGATCCCACACAGTTTTTTCCCTTCGAACCACTCCCTGCGAAGCTCCTCTTTCGACTCGATATGGTAGGAGTCCGGGCAGTGGCTTTTGCAGATGGAGTGGAGCTGTTTGGTGTTGGAGGACTGCTTCCCCCCGATGACGATCATGAGATCGGCTCTTTGGGCCAGGTCCCGTGCCGCATCCTGGTTTTCGAACGTGGCGTTGCAGATGGTGTTGAAGACCCGCACCTCCTTGTGGCGGGGAACGAGGTAGGCGATGACTTTGTTGTACTCTTCGATCTTGCGGGTCGTCTGCGCCACGAGGGCGATCCGCTCACGCAGACGAAGCTTCTGCAGCTCTTCGATGCTCAGTACGGCGAAAACCGGGCCGGACGCATAGCTCATGACCCCCTTGATCTCCGGGTGGTTGACATCTCCGAAAATCACGATGTCGTACCCCTCTTCGCTCATCTGCTCGACGATCTGTTGCGGCTTGGTGACGAAGGGGCAGGTGGCGTCGATCACCTCGCCACCTTTCTCCCTGAGCTTCGCGAGATCGTTTTTCGGAATTCCGTGGGTACGGATCACCGTGGCGCTCCCCGCCTTCACATCCTCGAGCGTCGTCGCCAAAGACACGTCGAAATCCTTTTTGAGCCGTTCGATCTCGAGATTGTTGTGGATCAGCGGTCCGAGTGTCGAACTTCCCGGATTCTCTTCGGCGATCTTGATGGCTCTTTTGACACCGAAGCAGAATCCGTAGCTCTTGGCAACCTCTATCTCCATTCCCGTACCTTTGCAATCCTGGAAAGGATTTCGGTGAAATTCGGAAAGGATGTCTCGATGCAGTCGACATCCCGGATCGTCATCGGCGCCAGCAGGCCGGCGATGGCGAAACTCATGGCGATCCGGTGATCGCCGCAACTGTCGATCCGGGCGGAGTGCAGCTCACCGCCTCTGATCGTATAGCCATCCTCCCGCTCGCCGCACTCGATACCGCACGCCTTGAGACCCTCGATGACGCATCTGATCCGATCGGACTCCTTGACCCTGAGCTCCGCCGCATTCGTGACCACACTCTCCCCCTCGGCCACCGCCATCGCGATGGAGAGGGCCGGTAGCTCGTCGATCAGCCATGAGATACGCTCGCTTACCTCCACCGCTTCGAGCTTCCCACCGTAGGTGACGGTGATGTCGCCGATCGGCTCGTAACGGTTCTCTCTCTCCTCGAAACGGAGATCGGCCCCCATCTTTTCGAGTACCCTGTAGGCTTCGGTCCTGGTCGGGTTGAGGGTGACGTTTTCGATGACGACCCGGCTTCCGGGTACGATCGCCGCGGCGACGGCGAAAAAGAATGCGCTCGAAGGGTCGGCGGGCACCGTGATATCGAGCGGCTCCAGCGGACGGATCATCGGCTCGATCGTGATCGTATCCCAACTCTCGATGTTGGCTCCCATTCCCCGCAGCATCCGCTCCGTATGGTCGCGGCTGAGCTCCGGTTCGGTATAGGTCGATACATCTTCGGCCCGCAGTGCCGCAAGGATCATCGCACTCTTCACCTGCGCCGAAGCGATCGTACTTTCGTAGTTGAACGCCCTCAACTTCTCACCACGGATGCACAGGGGTGCCAGCCGCCCCTCGCTGCGTCCGTCGAGCTTCGCCCCGATCTGCCTGAGCGGTTCGACGACACGGCCCATCGGACGACGGCGCAGATAGCGGTCTCCGGTGAGAACGTAATGGCCGTCGGTCGCGGCGAGAAATCCGCAAAAGAGACGCATCGCGGTCCCCGAGTTGCCACAATCAAGAACATTGTCCGGCTCTTTCATCTCCGACGGAGGAGTGATGGTCAGCAGATCGCCCGAATCCTCCACCTCCGCTCCCAGTTGGCTGACGATCTCGAGTGTGCAGAGGGTGTCTTCGGCGCGCAGATAGTTACGAATTCTGCTGGGTCGATCACTCAGCAGTGAAAAGATGGCGCAGCGGTGGGAAATCGACTTGTCGCTTGCGATCGTATCGCATCTGAGATCGAAAGGTTCGGCTCTCTTCACTTCGAGAAACTTCATCGCAGTCTCGCATCGCAGCTGGTTTGCAGGGTTTCCAAGATCTCCTCCATTATCGCGTTGATTTCACTCTCTTCGAGCGTCCTGTCGTGCGTCGACAGCAGGAATCTGAGCGTGAGACTCATATCCTCTCCCAGCGACTCGTCGACATACCGGTCGATGGGGTAGAACCTCTCCACCTCGGCCGGGAGCTTCTTTTCGAGTGCCGAGCGGATCCGGACAAACGGCATCGACTGCGGAACGACGACACTCAGATCCCGGTATACCGGGGTCAGAGGGCTGATGGCGGAAACTTCGACATGCCTTGGGCCAAGAAGTTCAAGGTCGATCTGGGCGAAGAAGGTATCGGGAAGATCGAAACGCTCCGCGACGCTCGGATGCAGCTTTCCGATCTTCCCCACACTCCTGCCATCCACGACGATCACCGCAGACTGGTAGGGGTGCATGAGAGCTTCGGTCTCTTCGCACCTCTCCAGGGTGATCCGACCGACGACCGATGCGACCATCCGGGCGAAAGAGGGAAAGTCGATCGGTTCCGGCTTGCCGGCATTGACGACACTGTCGGGTTCTCTTTCTCCGCTGAAGACGAGCAGAAGCTGCTGCGACTCGTTCCGCTCGGCATCGAAGACTGTACCGACCTCGAAAAGAGGGATCCTTCTTTTCGACATACGAACATTGCGCCGAAGCGAATCGAGCATATTGATCATCAGGTTGGGCCGGAGGCCGTCCATCTCGCTCGTGATCGGATTCAAAAGCGCTTTCGGAGCTTCGACCGGCTCGTAGCCGAGCGCTTCGACCCTTCTGTTGTCGCAGAAGATATAGTGGACCGTTTCGAAAAATCCGTTCGCCACCGCCTTGAGACGGATCTCGCGCAAAAAGCGGTACCTCTTCAGAGAGGGTGTCGTGCGGTTCGCCTCCGTGAAGGTGAGCGGTTTGGATTCGATATTGTCGATCCCGACGATCCTAACGATCTCCTCGATCACATCCTGGCGGTGGTGGATATCGTGTCTGAAGGGGGGCGTATCGGCGATGATCCGCCCATCTTCGGTCTTGTGGATCGAAAATCCGAGCCTGCTCAGAATGTTGACGGCTGCGGAGAGCTCCACCTCCTGGCCGATCAGCGACTCCATATCCCCCAGCGAAATATCGATCGTCACAGGCTCTTTCGCCGTGATATATTCACTCTCGCCGGCATAGATGCTGATCTGCCCGAATCGCTGCATCGTCGCGAAAAGGACCCGGATTCCGAATTTGAGATCGGGCTCGCTCCCTCTGGATGTGCGGTAGTAGAGCGCATCCGTCTCGAGCCCCAGCTTCTTCACCGCCGGCGCGACGATCTCGGGTGCGACGTAACTGGCTTCGACCACCACCGTCTTGTCGTCTCTCTCCGACTGGAGCGATTGATCCTGGCTGACACCGACGATCGAGGCGATCTTTCCGTCATGTTCGATCGCACCGAGACCGCATTCGATCTCTTTGAGGATCAGTTTCGCCTTCTCTTTCTCTCCCGCAAGTTTCGAGAACCCGTAATGGCGTAAAATCACACCACTGGTATGGGTCGCATAACGCAGATAGGCTTCGACCGGATGGTCGGTCGCCTGCTCGATGGCTGCCAGCCTCAACTTCATCATCAGGGGCAGCGGAAGACGGCCGATATCGAACGCATGATAGATCAGGCTGACGGGAGGGTTGCCGGTGTGGATACACTGCAGGATCCTGCCGATCCCGATACCGGAGGAGAAATCGTCGCCGAACTCCAGGGACTTCAATGAGCGGTTGAAGCCGACGGAGAGTTCGCGCGCGATACCGTGGATACTCAGGCAGTCCCCACGATTGGCCGTCAGCTCGATCTCGATCACATCGTCGCACAGAAGCGGGTAGTTTCGAAGTTCCCGCCCGGTCACCAGCGGTCCGATACTCTCGTCGAGCACCAGAATACCCTTTTCGATCTCCGGAAATCCGAGCTCACCGCTCGAGCAGACCATACCGTCGCTCTCCACCCCTCTGAGTTTGGCGTGTTTGATCTTCATCCCCCCTGGCATCGTCGCTCCTACCGTCGCGACCGCCACGTAGATCCCTTCCCGGATATTTTCCGCTCCGCAGACAATCTGCCTCGTCGCCGTACCCAGATCGATTCGACAGACACTCAGTCTGTCGGCATCCGGATGCTTTTCACACGACTCGACATACCCCACGACGATCTTCTCCGGGATCGAGTACCGCGTAAGCGAATCGACCTCCAGACCGATCGCGTTGAGTTTTCTGCAGATCTCTTCGGTCGGGATCCCTTCGAGATCCACCCACTCTTCGAGCCATCTTCTTGTTACGATCATTGAAACTGCTCCAGCAAACGAAGATCACCCTCGAAAAGAGAGCGAAGATCGGGAATTTTATGGATCAGCATCGCGAAACGCTCGACTCCGAGACCGAACGCGTAGCCGCTCACATTTTCGTATCCGACCGCCTTGAAGACGTTCGGATCGACCATACCGCACCCAAGTACCTCCAGCCAGCCGGTATGCGAACAGACCCGACACCCTTTCCCCTCGCAGAAGATACAGCTGATATCCACCTCCGCAGAGGGCTCGGTGAAGGGGAAAAAGCTGGGACGAAAACGAATATCGACCTCTCCGAACATCGTATGGAGAAAATCCTCCAGGATCCACTTGAGGTTGGCGAAGGAGACCTTCCCTTTCTCGTCGACCATCAACCCCTCCACCTGGTGAAACTGCGGTGTATGGGTCAAATCGAAGTCACGGCGGAACACAGCCCCGGGACTGATCATCCGGATCGGGGGCCTTTGCTGCATCATCGTCCTGATCTGTACGGGAGATGTGTGGGTTCTCAGCAGCTTTCCGTCTTTGAAATAGAAGGTATCCTGCATATCCCTGGCCGGATGGTAGTCGGGAAGGTTGAGCGCTTCGAAGTTGTGAAACTCGTCCTCGACCAGCGGTCCGGTCTCGACCGAAAAGTTGAGATCGGTGAAATACTCGATGATTCTGTCCATCGTGAACATCACCGGATGGAGAGCACCGTTCTGGGGACGGGGAGAGTAGAACGATACATCGATCGCTTCGGACTTGAGGCGGTTTTGAAGTGCGAGCTCCTGAAGCTCCTCCCTGCGCTTCTCGTACGCCTTCGTCAGCTTCTGTTTGAGCTGGTTGAGCTCTTTGGCCACTTTGGGCTTCTCATCGGCAGAGAGATGTTTCATCTCCGAAAAGGCACGGGCCAGATCCCCTTTTTTTCCGAAGATCGCGACACGGATCGCCTCCAGCTCTTCCAGCGATCCGGCCCTCCCTATTTTCTCGATCCATTGTTCCAAACTGATTCCTTAAAGACGTGGTGCTAAACGACGATTTCGAGCGATTGTATTATAAAGTTCATTACACTACGCTGACGTTCCGAAGCTCCGAACTTTGGTATAATGGGTCTGACAAAGAGCCGAAAAGGGGGTTTGTATGTGTATATTCTGCAAAATCGTGGCAGGAGAGATACCGTCCAACAAAGTTCTGGAGGATGAAGAGTTCATGGCGTTCCACGATATCAATCCGATCGCCCCGGTCCATATCCTTGTCATCCCGAAGGTGCATGTGGAGAATTTCCAATCCACATCGCCCGAGCTGATGGCGAAAATGACGCCTTTCATCCAGCGCGTTGCCAAGGAGCTCTGCCTGGATCGGACTGGCTACCGCCTCGTCGTCAACAACGGAAAAGACGGAGGGCAGGAGGTTCCCCATCTCCATTTCCACCTGCTTGGGGGCGCGCGCCTGAAGTGGACCCATCTGGCGAAGGACGAAACGCACAAGAGTCTCTGAGCCGCGAGGGGGAGCCTAGCTCCCCTTGACTTCCCGAAGCCATGCTCTCATCTTCCGAAGCTGCTCGCTCGTCGGCTCGCTTCCCGTTCCACCCTCCGAATTTCTGGCATCCATCGATACACGGTTGTCCAGCAGTGCGGACGCCTCGTCTCCGATCCTCTCGTCGATCCGACGCAGCTCCTCGGAGGTGAGCTCCGAAATATCTTTTCCCAGCTCTTCGGCATAATTGACGACATTGCCGACGATATGGTAGGCGTCTCTGAACGGGAGCCCGACACGCCGGACCAGATAGTCGGCAAGATCGGTGGCGCTCAGATGCCCCTTGCCGCAGGCTCGCTCCATCGCTTCGCGTTCGATCTGCATCTCGTCGATCATCTCCTTCAAAACCCGCAAAGAGAGTTCGGCCGTCCGGACACTGTCGAAGACCCCCTCCTTATCCTCCTGGGTATCCTTGTTGTAGGCCAGCGGAAGCCCCTTCATCACCGTCAGAAGCGCCATCAGGTTTCCGTAGGTCCGACCCGTCTTACCGCGTAAAAGCTCGGGAATGTCGGGGTTCTTCTTCTGCGGCATGATGGAACTTCCCGTCGCATGTTTGTCCGAGAGTTTCACGAAACCGAACTCGCTCGTGCTCCACAAAATCAGCTCCTCGCTCAGCCGGCTGATATGCATCATCATCGTCGCGATGTTGAAAAGGATCTCCAGCGCGAAGTCACGATCGCTGACCGTATCCAGACAGTTGAGTGTCGGAGCCTTGAAGCCGAGCATCTTCGCCGTCATCTGACGATCGATCGGATGGGGAGTTCCGGCAAGTGCCGCACAACCGAGCGGAGAGAGATTGTTCCGCTCGATCGAATCGACGAACCGCTCGTAGTCACGTCGAAACATCGAAGCGTAGGCGAGCATATGGTAGGCGAAATTGATCGGCTGCGCATGTTGCAGATGGGTCATGCCGGGAAGGAGGACATCCCTGTTCCTTTCGCCCTTTTTCACGAGGCTTTCGATGAGTTCGAGCAACAATCCGGCTATGGTCCGGCCATGCTTGAGAACGTAGAGCCTGAAATCGAGTGCCACCTGATCGTTCCGGCTGCGTGCGGTGTGGAGCCTCTTTCCGGCATCGCCGATGATCTCCGTGAGTCGGCGCTCGATCGCCATGTGGATATCCTCGTCGTCGCCATCGAGCGGAAAAGCTCCCGATTCGATCTCTCTCTCCACACTCTCCAGACCGGCCTCGATCTTGCTGTAATCCTCTTCGGTAATGATGCCCTGCTTCATCAACATATACGCATGCGCTTTCGATCCTTCGATATCTTCACGATAGAGCCTCCTGTCGAAAGCAAGAGAGTTGTTCAGCTCTTCGAGCAACCTGGAACTCTCGGTCTGGATTCGGGCCGAAGCGATTTTTTTTGACACGATCGATCCTTGCAGAGAAATGGTGAGCGTATTGTAACGTATTTGAGAGTGGAAATTGAATGGGATAGAGGAAAAAGATCGCAGTACGACAGAGGAAGCCTCCAGTCCGGCACCGACCTACGTTCCCACACCCGAGGGGTGCAGTATTATCAGCGCAGAGGGGCTTGACTTCCGGGTTCGGGATGGGACCGGGTAGGACC
>Ga0256914_1003858_pt1 | contig 11613 bp, 12 predicted proteins | sample HulkmetaG_FD_191571 | JGI IMG/M metagenome (GOLD analysis project Ga0256914, IMG submission 191571) | Hydrothermal chimney microbial communities from Main Endeavour vent field at the Juan de Fuca Ridge, Pacific Ocean - Hulk | ecosystem: Environmental > Aquatic > Marine > Hydrothermal vents ...
ATATAGAGAAGTTAAAATCACCTGTGAAGAGGCATATTACATGTTAAATGTAGGAAAAATAGAATTAAGTAAAGGGGTAAAAATAAATTCTAACTCCTTTCACATTCAATGTAATAAGGCGATAATCTATATAAATGCAAAGGAGATTTTTTTTGATGGTAATTTAAATTTTACTATAATTTCAGGATAATAGGATGTAAAAATGTTGCCTAAAAGTCATCTTATTTATTTATTCATCTTAATTTTTCTAGCTGGAAGTAATCCGTGTTGTGCCTATGCTGCTCCTTCTATTTCTGCTCCCCCTGTATCTAGCATTCAAATAAAAACACAGAGAGAAATATATTATTATGTAAAGAGAAAAATGATATTTTATGGAGATGTAGAGCTTATAAAAGGAGATATGAAAATTACCTGCAAGAAGATGGTTTTTATTTTAAATAAAAATATAAAGGTAGGTTCTTTTAATAATAATGAAAGATCAACCAATAGCACTCTTGGCATGAAAGGTAAGAACGCTGTGGAGAGGATAGTGGCCCAGGGAGAGGTGCACATCCTTTTAAAGGGGAGGGAGGGGTTTGCCCGGGAGGCAGACTATGACCTGAGGAAACACCAGATCCTTTTACAGGGGGATGTGGTGCTCAGGGAGAACAGGAATGAGATAAAAGGGGACAGACTACTCATTGATCTATCCACCAATACAAGTGAGATTTTTTCCTCAAAAGGGAAACAGGTGGAGATAATATTTTATAACACCCCTTCTGAAGGGACCAAGAATGCCACACACATTAAGGGGAGATAAGCTCAGCAAGACATACCGCAAGAGGACTGTGGTCCATGAGGTGGACATCCATCTCTCCCAGGGGGAGGTGGTGGGACTCCTTGGACCCAATGGGGCAGGAAAGACCACCACCTTTTATATGCTGGTGGGGATAATTTCCCCTTCCCAGGGGGGCATATTTCTGGATGAAAAGGAGATAACCTCCTGGCCTTTATTTAAGAGGGCAAGGGCGGGAATAAGTTATCTTCCCCAGGAGAGTTCTGTATTTAAGAGGCTTTCAGTAGAGGATAATCTCAAGATCGTCTTGGAATTTACAGGACTATCCCCTGCTGAACAAGAGGAGAGATTGAGGGGACTTTTAAGGGAGCTGGGTATAGAAAAGCTGGCCAGACAAAGGGCCTCCTTTCTTTCGGGGGGAGAGAGAAGAAGACTGGAGATAGCTCGGGCCCTTATCCGACGTCCAGTATTCATCCTGCTGGATGAGCCATTTGCAGGGATTGATCCCCTTGCGGTGATTGATATTCAGCAGATTATATCCGGCTTGAAGGGCCAGGGCATTGGGGTGCTTATATCGGATCACAATGTCCGGGATACCATGAGCATCTGTGATAGGATATACCTCCTCTACGACGGCAGGATTATCCTGGAGGGGACCCCTGAAGAGATTGCCTCCAGCGATGTGGCCAGGAGATTATATCTAGGAGAGAAATTTCGTCTTTAAATTTTAACTCCTTCAGGGAATGTTGACACGTGGCCGTCCTCAGGTTAACCTGAAAGTTCTTAATAAATGGCAAATCAAAGGGATAGGTGGACCAGTTCTTATAGCCGCCCCTCTCTATTTGGGAGGGGTGAAGGAGATTGGAGGGCGGATGCAGGGAGGGTAGGGGTTATGTGGCTCCTGTTTTTTTGGTCTTATCTATAAGGAGTAGTATATTATGGAGTGCAGGTGTAATATCACCGAGCGAATGAAGTTTAATAATTATGTGTTTGATCTATTGAGAAGGATAAGGAGTGAGGATAAGACCGCCTTCCTTGTATTGGTGGACCTGGTGGGATTCTCTCTTATCAATTATACCTATGGATATGAACTGGGAGATAGGATACTTATAGAAGTATATAACAGGTTGAGACATTGTATAGGGCGCGATGATATATTACGCAATATATATTCTGATGATTTTTTTATTGTACTCATTGGAAGCGAGAGGGAAAATAGGGAAAAACTGGAGAGGATAACCAGACTCTTTGAGGACGTATTTGAAGTTGATGATGTGGAGATAAAGATAAAGCCAAGGATAGGAGTGGTCATATATCCTAATGATATAGCCGATGAAAAGGATGCAGTAAATCATCTTTTTATGTTTAGTAAATTCATAAAGGCGGAGAGAGGTGGAGGAGTATTCTTTTTAGGTGATTATTCTGTAAAGATGCTCAGAAATATTGGAGATATAGTAAATTTATTGAATAAAATATCACTTGATAATTCTCTTTTAGTTCCAGCATTTCAAAATATTTATGATATAAGAGAATCTCAAATATACGGTTGTGAAGTCCTTGCTAGGATATATTACAATGGAAAGATATATCCTGCTTCTTATTTTATGGATGTAGTTGATCATTTTGATTTTTCTCAGAAATTGGATACTATTATTTTAAGAAAGGCACTGCAATATAAATTAAGGACAGGAGATAGACGTATATATTTCTTTAATGTATCTCCTAGATTTATGGAGAGGAGTCTTGCAATATTTAGCGATATACTATCTGAATACATCAATATGGGACTCAATCCCAGGGAGATATGTGTAGAAATAACAGAGAGCTCTGAGATAACAGAACCATACAGGGTGAATACCCTTATAAATACTTACAAGGATGAATTAAAGGTTATGTTTGCCCTGGACGATTTTGGTGTGGGATATTCAAATCTGGCAGTATTTACCTCTTTAAATATTGATCTTTTAAAGATTGACAGGTCTCTTATACTGCAGATGAATCACAATCCCAAGGCAGTATATCTCATGAAGACGTTTTACGACCTATCCCTTTTGGAGAATCTCATGTTATTGGGGGAGGGGGTGGAAACTGAGGAACAACTCAGGATGTTAAAGAAGTTGAACTATGACCTGGTCCAGGGATATTATTTACATCGGCCTCATGTGCCAGAGGAGTTTAAAAAGTAGTCCCTGGAGGGGATATAAACACTGGAGAGAGGTTATCATGGAGAGTATTGAGGTAAAGAAGAGCATTGAGGAGATAAATGAAAAGATAAAGAAGGGCAAGGCCGTGGTGGTTACTGCAGAGGAAATGGTGGATATTGTGAGGGACGAGGGCGTAAAAGGGGCCTTTAAGAGGGTGGATGTGGTAACCACTGGTACCTTTGGGGTGATGTGTTCTTCTGGGGCCTTTATAAATTTTGGTCATACCCGTCCCAGGATAAAGGGGAGCAAGGTCTGGTTTAATGACGTGGAGGCATATGCAGGGGTGGCGGCAGTTGACTGTTATCTTGGGGCCACGCAGGTACAGGAGGATGACCCCCTCAATAAGGTACACCCTGGGAGGTTTAGATATGGGGGAGGTCATGTGATTGAGGACCTTATAGCAGGAAGACAGGTGAGATTGAAGGTAAAGGCCTATGGAACAGACTGTTATCCCCTGAAGGAATATGAGGCCATTGTGACCATAGAGGACCTGAGAGACGCATTTTTGTATAATCCCAGAAATGCCTATCAGAACTATAACTGTGCCATCAATCTTTCAGACAAGACCATCTATACCTATATGGGAGTGCTTCGTCCCCACATGGGCAATGCCACCTATTCCACTTCTGGCCAGCTCAGTCCTCTGTTAAACGATCCCTTCTATTGGACCATTGGAGTGGGGACCAAGATATTTCTAGGAGGGGCAGTAGGGGTGGTCTCTTGGCGGGGCACCCAGCACTTTCCAGAGGCCAGGAGGGGAGAAAATGGTATTGTAAAGGAAGGGGCAGGCACCATTGCGGTTACTGGCGACATGAAAGAGATGTCTCCCCGTTATATACGAGGGGCCTCTATCCTGGGATATGGATGTTCCTTGATGGTGGGGATTGGGATCCCTATTCCCATAATAAATGAGGACATGGCATACTTTACCGGTCAATCTGATGAGGATATATACTGTCCTGTGGTGGATTATGGGATAGATTACCCAAATGGGGTAAGTCGTACCCTTGGGGAGGTGAGTTATGGTGAACTTCGCAGTGGAAGGGTGACCATAATGGGCAAGGAGGTCCCCACCGCCCCTCTATCCAGCTATTTTATGGCCAGAGAGATTGCAACGGTATTAAAGGATTGGATCTTGAGGCGGTCTTTTACCCTGGGAACTCCCCAGCTCCACTTTCCCACGGTGGAATTTAAGCGGCCAGTGAAGGATGTTTATTGAACGTTTTTACAGGGACCTTAATGATACCCCCAGATGGAAGACCTATAGGGTCAAGGTGGAGACCTCTGATTTATATATAAGGTCAAGTAGAGACCTATCCATGCCTATAAGAAAGGCAGTGATGAGATACAGGAGAGAGATAGAGTCTCACATCAAAAGGCAACCAGAATTTTTGACATCCTTTGAACCTGTAAAGAGATTAAAGGGGGTATGTGAGATAATAAAATGCATGTATAGTGCCTCTGAAAAGGCGGGTGTGGGTCCAATGGCAGCAGTGGCAGGTGCTATTGCCATGTTTGTGGGAAGGGATATGAGGGAGAGATGCAGGGAGATGGTTATTGAAAATGGAGGGGATGTATATGTTCATATACAAAGACCTCTCCTCATGAGTGTCTTTGCCCCTGACTCTCCCTTTAATGGAAAGATTGCCCTTAAGTTAGCACCCTCTCTCTCTCCCTGTGGGGTGTGCACCTCTTCTGCCACAGTGGGACATTCTATGAGTTTTGGGAGGGCAGATGCATTTACTGTGATTGCCCAGGATGTGGCCCTGGCAGATGCAGTGGCCACAGGGGGATGTAACAGGGTGTGCTGTGAAAGGGATATTGAGGATGCCCTGGAATATGCCCTGGGGGTGGAAGGAGTGATGGGGGCATTTGTGATATATGGGAAACACATGGGGGCAAAGGGAGCTGTGGAATTTGCTCCCATAAAATAAATAAAGAGAGAGTGGTCTATGACAGAAGATAGGGTATCTAAAAATGTGTTATTGATTTTCAATAAGGACGTGATGTACAGGCCCATTATCTATCGTCTGGCAGCAGATTTTAGAATTATTTTTAATGTGCTGGAGGCAAAGATATTCCCCAAACAGGAGGGACGTCTCATCCTTCAGCTCCAGGGGAGCCCTGAGCAGATGAGGCAGGCCCTGGAATATCTAGTGGGGGAGGGGGTTGGAGTAGAGATCCTTGCTGAAAAGATAAAGAGGGATGAAGAAAGGTGTGTTCACTGTGGAGCCTGCCTGGCGGTATGTCGTTCAGACGCCCTTTTCCTGGACAATAAAACCGGTGAGGTGGTGTTTACTCCTGAAAGGTGTGTGGCCTGTGGGCTGTGTGAGATGGTCTGTCCTGTAAAGGCGGTTATGACTGCCTCTATTGAGATGGATATCTAGGATGAGATGTGGCTGAAATTGACATGGGTCATTTTTTAGAGGGGATAATAGGGGTAAGCCACTTTTCATGAGACAGGAACTAAGAGGATTTGAGGTGGAATGTTGCAGGGGACTGGTAAAGGGATGTCCCCATTCCCTGAAGAGGACCCCCCACCTGGTGGAAGAGATATATTCTATTGCCTCTGCCAGTGGATGGGAAAGGCGCTTTGAGGGGGAAGGGGGCATTCCCAGGCATCATCAGATGCTCCATGTGGGGATCTCTGCATGTCCCAATGCCTGTGCCCGGGTCCAGATAAAGGATATTGGCATACTGGTGCGATGTGAGGTAGAGGTCCTCCCCTCCAGGTGCACAGGGTGTGGAGAATGCACTTCCATGTGTAGAGAGGGTGCGCTGGAGCTGGTAGAGGAGGGGATACACCTCCATGGAGAGAGATGTCTGGGGTGCGGGGATTGCACCAGGGTATGTGAAGAAGGGGCCCTTGAGATGGGAGAGAGATATTTTGAGGTTATGGTTGGAGGAAGGCTTGGCAGGCATCCCAGATTTGCCCAAACAATTGGCAGGGCCCATAGTGAAGAGGAGATAATATACTTTTTCTCAAGGGTGGTGGAGCTATTGGACAGACATAGGGATATGCCCTCTGCTAGGGCACTTTTCTCTTTATATCCCCTTGAGTCTTTTAGGACCTTTCTCAAAGGAGAAGAGATAGGGTCCTAAGAAGAGGGAAATACCATCCTTCCTGTAAGGGATAGGTCATATCCCTTCAGGCCACTGGCAAGGTCTCTGAAGTCCTTTTCCATGAGAAAACCCAGAAACGCCTGGATATTTTTCTGGAAAAAGAAGTGGCGTGGGATTATGAGGTCAAATCTCTCCCATACCCACGGGATAAAATCCAGTCCCAGAAGATGGGCCACTGCCTCAATCCCGATCCCAACATCTGCCTCCCCACGACATATCCTTAGCCCCACTTCCAGATGGGAATTCACCACGTCCCCGTATCCCTGTATGGAGGATGGGTCTATATCTTCTTCCATGAGTCGCTTCTCCAGGAGAACCCTAGTCCCAGTGCCCTTTTTTCGGTTCACCAGGCGGATATCCTTTGATGCTATATCCCTGAGAGAGGATATATTGTGTGGGTTCCCCCTTTTCAGGAGCATCCCCTGTCTCCTCATACAGAAGTTTATCACTGCTGGTAGGTGAGAGAAATGTTCTTTGAGGAAGTCAAAATTATAGTCTTGTGTTGTGGAACCCATCAGGTGAGAGAGGGCAATGTGGCAGCGGTGCCTTTCCAGGGCATATATTCCTCCCATACTCCCCAGGTTGGCAAATACACATAAGTAGTCCTCATGCTTTTCATTAAAGGTAGAGAGGGCCCTTTCCATAAGGATGTCATTACTTCCACACAGGATAATGAGGCCCTTTTCACCTGTCTCTGGCCCGTGGGGATAATTTACGGTGTTTTTCTCTATCCATTTTTCCACCAGGTGTCGTGGAAAGAGCCATTTTCCCGTGACCTTGGTGGCAGGGAGTCCCTTTTCAGCAATGAGAGAATAGACCATTTTCTCATTTATATTGAGAAAATCTGCCACCTCTTTTGTGGTTAGAAGCCATTTTTTATCCATAAGGTCCCTGTTTTTCTTCCGATGGACAAGGGCTATCCCCCTCTATTTTGATGCAATATTAAAGGCCAAGGGGGAGAGGTCCCAGGACCTATCCCCCTTAAGTGGTGTCCTTACCATCCCCAGGTGAGATAGTCGTGGATGGACTTTGATGCCTTTCTGCCAGCACCTGCGGCTAGGATAACAGTGGCCTGACCTGTTACAATATCTCCACCAGCCCATACCCCTTTCTTGGTGGTCTTGCCTGTGGCAGGATCGGCCTCAATGTATCCCCACTTGTTTAATTTAAGGCCTTCAGTGGCGGTGGTGAGTACGGGATTTGCACCTGCTCCAACTGCAATTACCACCAGGTCGCATTCCATCTCAAACTCTGACCCCTCAATGGGAACCGGTCTTCTTCTTCCTGATTCATCAGGCTCTCCAAGCTCCATCTTGATACATTCCATACCCCTCACTCTGCCTTCTTCGTCCCCTAAGAACTTCTTGGGGTTGGTTAGGAGATGGAACTCAATACCTTCCTCTTCTGCATGGTGTATCTCGGCTAGTCTTGCAGGCATTTCTTCCCTTGAACGCCTATATACTATCTTCACTGAATCTGCTCCCAGCCTCATGGCAGTACGGGCGGCGTCCATTGCCACATTCCCTGCACCAATCACCACCACGTTTTTCCCTTTGGCAATGGGGGTGTCATACTCTGGAAAGAGGTATGCCCTCATGAGATTTGCCCTGGTGAGGTATTCATTTGCAGAGTAGATGCCAACCAGGTTTTCGCCGGGGATGCCCAGAAATCTTGGTAGCCCCGCGCCCACACCAATAAAGACAGCATCATATCCCTGCTCAAACAGCTCATCTATGGTGATGGTCTTGCCCACCACCACATTGTATTCAAACTTTACCCCTAACCTCTCTAGAAAATGAAGCTCTGATGCCACTATGGACTTGGGAAGACGAAATTCTGGGATACCATATACCAGGACCCCCCCTCCCTTGTGGAAGGCCTCAAACACAGTTACCTCATGTCCCTTTAATATTAGGTCTCCTGCCACTGTAAGTCCTGAGGGCCCAGAGCCTATTACTGCCACCTTCTTTCCAGTGGGAGAGGCCTTTGGAGGAAGCTCTCCTGTGCCATGCTCCCTTTCATAGTCTGCGGCAAACCTCTCAAGGTTCCCAATGGCCACAGGCTCACCCTTTTTCCCCAGGATGCACCTGCCCTCACACTGTGCTTCCTGGGGACAGACCCTTCCACATATTGCAGGAAGACTATTCTTCTCCCAGATCTTGCGTATGGCTCCTTTAAAATCCCCTTCTCTGATGCACTTTATAAATGCTGGGATGTCCACTTCCACAGGACATCCTTCCCTACAGGCGGGTTTTTTACATTGCAGACACCTGGATGCCTCTTTCATCGCCAATTCTGGGGTATATCCTAAAGGAACCTCATCAAAGTTTCTTCTCCTTACCTCTGGTTTTTGTTCAGGCATTGCTTGACGAGGAATCTGTCCCTTTTTTTCTGCCATGGCTAATACTCCTTTTTATGTTTTTAAGCGTTACAAGCACAGGACGCCTTAAATTTTTCATATGATTCCTTTTCCTCTTCCAGATAGGACCTGAGCCTCTTCATGAGTTCGTCAAAATCCACCTTGTGTCCATCAAATTCAGGTCCATCCACACATGCAAATTTGGTCTCTCCTCCCACAGAGACCCTGCAACATCCACACATGCCTGTGCCATCCACCATAATGGGGTTGAGACTCACTATTGTCTTTACATTATATTTCTTGGTGATGTCACATACAAACTTCATCATGGGTACAGGTCCAATGGCTACCACCAGCTTTACATCCCTCTTTTCCAGGATGTCCTTTAGCACATCTGTTACAAAGCCATGATGTCCATAGGAGCCATCGTCAGTACACACAAAGAGCTCGTGAGAGGCCGCCTTCATCTTGTCTTCCAGGATCAAAAGGTCCTTTGTCCTGGCGCCTATGATGGCTATTACATTGTTTCCTTTTTCCTTAAGTCCCCTGGTGATGGGATGGAGTACTGCCACTCCAGTGCCCCCACCCACACACACCACATCTCCATCGTACTTTTCTATATCCGTGGGTTTGCCCAGGGGACCTATAATATCCAGATACCTGTCTCCCTCTTTCAGGGTCTTAAATAGCGCGGTACTCTTACCCACCACCTGATAGATGATGGTAATGGTCCCCTTCTCTGGGTCTGTCTCAGCCATGGTCAGGGGGATCCTCTCTCCCTTTTCCGAGGCCCTGAGGATAACAAACTGTCCAGGCCTGGCCTTTTTGGCGATGAGGGGGGCCTTTATTTCATTGAGCACAACAGAGCCTCCCGCCATTTCTTCTCGTCTCACTATTTCAAACATAGCACTACCTCCAGTTTTTTTAGATTATTATTAATTGGTAGCCATCTGCTTAAGATTATATAGGATGTTGTTTTTTATCCATTGCCCATCCCACCACTCCACTGGATTCACAGGCATTCCACTTATTAGTATGGCAAAGTGAAGATGGTCTCCACCTGCCAGCCCTGTGGCCCCGGTATTGCCTATTATCTCTCCCTTCTTGACCACCTCCCCCTTTTTTACCCTTATACGGGAGAGGTGTCCATATAGGGATTGGAGTCCAAATCCATGATCAATAATTACTGCATTTCCATAGATGTCATACCATCCTGTAAAAATGACCCTCCCGCTGTTTGCCGCAGGGATGGGAGATCGGGCCACAGATGCCAGGTCCACACCAAGATGTGTCTCCTTGTCTATCTCCTTTCCCTTGTAAAAATAAGAGCGTCTGGTGCCAAAAGATGCCTTTCGTGCAGAGTGAGGTAGCCTTAAAAAGGCCCCTTTCCACATGATCTTCGCCTCTGTATCCCTTCCAAGCTCCCTTAACCTCTCTCTATCCTTTTTCCTCAGGTCGCGATTCACCTTTAAAAAGATATCAAGGGGGGAGAGCCCAGGATATAGGGATTGAAACTGCACCATTTTGGTTTCCAGAAACCTGTCACTTATATTTATGCGGGAAGATGCGAACCTTGAGTGTTGCAAATAGAAGGGCAGGGCCCTCTCTGCCACGTTGCCTGCCAGATCCTGGGCATATACAACTATATTTACCTGGTTTTTCTTTAGAAAATATGGGATTGCAAAAAAACAGCAATATAGCCCTTTTTTCTCATAAGGGTAGGCAGGGAAGAAGAAACCATGGACCAGGACCCCCACCCTGGAGACTGGCTCAGATACACTAAAGCCACATACCCCTGCCCCTCCAATCTTAACGTAGTGTCTGTATGTCTTAAGTGTAATCACAGGAGGAGAGGTATCCAGGATATAAGCCTTCCTCTTCTCCGCCATATTTCCCTGAAAAAAGTTGTTCACAGAGCTGTCCCAGCATCTAACCACCACAGTAAAATTCCCCTGTTTCAGGGATAGGGAGCTCAAGGGGAGCGTATAGGTAAAGGAGCCCACCTTCTCCCTTGTAAGGTCCTTGTTAAAGGTCCTTATCTTTCTCCCTTGGATGATACTTACCTGTATCCTCCTTATGTGAGACTCCCCATCCTTTACCCCTATGAGCAATTTCTTTGTGTGGATATTAAAATAAGGATGAGAGGGGAGATAGATGGAAGGGGGAGTCCTATCAAAGAAAACAAAGAAATAGACAAGCCCCATTATTAGTAGAGCCAGGATAACTATTGAGATTATATTTCTTTTTTTTATGCGCATTTTTTTCTCTTTTTTGTTTGCATATCTAGTTCAGATAAGATAACATGTAAACCTTTAAGAACTTAAAAAATAGGAGGCTAGAATGCAGAAAGCTAAGCAAGGTGACAGGGTAAAGGTGCACTATAGGGGATACCTGGACGATGGTACAGTCTTTGAGTCCTCCTTTGATCAGGATCCGCTGGAGTTCACCATTGGGGCCGGGGAGATAATCCCTGGATTTGAAGATGCAGTTGTGGGCATGAGTGTTGGGGAGACCAGGACAGTGGATATCCCTGCTCAGGATGCCTATGGCGAATATAACGAGATGGCCCGGCTGGAGGTCCCCCGGGAAAATCTCCCCCAGGACCTTACCCCTGAGATAGGGATGGTGCTTCAACTCACCACCCCCCAGAACAACACGGTCCTGGTTAGGGTTGTGGATATGAAGGATGACGTTATAACCCTTGATGCCAATCACCCCCTTGCTGGAAAGGACTTGCGGTTTGAAATAAAACTCATTGACCTAACTCCAGCATCTGCCTAAACCTGGTCAGCACCTTCGGGTGCTGACCTGTTCTCCATCTTTTTTCCCTGCCCCTGTATGTATCCCTGAAAGAGATGGGCTGTCATCTTTGCCATGTGATGGATCTCTTTCCTGGTCCTATCCTCTCCCCTTCTTGCCTTTTGGGAAATTATCAACCCCAGAAGAGAGCCAAAAAAGGTCCTTGAAAAGATATCCGCCTTTTCCTTTACAAGTCCCCCTTGTATAAGGAGTCTGTTAAATTCTTTCATATATTGGTGTTGTATTTTTAGAAATCTTTCCCTGGCCTCAGGGTCCAGATCCCTGTTTAATAGAAAATGACCTATCATCTGAAGGGTTGATTCCCTCTCTAGAAAGAAATCCACGATACCCCG
>Ga0256914_1003859_pt1 | contig 11609 bp, 13 predicted proteins | sample HulkmetaG_FD_191571 | JGI IMG/M metagenome (GOLD analysis project Ga0256914, IMG submission 191571) | Hydrothermal chimney microbial communities from Main Endeavour vent field at the Juan de Fuca Ridge, Pacific Ocean - Hulk | ecosystem: Environmental > Aquatic > Marine > Hydrothermal vents ...
CCTCCAAAGGTGACAAAAGGGTACTCTCAACCGCCATTACGACATTTTCATCAAGAGTCTTGGTATAAGCGATATCGAATTTTTCTAAAAACAGTTTGATCTCTTCATCGCTAAAAGAGCTTAAGCGTCCCAAAAAAAGTATGGATTTGCCAACGGCTTTTTGAAAATCGATATTTATATCTTTCAAAATGATTCCATCTCTTTAACGCATCTGATTCCGGCCGGTAGCGTCAGAGGAATTTCTTCAAATTTAGGGGTGGCGTTGTGCGTGTTGATAGCTCCTAGCGTACCGTCTGATTTTAAGCCTGTGATTCGTTTGCATTTTGCAAATGTAAAGTAGGGTACGAGTCCTTCGCTATCCATCCCTTTTGAAAAGTTTCGTATCTCTTGGAGTGTCGGAATGCGCCAGTTATCAAAACCGAAAAAAGAGAGATTTTCACAAAAATCTTTAGCATCTTGTAATGGCGTGTCGTTATCGTCGTGAAGTGCTTTGCACCCTTGTTTGCTGTTGACAAAGATAAGATTTTGCCTTATATCTTTGATAATCGTATGGTTGTTTTCATCGGTTTTTAAAATATAGTTGTCGCTGACGAAATCTTCGGACGCTTTTTTCTCGGAATCTCCACAAGCACCTATCAAAAATGCAAAGAGTATATATAAAAAATATTTCATAAATTCACTCCTTCTATAATAGAAAATTATTATAGCATAAACTTTAAAAATAGCTTCGTAAAAGAGAAAAATAGGTTAAGTTGTTTTTAAGAATAGTTGTAATATACTTCGATTTATAAATAAGACAAAAAATATCTTATTTAAATTTTTTTAAGGGATTTAAATGAAAAATATAACAAAAAAGACTCTATTATCAGTTGCGCTTCTAGGAAGTGTAGTAACGGCATCTTTTGCCGGTGCGAGCGTTAACGCGTACTCTTTTGAAGAAGCGACAAAAGATGCGAAACTCTATGTGGAATTTAAAAAAGGTGACTTCAACCCGTACTGGTTTCAAGAAGTTGAAGTTAAAAGTTCAGATGTAAAATCGTACGCTTACGAAGCGGTATCTAAAGATACGCCGTTATATCGTGAATATAAAGAGGGAGATTTCAATCCTTACGGATTTCAAAATTAAACTAAAGCGGTAATTAAGGGTAACGCAAGAGAGCGTTGCCCTTGTCTTTTACTCTTTTTCTCGAAGTATTTTATCTAGTTTTTCAAATACTTGATCGCTTCCTCTTTCCATCTCTTTTAATTCTTCAATGACTCTGTCGAAATTGAAATTTCCGTCTTTTATGGTTTCGAAAACTTTAAGTGTGGCGTTGTGTACGGTTTTATGCGGCTCGTTTAACGATTTATAGCTCGGAGTATCTTTAAAATGTCTCACTCCCTCTCCCTCTTCGTACCATTTACCGAGTCGGCAGTTGTGGTGATTTACGAATGTAAACTGCTCTTTTCTTGTAATAGCGGATAGGTAAGTATTGATTTTCCAAACAATATGATCGATTTTTGCCAATGTCATAAATATTCGATCATTTGTATGGCGGTTAAAATGTTGTGTGTCTTTCATCAAATCGGCATTTTCTTTTAGTATCTTGTTTATCTCGATAATACTTTCATTTGAGTTTTTGATATTGTCGGACATTTGGCTAAATTGATTGCTAATGCTTACGACATCTTGTTTCATTGTCTGAAGTGAAATGTTTATTTCGCTAACGGCTTGTACCGTTCTATCGGCTAGTTTTCTAACTTCATCGGCAACTACCGCAAATCCTCGTCCGTGTTCTCCCGCACGAGCCGCTTCTATGGCGGCATTTAAAGCCAAAAGATTTGTCTGATCGGATATATCCTTTATGAGGGAGAGAACATTTTCTATTTCGTTGGTTCTGCTTGAGAGTCCCTCTACCGCATGTGAAGATTCACACGAAAAGACGCTCAACTCTTCGAGATAATTCGATACGCAAGTCGTTTTTTCATTGAACTCCGATATGCTCTCGATAAGATCACCGAGTTTTTTATTTCCCTCTTTCGCGTTGCTTACGGATTCGGCCATATTTCCTTGGATATCCATAAGATTTTTTTTCAACTGTTCGTTTTGATACTCCATCAACCCTTTTGGTCTGTGGCACTCCTTTTTATTTTGGCTATCTTCGATGGTCAATCTTTCGATCTCCTGTTTTAAACGAAGATTTTCCTCCTTTAAAAATCTATTCTCCTCTTCCAGTATGCCGTTTTGTTCTTGTCGTTCTTTTTTTTTAAATGATAACATCCGATTCTCCCGATAAACTTTGGGTTATTCCCCTGTTTTGTAAAATCGGACATTTATATAAAAAATTTATATGCTATAATATCTTTATGAACAAAAAGAACACTATTTTAATCACAAACGACGATGGATTTGAAAGTCCCGGTTTGCTTGCGCTTGCCAACTCCTTAAAAGAGATCGCAAGAGTTATCGTTACAGCTCCGACATCGGAAAAATCCGCTTGCGCGCACAGTATGACGCTCTCCAAACCTCTTAGATTTATAGAGATAGATGACGATTTTTACAAGCTCGATGACGGTACTCCGACCGATTGTATCTTTTTGGCGCTAAATGCACATTTTGATGAGGGGCAAAAACCGGATCTCATAGTAAGCGGTATAAATAGAGGCTCGAATATGGGTGAAGATATCACATACAGCGGTACCGTCGGCGGCGCTATGGAAGGGGTGCTTCAGGGAATTCCCTCCATCGCGATCTCGCAAGTATGCAAAGACAAGTGTCAAAATATTTTCGATTTCGGTTACGATCTTGCCGCGGATGTCGCAAAAGATCTGGCTTTAAAGGTGCTTAGCGGAAGTTATCCGCTTGGTGAAAGAAAACTTTTAAATGTAAATGTACCGCCGATTCCAAAAAGCGAGTGCAAAGGTTATAAAGTTACGAATGCGGGAAAAAGAATATACGCAAACAGCGCTCATCTACACAGAAATCCAAGAGGAGAAGAGTTCTATTGGATAGGACTTCCGGCGTTTGAGTGGGACAAAAGAGGAGATGAGCATATGTGTGATCTTGAAGCTGTGCATCAAGGATATGTATCTATAACTCCGATTCATCTGGATATGACATCGTATGAAGATATAAGTGCTCTTAAGAAGTGGATATGAGATATGATCGTATAAAGCGTCTTTTGAAAGATGATTTCGAGAAACTTCAAAATGCGAAAGTGCTACTTCTTGGAGTGGGTGGAATAGGCGGATTTTGTCTTGATTGTCTTATTCGCAGCGGATTTAAAGATGTGACGATCGTTGATTTCGATATTTTTGAATTGAGTAATCAAAACCGCCAAATCGGCAGTGAAAATGTGGGCTTCGTTAAAGTGGAGCGGATGAAAGAGCTCTATCCCACAGTTACACCCATAAAAGAGAAGATCACCCCAAAATGGTGTGAGGAGTTTGACTTTTCTTCTTACGATTTGGTTATAGACGCCATAGACGACATGCCGGCGAAAGTGGCTATAGCCCATAAAACTCACAAAAAACTCATAAGCGCTACGGGCGGTGCCAAGAAGCTGGATCCTACCAAAATAGAGCTTGTATCGATCTGGAAAACCAGCGGTGATCCTTTGGCGAAAAAATTTCGTTATGAACTCAAAAAAAGCGGTTTTAAGGGGGATTTTACGGTCGCTTATTCGCCTGAACTTCCTTTGTGTAAAGATTTGGGTTCGTTTGTAGGAGTCACGGGAGCTTTCGGGCTTACTATTTGCTCGGCGGCCGTTAGGAAAATATGCTCTTAAAAATCTTTTTTATTTTTACGCTTGTTTCGTTGCAGCTTTCTGCCGGGTTGATACATTTTGACATTTCGCCTCAAAAGAAGAATAGCGATAAAGTTAAAATAGACATACTCGATAGTGTGATTTTGGATTTTGATCGGATCGATTCGCAGAAGTTTTTCGGTATCTCCGCATTGGCTTACGATAAACAGAGCTCGATACTCTATATGTTAAGCGACAGATCGAGACTTTTTGCTTTCAAATTGGTTTTAAAAAACGATAAAATAAAGACTCTGACTCCTTTATACGGTAAGCGTTTGAGAGATAAATACGGACATAAATTTTTTATCAAAAAAAGCGACTCCGAAGGGATGACTCTTGTTGAAGAAAACGATCGTAAATCTCTTTTGATCTCTTTCGAGCATCAGGTTCGTGTTACGGAGTTTGACCTGACGGGAAACGAGATTGAAAAAAAAGAGAAATCTCTTGAAGATGTAAAAAGGGATCTTCGTTTGAAAAAACTTCCGAAGATTTTGCAAACAAAAAAACTTTATAAAAGTGCAAACTCTATGTTGGAGTCCGTAACGGTTACGGAAAAGTTCGGTATGGTAACGACTCCCGAGTTTCCTCTAAAGACGACGAAATTCGGCTATCACGGACTATATAATCAAAAAGGCAGGATATGTTATGTAAAAAAAAGCAATCCTTATATAGCTATTACTGAGCTTGAGACACTACCTGACGGTTCTTTATTGGCACTTGGAAGGGATTTCGATCTGATTCCTCATTTGAACATCGATTTAATGCTTATAAAGATCGATTTAAATGAGGTAAAAAATGGAATTTGTAAAAGTGAAGATATTTTAAATGTCTCTACAAATGACGGTTGGGCGTTAGACAATTTCGAAGGATTGGCGCATATAAAAGATAATCTTTTTTTAATGATCAGCGATGATAATAATAATCCGTTTCAGAAAACTATATTAGTCCTTTTTTCTCTCTGAAGAAAATTTTAATTTTATATAATACAGCATAACTTTAGTATAATTTAAACTTAATCTGCTTTTAGGGGATATAGATGGCAAAAAAAAGTGTAACCGTTACGGATAACAGAGATGGTGAAGTTTATGAGTATCCGATTCTTGAAGCTTCGAGAGGTCCGGATGTCGTGGATATTCGCACTTTTTATAAAGATACGGGAATGTTTACATATGACCCGGGATTTACTTCTACCGCTAGTTGCGAATCCGGAATAACTTTTATCGACGGATTTAAAGGAGAGCTCTTATATAGAGGTATGCCCATTGAAGAACTGGCGCAAAGTTATACCTTTATGGAAGTGTGTTTTTTACTTTTAAAAGGTCGCTTGCCTGATGAAAAAGAGTCAAAAGAGTTTGATTTGGAGATTCGTCATAGAAGTTTTGTTCATGAAGGTTTGACAAATTTGATAGGAAGTTTCCCTGATAATGCTCATCCTATGTCGATTCTTTCATCTTCGGTTTCAGCTCTTGCATCTTTTTATTATGAGCATCTTGATATAAACGATGAAGCGGAATATCATGAGATGGCTATGCGAATAATCGCCAAGATTCCTACTCTTGCGGCTTTTGCATATCGTCACTCTTTGGGTATTCCTCTTATTTACCCGAATATATCTAAAAGTTTTACAGAAAATTTTTTATATATGATGCGTGCATATCCTCATGATAAAATGAAGATTACAATCGAGGGCGAACAAAAGATAAAAGAGGTCGAGATAGAAGCGTTAGATACCATTTTTACTCTTCACGCTGACCATGAACAAAATGCATCCACAACAACGGTAAGAGGCGTAGCATCAACAGGAGCTCACCCGTATGTTGCCATATCCGCAGGAATATCGGCACTTTGGGGAAGAGCACATGGAGGTGCTAACGAGTCGGTTATAGCGCAGCTTGAGATGATAGGCGATGTAAAAAATGTACCAAAATATATAAAAAAAGCAAAAGATAAAAACGATCCGTTTCGTTTGATGGGTTTTGGACATAGAGTCTATAAAAACTTTGATCCTCGCGCAAAAGTGTTGAAAAAACTTCAGGATGAGTTAAAAGAGCAGATGGGGCTAAATGCCAAACTTCTCGAAATAGCTCATGAGATAGAACATATTGCATTAAACGATAGTTATTTTGTAAGTAGAAATTTATATCCGAATATCGACTTTTATTCAGGTGTCATACTATATGCGCTTAAAATTCCAAGAAATATGTTTACCCCTATATTTGTCATAGGAAGAACGGTGGGATGGGTAACTCAGTGGATAGAGTTTAAAAAAGATCCTCTCTCGAAGATAGCAAGACCCAGACAGTTATATACGGGAAAGTAGAGGTTTGTACCTCTACTTATTTTTTGATACAGTCGCCGTAAGGTCCTGGGACACAATCGGGAAGATTTTCACAACCGATACAAGTAGGTTTTGCGGCAGGTTTAGTAGCTGCGGTTTTGATCGTACAGCCTGTGACTGCAAACATCGCAGAAACTAATACAAGACCAATGAACATCTTTTTCATAATTCTCTCCTTAAGATTTCTAAATGGGTAAATATACTTTACCAAAAAAGCTATAAAATAGCAAACTATAACATAATGGTAATAAAAAATATACCTTTATGTAACTTATCGCAACTAATCGTTTCGAGAAAGTTTAAAAAACTCCCGCTAAAAAGTAATGATCGGCAAAATTTCACCGATACAAAATATAAATCGGTATTTTTAATAAAAAGTTTAATAATTTAATAAAAAAGATAAAGAATATCAGATTTTAAGAAAATGAAGATAAAGTTTTTTAGTCCACAAGATAGCGAATTCGCTATCTTGTGGTGGTCGCTTACTTACAACCGCAAGCGGGCTTTGCGACACAAGTAGGATAACTGGGTGCGCCACATCCGCAACCGGCCTTTTTGATACTGCATCCGCTCATCGCAAGCACACCTATAGCCAAAACTGAAGCTAAAACTACATTTTTCATAACACTCCTTTGTTAAATATCGTTTACGCAATAGATCATAAGAATGATCTATGGGTAAACGGATTTTATTTTTTCGATACGATGATCGATAATTATAAAATCGGAAATTTTTAAAATAAGTTTAACGGCTTTATGTTTTCTTAAGCGGTAAAGATTGGAAAGAAATTATGAAGATTTTTTACATAAATTTTGTTTAAGAGACAGATTTCACTGTCTCTTGGTTTGACTATTTGCATCCGCATGAAGGTTTAGCCGTACAGGTTGGAAAGCTAGGTGCGCTGCATCCGCATTTGCTTTTGAAACTGCAACCGCTGATTGTCAATACGCTTATAGCCAAAATTGAAGCTAAAACTAGATTTTTCATAAAGACTCCTTTGATGTTTGATATCAAAAGTTTATCTATACAATATCTATTTAGTCAATAAAAATTATCTAATTTTAGCATAAAGGGCTAAAACTGCTACTATAGGTAATAAATTATTTACCTTGTCCGCATTTGCCGGCTTGGCATTTCATAGCCGGAGCCTCTTTTTTAGCGTTACCGCATTTTCCGCTTTGGCATTTTCCCGCTTGACACTTCATAGCTTTCGTGTTGCCGCATTTACCCTCTTTGCATTTTGCGGTGGCACAGTTTGAACTTAAACCTTTTTCGGTTTTTATCTCTTTTGCTTGATCGTTACAAGCTTGTAACGAGAGTGTTCCAAACGCTAAAAGTGAACTTATAAGCAATGCTTTTGTAGTTTTTAATATCATGATCTTTTCTCCTCAAATTTTTGTGGTACGGGAAATTATAGTAAATTCTTGTGTAGAAACTGTGTAGTCAACTATAAAAAATAAAAATAATTCAATAATGTTACATTATTACTACACATACTGTTGGTATAATAGATTTTTAAAAGGAGTATCATGAACAGGAGATCGTTTATCTTTCTTGGAGCCGGTACGATTACGAGTTGTCTTTGTGCAAACGAGAGTGAAAAAAAATGGCGGATACTTCAAAGCGTTCAAAACCATATTTTTCCAAAAAACGGCTCTTTTCCTTCCGCCGAAGAGTTTTCTTCTATCAGGTATCTAAAGATCGTAAGCTCTCATCCCTCTTTTGATAAAGATGATCTGAGATTTATCTTTGATGGGGTGGACGAGATCGTAAGAGTCGGCTGGAAAAATACTCTCGCAAAGGATGAAAAAGAGAAGATCATGATGAATTTTTCAAAAACGACTTTTGGAAAAAACTGGATATCTACGGTGTTAAACTATACGCTCGAAGCGCTTTTGAGCGATCCTCTGTATGGTGGGAATGTCGCTCAAAAAGGATGGAGGAGTCTTGATCACAAAGCGGGCATACCTAGACCGACCGTTAGGTTTGCAAAACTACCATGATATATGATGTCTGTATTGTAGGTAGCGGGGCGGGCGCTTCGCCGATAGCTTACGAGCTAAGCGGGGCGGGGGCGAAAGTAGTCGTTTTGGAAAAGGGGGATTTTTACCGAGAGAAAGATTTTTCAAAAGATGAGATCGCATTTTGCAGAAGAAGTATCGTAACACCGAATCTAAAGGACGAGTATCATCTGATAGAGGAAAAAGATGGCGGTAAATACGAAACGACCGCGACATATAAATCGGGATGGGATTTTTGGAACGGAAATGTTGTTGGAGGTTCGTCAAATTTTATGAGCGGTTTTTTCCATAGACTTCATCCGAAAGATTTCAGGCTCTTAAGCGAGTTCGGAAAGATAAAAGGGGCAAATGTAGCCGACTGGCCTATAACTTATGACGAGCTTGAGCCGTACTATGAAAAGGTTGAGAGAGTGGTCGGGGTTAGCGGCAAAGTGCAGATGCATAAATCTTTGGAGCCTAGATCTACTAAAGATTTTCCGTATCCCGCCACAAAAGAGCATCCCCTCTCGGCTAAAATAGACAATGCCTGCAAAGAGTTGAAAATTGATCTCATAAAGACGCCAAGAGCGATACTTAGTAAATCAAAAGAAGATAGGTCGCCTTGTTACTACTCCAACTTTTGCGGAAGTTACGGATGCGGCAGCGGTGCGAAAGGAAGCGGTAGAGCGGCACTCCTACAGCCGGCGCTAAAGAGTAAAAATCTTACTATAAAAACGAACCATCAAGTAACAAGGCTTTTAGCGGATGAAAAGGATAAGATAAAATACGCCGTCTGCCGTTGCGGCGATAAAGAGGTAAAGATAGAAGCGAAAATCTTCGTTCTAGCCGCACAGGCCGTAGAGAGCTCTCGTCTTTTGTTAAACTCGATCTCCAAAAGATTTCCTTACGGTCTCGCAAACAATAACAATCAAGTCGGTAAAAACCTGCTCTTTTCAGCCGGCGGCATAGTAAGCGGAGATCTGGAAGTCAAAAAAGACGACATAGAGTCTCATCGGTATGATGGGCTGTTTATAAATAGAACCGTCAAAGAGTGGTATTTTTTAGATGGCAAAAAGGGAGGAATTTGCGAAGCGATTCTCGAACATGCAAATCCGATTCTAAAGGCGAATCGTCAAAAATGGGATGAAAAAGGTGACATCCTTTGGGGGGAGAGGCTTCAAAATAGACTTCTTCATAAGTTTACGAAGATCAAAACCTTGCAGTTTGAGATATTTAACGATTGGCTGCCAAATGACGACTGCTTTGTAACGGTCGATCGAAGATACAAAGACAAATACGGCATACCGGTAGCTAAAATCCGTATAGGTTCTCATCCGAAAAATGAAGAGATCGGAAATATTTTGGCTGAGAAAACCGTAGAAATTTTAAAGAAGATGGGGGCGAAAAATATCCGCTCGTCCATATCCTCATATCCGCCGCAAAATCTTCAAGCGGGGGGATGTAGATTTGGAGACGATCCCAAAACATCGGTGCTTGATCGTGAGTGCAGAGCGCATGAAGTAAAAAATCTTTTCATCACCGACGGATCGTTCATGCCAACGGGCGGAAGCGTGCCATATACTTGGACGATTTACGCCAACTCCTTTCGTGTCGCGGATATCATAAAAAGAGAGTTGAAGAGGTTATGACACTTTTAAACGCGTTTATAGAGATGAACCTGCCTTATGCCAATTCGCTCAAAGGGCGGAGAAAAGTTTTAAATTCGATAAAAGAAAAACTAAAAAAACAGAATCTTTCAATATTGGATATAAGCGGCGAATATCCGAAAAACGCGACTTTGGCGATTGTCTATCTTAGTATCGACGAAGAGTCGGCACTAAAAAAACTGCAAAAAATAGAGTCTTTGCTAGAGAGCTCTTTTGTGGAGGTTGAGTTTGAGATAAGTTACGAAATAGTGTAAAAATGTTTTTTTTATTTCAAAAAAATGTATAATAGAAATCTATTGTAAAAATTACGGAGATGTTATGCCGCTTTTTCAAAATTCGGTTGTGCAACGGTATTTGCAAAACCTTGATGATAGTATTGTTCAAAGAGCTTTTAGAAGTTATCAAGCTAACTTTCTTGCAAAAGTAGGAAACATCAAAACTTCCAAAGAAGAACAGTACCAATACGGCTTTTTAGAAGATATCTTCGTAAAAGTCTTAGGCTACACACTAAACCCAGCCGAAAACTTTGACCTTACGACTGAACTTAAAAACCAAACAGACAGTAAAAAAGCAGATGGTGCGATACTAAAAGAGAACAAAGCCATAGCCGTCATAGAGTTAAAGTCCACTAAAACCAAGTCGATGGATAGCATCGTAAACCAAGCTTTTAACTATAAAAATAATCACCCGACATGTAGATATATCATAACTTCAAACTTTCATAAACTTAGACTTTATATAGATCACTCCGATGCTTTTGAAGAGTTTGATCTGTTTGAGATGGGGTATGAGAGGTTTGAACTTTTTTACTATCTGTTAAACAAAGAGAGTATATTTGCCAACACTCCACTAAAACTAAAAGAGGACTCAAAACTAAAAGAGCAAGCTATATCAAACGAGCTTTACAAAAAGTATGCAGGATTACGAACCAGACTCTTTGAAAATATCATAAAAAACAATACCAAGATAGATAAACTAACTCTTTTAAACAAAACACAAAAGCTACTTGATCGCATGGTTTTTATATTTTTCGCAGAAGATAGAGGGATACTTCCTACCAATACCATAGCTACTATCATAGAGCATTATAAAAACGATATAGAAGATAGAGAACTCTATCACTTTTATAAAATCTACTTCAAAGCCATAAATGAAGGAAACCCAAAGATAAATATCTCCGAATATAACGGTGGATTGTTCGCAGAAGACGAGATACTAGACTCTCTAAAGATAGATGATGAAGTGTTAGAAGCTTGTCCGTTGGCTCTAAGTGCCTATGACTTTAACACCGATATAGATGTCAATATATTAGGACATATCTTTGAAAACTCACTATCAGACATAGAAGAGTTAAAAGCAAACATAGAAAACCAAGAGTTTGACAAAACAAAAACAAAACGAAAAAAAGATGGAGTCTTTTACACACCAGAGTACATCACAAAGTACATAGTTGATAACACACTTGGAAAACTATGTCATGAGAAGAAAAAAGAGTTAGAACTTGATAACATAGATATAAACATCCCAAAAACAAAAGCCCTAAACAAAACAGAAAAAAAGATATTAACCTCACTAGAAACTTACCGAGAGTACCTGCTAAACCTAAAGATACTCGATCCTGCATGTGGAAGCGGGGCATTTTTAAACCAAGCACTAAACTTTTTACTAAGCGAACATGAGTTCATAGACGAGGGCATAAAAACACTCATGGGAGGAAATGTACTAGGACTCTACGATGTAAAAAAAGGCATCTTAGAAAACAACCTCTACGGAGTAGATATAAACAGCGAGGCAGTAGAGATAGCAAAGCTTAGTTTGT
>Ga0256914_1003860_pt1 | contig 11608 bp, 11 predicted proteins | sample HulkmetaG_FD_191571 | JGI IMG/M metagenome (GOLD analysis project Ga0256914, IMG submission 191571) | Hydrothermal chimney microbial communities from Main Endeavour vent field at the Juan de Fuca Ridge, Pacific Ocean - Hulk | ecosystem: Environmental > Aquatic > Marine > Hydrothermal vents ...
CAGATAGACCGGCGTTTCTTGGCCGCAAACCTCCACGGTGTAGCGGGCGTTGATCCCGCCCTGCTCCAGCGGCACATTGCCCGCCACAATGGTGATGGCCTCGACCTGCACATCGGGCCATTGCAACGCCATGAGAATGGCCACCGCGTCATCCGAGGCGGTGTCGGTGTCAATGATGAATCGGCGCATAATATCCTCGCTGGTCGCTAATGATGATTTGACAATAGCCTCGTATAAAGCCGCCGCGATGCAAAACTGTGGAGCGCCTCCCCGCTCCGGGACAGGTGGGGAGAGGAGCTGCGGAAAGGTGATTAGATGGCGCCCATGGCCGGCCTGCGGCGATCTGGACGGCGGAGGCCGTCCCCTGGCCGCAGGCCTGAAGCGCCCGACTTGAGTCGGCCGGGAACGCAAAAAAGCGCCCCCATTTTGAAACGCGCCCATCGCCACGTTGCCTCTTGCCATTTCCAAGAAGATGGGCGAAAATTATGATATGAAGAAAATCATTTTTATCATCTTTTCCCTGATTTTGGCAACCCTGCTCCTGGGAGGCTGCAACCGCAACAAAGGCGTCATCCAGGGCGAGCCTGCAGACCCAAATAATCTACCCGACATCACAGGCGTTTACGCGGTCAATGGTATGGATGCCGGCGGCGCCGATTACAGCGGCACGCTGGAGATCGAACCGGGCGATGGCTCCGGGCAATACAGGCTACACTGGATCGTGACTGGTGCGATTCAGGAGGGAGAAGGCGTCATTGATGGCAATCAACTCAAAGCTCGATGGCGCAATCTCGAAGGCATCGCCCAATCTCAGGGCGACATCGTGTACACCATCACCACACTGGGCGAGCTGGACGGCATTCGCACTATCGATGGATTCGACGGGCAGGGCTGGGAAAAAGCCTTCCCCAACGACGAAAACTGGGGCAACTTCAAGTTCGGTCACTAACAATGGATTCGCTTCGTTGGTGGCTTGACTCCCAAGGCGGGAGTGTACCCGCCAGGTTTGAGATCGTTAATGAAAAAGCCCCCGGCAACGCCAGGGGCCTTTATCTATTTTTGTAATGTCAACCGGAGATCACTTCAAGGTCATCAGGTATTTGACCAGTTGATTGATCTGCTCTTCCGAGAGCTTCTCACCATAGTCCTGGGGCATGGTGCCAGCGGGGAAGCCTTCGGTCACATCGGCGTCGGGATTGACAATGGACTCATGGATGAAGTCCGCGCCCTTGCTGGCGATGCCGGCCAGGGAGGGGCCCACAATGGTCTTGCCAGGTTCGATGGCGTGGCAGGTGACGCAGCCAGCATTGCCTTCCAGCACGGTTTTCTCGAACAGCGCCTTGCCCGCGGCCACGTCGGCGTCGCCGCCCGAGGCGGATTTGTCTCCGCCACCGCCGCAGGCCGCAGCCATCACGACCAGCAGGGACAGAATCAGTACGACAAAGATGATTTTCTTCATTTTCGAAAGACCTCCAGTTTCAGGGAGATGAGAGGGGTATTAAAACATCGAACGGAAGCTTAGAAAGTTATTATAATCCAACCTAAACAGCGTATCAACCCGATCCGCGTCTGGCTGGGTAAAACGCATTACGTTTCCTGCCAAGGGGAGGAAGGGCGCCATGTTATTTCAGCGTCATCAGAAAAGCGATAAGGTCTTCCATGTCCTGATCGCTGAGTTTTTCCGCCATATCGGGCAGCATGGCATTGGGAAAGCCTTCGACAATGTATGCACTCGGATCCACGATGGATTGGCGGATGTACGCTTCGGCCGACATGCCCGGCACGCGCGTGGCGGCTCGGGTGGCAATACCCGCCAGCGATGGCCCCACCTTCTTCTCTCCGGGCTTGATGGAATGGCACACGCGACATCCTGCGCTCTGACCAATGCTGCTGGCAAAGAATATCTCCTTGCCGCGGGCCGGATCTCCGCCAGTGATGCGGGCGTCTCGAATCTGGATGGGCAGGATCTGACGAGGTTGCAAGGGAACGTCGCTCTCGAACACCACCTCCGGTTCGGCCTGACTGGCTTGATCCACCAGTGTGACGCGAATGTGATGCTTCTCGGGTGTGGTGTAGAGCATCTCGTAAGCATACGCCAGCATCTCATCGCCGCCCTGCGGATAGACTTTATCCACCTTAATCTCACCGTCGATCTCGACGATAAGATGGGGAGCGACAGCGCCTGCCAGATTCAACGCTTCTGGCCCAACCTCTTTTCTCTCCCCCGTCCAGATGGGCACGCCGCTGCGATGCTTCATCTGGATTTCGACGGCCGCCTGATTCTCGCCAAAGGCCGTGTACGGAATCAGGCTCAGGCCCGCGGTAACGGCCATGAATACAGCAAAAAGGACCAGCGCGGGCAGCATGGCTCCCAAGGAGAGCTGCTTCAGGCTGAAACGATAGGATGTCGCCTCAGTCTGGTGTTCGGTGGCGCTGAGCGCGCGTCTGAAGTCGTTGGGCGGCACCCAATCCATGCTGATGGGAGCGCCCGCGAATTTGCGTCGGAGCTTGGGCTGACGCTCCCGCTCCAGACGCAGCTCCTCCCACACATTGCCCTCTCGATTGGCGCAGTCTTCGGGCGGACAGCCAATTACCTGCACCTCGGAAGCGCCCGCCCTCAGAGCCCGCGCCACCAGGTCGGGATGCGCCATGGCTGCGCAGGTCAGGGGAACGACCTCGATGTGCTGATCGTCCGTATCCAACGAGCCGGGATGCTCCTTGTCGAACAGGATGTCTTTGGCTCCGTGGAAGACGTGTCGCTCGCAGGCGAAGACGACCTTGACCGGCTTCTCGCCTCCCTGTGACGCTCGGGCCACAGTGTCCATCCACACAGCCTCGACAGGTTGATCGCCCAGAGTGAGCGCATCGGTGGGACAACTGCCGATGCAGACGCCGCACGAGACGCACAGCTTAGGATCGACGACCGCGACATACTTGTGCGGTTTGCCATCGGTGCGCTCAACCATGCTCAGAGCGTTGTAGGGACAATCCTTGGCGCACAACGTACAGCCAATACAGGCGTCGTCGTGCACCTTAATGGGCTCCAGCTTCGGACGGACGAGATTGCCCAAAAGCCAGGGGATTGCAGCGATGAGAGCGAACAGGACGAAGTTTAGCGTCCAGAACAGTGTGGGATTCCAGTGTAGCGCCGCGGGCAGGGCCGCCAAATACCACAGATCGATATTCAGCCTGCCCGGCAGTTGTACGATGTTGTGCTTGGGCAGCATCCCCACCGGAATCAAAATCGCCGCCACGGCGGTGAATCCCAGCGAAAGCCATATCCAGTATCGCGGGGGCAGAATCTTCCCCCGATGCAGACGTTTGATGTGCAGCCAGATGAAAAGAATCAGCAGCACAGGCAGGGCGATATGAATGAAGAAGAGTGTTACGAATAAAATCCACCCCGATGATTCACCGATGGGCGTGAGATGATTCAAAATGATAGCGTCCCCATTGGGCAGTCGCCCGATCAAATCGACAAACACCTGATTGATGGCCTGCGCCCGCACATCCGCCACCATCCAATACCCCGTCATGCCTGTAAACCAAATAGCCACAGCCATGAACACCCCCGTTACCCAGGCCAGCCACCGCGGACCGCGAAAACGATCCATAAAAAACATGCGCCAGGCATGTAACAAGGCCATAATGATGGCCAGATCCGAAGCGTAGCGATGCGCCGCCCGGATGATATGCCCCACAGGGCTTTTTTGGACGTTTGAAACAGCCAGATATGAGACATTGAATCCAAACTGATAGAACATCAACAGATAAACGCCCGTGATGCTGATAAAGATCAACAGGAACACGGTAATCGTGCCTGTATGATACAGGGGGTTCAGATGCGGATTCCGGACAATCCGCTCGACCGGTTTTTCCAGCGCCAGCGACAGACGCTCCAGGATGTTCAAAAAACGCTTGACCCAATTCCCCTCCCGCTTAGGCCAATCCACCGATTTATGAAAAGCTGACCATCGTCCCGAAAAACGAGGTGATGACGCTGACTCCTTTTCTCCGTCGAAATCAACCTGAGACATAAACACATCCTCACATAACGGCATCAGCCCCGACATCGCAATGGCGCAATGTCGGGGCGGATTGAAAATCGAATTGAAGGGTTATGAGTTTACCAAACCGTGAACCCGGGAGACGTAAACTGAGCAGTGCCGATCTGATAGATAAGCTGCGGGCCGTAGGCGATGATCAGCAGAATGGTGGCGCCGATCAGCCAGGGAGCCCAGTGATCCAACCAGCGAGGCGTGGTCTGCGGGTCCAGCAGCGATTCGGCCACAGGGGGCTCCAGTTCGCTTTCCAGCTTCTTCTTGGTGAGCACCGAGCCGATCATGACGGCAATGAACATGTACACCGAGATGAGCAGGATGAAACCGCCAATCCCCACGCGCAGCAGATGCCCCGCCCATTCCTCGGGGATGTACGGAGCCTGGCCCAACGGCGTGCGCCGGGGAGCGCCCAGCAGCCCCACTACGTGCATGGCGTTGGAGAAGATGGTCATGCCGATGAACCACAGCCACACCTGAATCACAGCGCACTTCTTGCACCATAGTTGCTTGCCGGTGAGATAGGGCACCATCCAGTAAAGAATGCCCATAAAGGTGAGGGTCACAGCCGTGGATACGGTGAGATGGAAGTGGCCCGGCACCCAGGCGGTATTGTGCACCACCAGGTTGATGTTGTAGGAAGCATTGATCAACCCGCCGATGCCGCCGAAGAAATAGAGGATGCCCGCCAGCAACTGGGCCAGCACGCTGGGATCATTCCAGGGCAATTTGGCCAACCATCCCAGCAGCCCTTTGCCGCCCCGAGCCCTGCCAGCATTCTCCAATGAAGCCACCACCGTAAATGCAGTCAGCATCGAGGGGAAGAATACCGAGTAAGTCAGCAAAGAGTGCACCATCTTCCAACCTGAGGGCACGCCCGGATCCACATACTGATGATGGAAACCCACGGGCACGGACAGCAGCAGGAAGAGCCAGAAGGAGAAGCGGGCCAACGAATCGCTGAACAGCTTGCCGCCCGCCTGCCGGGGGAGGAAAGCGTACCAGGAGATGTATGCGGGCAGCAGCCAGAAGTACACCAGCGGGTGGCCCGTCCACCAGAAGTAGGTGCGATCCAACTGCGGGTCCAGCCCCTGACGCAGCCCCAGCGACCAGGGAATCAGGTCCACCAGCAGCTCCGCCGCAGCGCCCAGCGTGGCGATCTGCCACATCACCATAGTAACGAGCGCCATAAACGAAATCAGAGGCGTACGTTTTTTAGGATTATCCTTGCGCCAGTTGTAATAGGTGATGTAGAACCCCCAGCCTTCGATCCAGCTTCCCACCACCACCAGGGTGACGCCGATGTAGAAAGCCGGATGCGCCTTCATGGGGGGATAGAATGTATAAAGCACCGACGCCTCATTCAGCAGAATGGGAACAGCCGCGGTAGTCAGGCCGACAACCATCATCCAGAAGCCCAACGCATTCAACCAGAAGTACTTCAGAGGGCGTTTGAGACCGTAAATGATGAGAAAGGTCATAAACCCGGTGATGAAGAAGGTCGTCCAGATCAACGCATTCAGGACGCCGTGCAGGGTCAGCCCTTCGTAGTAGGAATGAAAAACAGGGTTCAGGAATTTCTCATAGAAATCCCAGCCGGCGTGCTCCATGGCCTGGAATGGCCCAAAGAGGCCGCCGATCGAAATAGCAAAGATCGCAAAAAAGAAATGCCAGCCAATGAATCTCTTTTCCTTGGCCGTGAGTTGATAGTTGTTTGCAGTCATAATTTCTCCTCAGAACAGTTCGGATGTGGGCGTATGCAAATCGGGGACGACTTCAGGGAACGACGATGACTTTGCCGTACATGGCCGCGTGACCAATACCGCAATACTCGGTGCAGATGAAGTCATATTCACCCGGCTTGTCGAACTTCACCGCCAGGCTGGAAACCTGGCCCGGCACGATTTGCATATTCACATTGGTGTTCTGCAACTTGAAGCCGTGCTGGACATCTTTGCTGGTGACATAGAACTTGACCACAGAGCCAGCGGGGACCTCAATCTCGCGGGGATTGAAAGACCAGGTCTGAGCCACGATATAGGCTTCATAGCGCTTGGGAGCCACTTCTTTCAGCCCCGGTTCAGCAAAGGTGCCGCTGGCCGCCAGATCGTTGGGATTCACTCGCTGCACGGGATCGGGCACCCGGACGCCGAAAGAAAGACCGGCAACGGTGACAGCTCCAAAGAAAACGATCAACATCAAGATGCTGACGATAATCCAGGTCTTCTCGTACGAATCGATGTGCATGGATTCATGTTTGTTAGCCATAGAAACTTACTCCTCTCGAAAGCATCAGCAGGTAAACGGTGCCCCAAAGGATAATGATGATGAGCAGAAAGATAGCCATAATCACGGCTGTCCCTCTAGGATGCTCATGCCGATCATTTCCACTTTCAGGCAGTTTCTCATTAGTCATACGGTTTTGCCTCCTTGGAAAATGGGTTGGAATTATAATGCCTCAACGAGTCGATCAATCGTGATGTCTGTCATTTGCTGTCGCTGATACACAATCATCTTGTTCTCATCCAGAATGACGAAAAGGGCCTTGATGGACTTTTCGCCACTCTCAGTGAATGACTCCATCTCCGGAACAATTACATCGGCGTACTGATAGTCGGCAATCAGGGCGTCGGGATGTATCGTGGACAGCATGCTCTTTGCCTCTTCCCAGGTTTCGGCCACGCCGATGATCTCCACATCGGGCGAGTAGTTTTTCAGAACGCGATCAAGACCGTCCTGAAAAAGACCGCGGCCAATCAACAGAACCTGAGTGCTCATACTGCGATTATACGGGATGAACCTGATTCCCGTCTTCGCCCTGTGCGATAAAGTTTGATACCCGCGCGGTTACTTTTCCTCCCCTCCATCCCTCCAAATGGCGTACCCCATACGGTCAAAGCCCATGCTGTTCCCCGATATCAGCCATGACAAATGACACGTCAAGGCGCTTTCAATGCGCCGCCAACTATATCAGCTCAGCCGATTTCTGCGGACTTTTCGGATGAAAGCAAGGCTTTGTGGCGGCCCGACAATCCATCCTTCCGCTTCTCCGCCCCCCTGTTCCGGCTCGAGAGAGCAGTCAAAACCGGGGCCGCCCTCACCCTTGTCCGCCCCCGCCCGTCAACCCATGACGCTCGGCCCAGGCCGCAGCCTGGGTGCGGCTGCGCAGCCCCAGCTTGTCCAAAATGTGCCGCAAATGCGCTTTGACCGTATGCGGAGAGATGGCCAACGCTGCGCCGATCTCCTTATTGCTCATTCCGTTGGCCACATAGCGCAAAATGGCCCGCTCCCGCTCCGTCAACACATCTTCCGGACGCTGACGCTGCCCCTGTGAAAGCGCGACGAACTCATCCAGCAGCTTGGCCGACATGGCAGGCGAGATGGCTGCTTCGTTTCGCTGCACGCGGTAGATGGCTTCCACCAACTCGTCACTGGTGCTGTTTTTGAGCAGATATCCCCGCACGCCCGCCTGCACTGCCGCAAACAACGTCTCCCGATCTTCCGATACGGTGAGCATGAGGATGCCCAGATCGGGATAGCGTTCACGCAGACGGCGCGCGGTCTCGATGCCCCCAATGCCCGGCATGTTTACATCCAACACCACCACGTCGGGGCGAAAACTGCCCATTGCGGCCAACGCCTCCTCGCCGCTACGCAGGCTGGCCACCACTTCGATGCCATCCTCATCGTCGAGGATGCGCGTGAGTCCCTCGCGGAAGAGATGGTGATCGTCGGCAATAAGTACGCGTATCATGAGCTGGCTGATATGAGTTCCGTAAATTGGACTTCCCGCGTTCCGGCAGAAGCCCCGAACGGCTCTTGCATGGGCACGATGACGGTGATGGCCGAACCCTGTCCCGGCCCGGTGACTACCGACAGGCGCCCGCCAAGACTTTCGGCCCGCTCACGCATTGAGGTAAGCCCATAGCTGCGATGAGCTCCATTCTGGCGTGGCTCATCGGGAAAACCAACGCCATCATCGGCCACCCGCAATTCCAGAGAGAGCTCAGTTCGGATCAAACGCACATCCACATGGGCGGCCTGGGCGTGCTTGCGAACATTGGTCAGCGCCTCCTGAGCGATGCGCAATAATTGCAGACTGACGCGGCTGGACGCTGTCAGGTCCGCCGGAATTGCAGTGAAGTTGATAGGAATACCCATTTGGCGGGAGAGGTCATCGACATAGGCCGACAGGTTGTGCGCCAGCCTCTCAGGATCCTCCCAGCGCAAACGCAGCCCCTCAATGGCCTCTCGCACATCCATATAAGCGGAGCGAATCACCTGTCGGGTTTCGTTGATCTCCTGTTCGATTTTTTCGAACTGGCCTTTGTGGAACATGCGCTCCATTCTATCGAGCTGCAAGCCCAAATAGCCCAGAGTCTGAGCCAGACCATCATGGAATTCCCGGGCCAGACGATAGCGCTCCCGCAACATGGCCGTTTGCTGCACTTCAGCGTAAAGCTGAGCGTTGCGAATGGCCAACGAAATCTGATGGGCTATGGTTTGCAGGAGATCAGCATGTTGTTTGGAGAAGCCATGCTGTCGTTCAGCGCCCAGAAACAGCGCTCCGAAGCTTTGTCCCTCGGTAATGAGAGGCAGCGCCGCCATCGAGCCCAGTCCATGTTGAGAATCGACGGAGATGGCTGGCTGTAAGATCAGAGAGCGTTCCAGAAAGGCCTGCTGGGCCGAAGCCTGAGCAAACGCAAAACGGGCCGAAGCCACGCCTCCCAATCCCTCCTGCGCCAGCGACACCCACCGATCATCCTCGGGCTGATAGAGGAAGATCGCACCCGATTGCGCCTTCCATCCGCGCATGGCCGTCAATAACGTCTGCGAGGCCAGATCGTCCAGCGAATGCTGGCTGCGGGAAACATCATCCAGCGAATGCAGCGCCTCCATCTGTCGCTCTCGCGAACGCAGACTATCCACAGCAAATGCAATGACCCCGCCCAGGATGTTGAGCAGATAGGCCTGTTCCTCCTTGGGACCATCGGCTGAGGGGAAATAAGCCGTAAGCACACCCACCCGCTCCTGTTCGGTATTGATGGGCACGCACACCAACGATTGGATACCGTCGTTGCGGGCCCGGTCGGCCACGCCTGCAAACAGAGGACAGTCGCCATCCACATGCGCGTGGAGAGTGGAGCAGGTGCGGCAACGATCAGCCGACACGCCATGATCCAGGTGCGTCCGCAGACGGCGGGCGTAGTCTTCACTCAACCCCCACGCCATCGCCAGATTCAACGTATGTTTTTCTTCGTCGAAAGTAATGATGGTGGATGACTGTGCGCCGGCAAGATGGGTGGGGGCCTGCACAGCCACTTTGTACACCTCATCCTCGTTAGGTGCAGCAGCGATATACTGACCATACCGATCCAAAGCCAGCAGCTTTTCGTGATTGTCTTCCAATTCGGCAAAAGCCTCGCGCAACTCCTGTTCCGTCTCGGCCTGCTGCGCCGCATTATTGGCGATATAGGTTAGACCCCACCAGACAGCGATGCTACCCGTGATGGTGTACATCAACACCTCCAACCACCATCCCAATGGCGAATTCAACGGACGGATAACCGTCTGCACAAAAATCTGGTGCAGGGCGGCCAGCGCCAGCACGGCCAAAGGCGCGTTCCACCGTAACAGCCTCAACTGTTGATACAACGGTTGCTGGCGCAAATGCTCCCATAACTCGGAAAACCAAGCCTTCATGCTGCAAACTTTACTAAAATGTTGCTTTTCTGTCAACCGATTCAGGATGCGGTGTAGCAATTTCACAATTGGCGTTGGCCTGAGCTCCGTCCCCCTGACGCGGGTTCACCAGCGACCGCCGCCGCTCTAGCAAAGAATGAGCCATACCGCAGCCAGAGCATTGAAGGTCATCCTAAACGGATAAAGCAAAGCTTTCGATCTCAGCGAAACCAGCACAAAAAGCAAGAACACGCCAGCAAATCCGGCCGTGCAAGAGGCGGACGCCCTCCATTTTATCCTGTGATACAATACGAATTCCAGCCCCTCATCATTAGGGGTGCATTTCAATTTTGGGCAATTTGTCTCATGGAGCACTGGCCGAGTGGACTCGGACACTACAGACGCCGCCCCACCTTTGTTTCCTCCCCCGCTCCGAGAGGGACGGAGGGAGGATATCTGGAAAGGTGTCTAGATATGAAACGCCCCCATCATTAGGAGAAGCGAATTATGAAAATCCGGCTTTTACTCATGCTGTTTACCATCACGATGATGTTCGGCGCTTTAGCAATCATGGTTCATGCGAGGCCCATCAGCGAGCCCTCGCCGGAGGACAACATGCCGCCCGTGGCGGCCTTCTCCATCGATCCTCTCAGCGGCGTTGTGGGGACGCAATTCGTTTTTGATCCCAGTGCCAGCCATGACAACGAAGACTCTCTGGCCTGGCTGTTGATCAAGTTCGATTGGGAAGGTGACGGCGTTTACGATACCGGATGGCTCAACCCCGGCAACCCCGCGCCCGAGCATGCTTATACAGCCACTGGCGATTACAACGTTACCATGATCGTCAAAGACACCGGCGGACTTACCGACACAGTATCTCATATGGTTCATGTAGAAGATCCGGGGACAAACACACCGCCCACAGCCCGGTGCACAGTCACCCCGACAACAGGCTCTGTGGACACCACCTTCACCTTCGACGCCGCGACCAGCAGCGACGCCCAGGACGCGGTCAGAGATCTACGAGTGCGTTGGGATTGGGACGCAGGGGGTTGGGATACCGATTGGATACTCCCCAGCGAGCAGCAAACGCGTCAATTCAACCAAACAGGCGAATATGATGTGCTGGTGCGAGTGATGGATACGGGTAAACTTTCGGACGACGCGGTCTGCACAGTGCGAGTCGAATCGGGAAATAACACGCCGCCAACCGCCAGCCTCATCATCTCCCCCACTTCGGGCGCCATCACAACGACCTTCACGGCAGATCCAACTGGCAGTCACGATAACGAAGACGCCTTGACTGACCTGTCCGTGCGCTTCGACTGGACCGATGACGGCGTCTACGACACCAGTTGGCGTAACGCAAGCCAAACCTGGACGATCAAATTCAATGATATTTGGGGAACTATCACTGTACGAATGCTGATCAAAGACACAGGAGGCCTGACTGACGAAATTACCCGCACAATCCAGGTGAATACGCCTTTCGTGGTGCATCTCCCTCAAATCATCCGGTGAAAATGTTCCATTTGAAACGCCGGAACGATCGAGGGCATCACCAATCCGCTCCTGACCGGCGATTGTGTTACAATAGTGAAATCGAATTGCGCACCATCAAGACATTGACTTATGGAACTCAAAGTATACTGGCAAATCCTCAAAAAGCGCGGTTGGATCATCCTGCTGTCCGCGCTCATCACTGGCGCGGCGGCTTTCGGCTTCAGCCACTTTCAGGAATCCATTTACCGGGCCCGGATTCTGGTGAGCGTGCGCCCGGCCCGGGCCGATTTCGGTCTCACCAGCTCCACCAAGGACCTGCTGCGCAACTTCCAGACCAATCTGCTCACCCACCGCATGGCCCAGAA
>Ga0256914_1003861_pt1 | contig 11601 bp, 9 predicted proteins | sample HulkmetaG_FD_191571 | JGI IMG/M metagenome (GOLD analysis project Ga0256914, IMG submission 191571) | Hydrothermal chimney microbial communities from Main Endeavour vent field at the Juan de Fuca Ridge, Pacific Ocean - Hulk | ecosystem: Environmental > Aquatic > Marine > Hydrothermal vents ...
ATCCCCCGTTCCGTGCATTGGAAAAAGCTTTGCATGTAAATAGTCCACACCAAAGCCTTCAAAAATCAACCCCACTCGTCCCACGGTGGGAAGATTTTTCTCTATTAGGCGTGCAACAGTCTGTGCTGCGCGCATTAGGGCGCAAAGTGCCGCCGGTTCCACATGTGCAAAGTTACTGGGCTGCCATGTTTTGGGAATGACAACCGTAACACCGGGCGTATTGGGAAAAATGGAAAGAAATGCCAGATGGTCATCATCTTCCCATACCGTATGGCAAGGTACCTCACCACGTACAATCTTGTGAAATACCGTATCTGTCGGTTGTTGTGTCATTGTTGTTTGCATTAATAAATAAATCTAAAGAAATTCCGTAATACGTTCTCGAGCGGTGTCTAAATCCTCCGGAGCGGTAATTTGCATCCATGCCGAAGCATGACACACCGTTACCGCTTCCTTCTGTGCCATTTGCGCCAGCGTCTGCGGCAACCCCACTTCTTGTGCGCAACTGTTTCCGGCACATACCGGCGTATAGTCAAAAAATGCCTGTGTCAGCATATATGCACCGGTATTAACAATGCCGGGCTCATGGCGCGGAAACGCTTCGGTTACGGCACGCAAGTGATGATCATCACAAACAATGGCTCCCGTGCCATACACATCCTCTCGTTGCATTCCCAAAATCGCGTGGCGATGCCGCACAAGAAGTGCCAAGTCCGCTCGTGTATAGAGATCATCTCCCATCAGCACCATAAAACGTTCTCCCAACAACGGTCGAGCGGCATGCAGAGCGTCTGCCGTACCATTCAGTGATGGTTGAAATGCATACCGCACACTGCGTCCGGCAACATGCGTCCCGAAATACTCTATTACCTGTTCACTCTTATACCCCACCACAAATATCACTTGGGTAATATCCGGCGGAAGTACGTGGATTTTATAATCCAACAGTGGACGGTGGTAAATGCGTAACATAGGCTTTGGAACATCTTCCGTCAACGCCCCCATACGTGATCCATACCCGGCCGCGAGAATAACACACTGCATTAATCTATCAGTCAATTGCTTTACTCCTCTATCATACCACACGCTCTTGCAATTTCCGTACAGATACGGTACACTGTCGTCAGACATTCCGGGATAGCTCAGTGGTAGAGCAGTTGGCTGTTAACCAATTGGTCGTGGGTTCGAATCCCTCTCCCGGAGCAGCATTACCGCACACGGTGCGGTTTTTATTTTTTTGGAACACAAACGCTCGTCTGCGTCATATGATACAAAAGATAACCGTTTGCTAAAAGAAGCAATACAACACCACCCATCGCAATTTCTATACCTCCATATGGCAACAATGTAATTATGCCACCAATACCCAAAATACTTAATAATGGCACAAGAAGTACCGTACCACAAGCAAAACATCCCGCACCAAATATGGCAAAAAAGATTCCGACAAGTGATGTACTTAGTGTCCTTGCATGAAGCAAAATGTTCCGCTTCCGCCACAGTGCCCATGTAAATACGATATTGGCCGCCATCAGTAACGGTAACGCTATTGCCAACAGTTGTTGCATCCATGATTCATGGACGATAGAGGCAATGGCAAACTCCCAAACAACGGATATAAATCGCCCGATGCCAATATTGGGAAGCTGTGCAAATTGCCATAACATCTGCGCATGCGGAACGCCGCGCAGGAGAAGAAAAAACAGACAAAACAGCGCACCCAACGCCACCACATAATTCCGATGACGTAGGATGCGCAACAGCGTGTGAAGGTGAATACGCATCTATGCGTCATCACCGGTATCGGCACGCACTTCTTTCACAGCGTTTTCCACCATCTCCACCGGTACCGCTCCCGGAAGAACACGAACCGCTCCAGTCTTGTTATTGCGAACGATAACACCCGGCGTTCCGGTAATTCCCGCTGCGGTCCCACTATCAATATCCCGCTGGACACGGGCTCGCATTGTTCCGTCCGCATCAGCAAAACACGTTTCAAATTTCGCCGCATCACTCACCTGCGCACGAGCAAGCGCTTTCAACTCTTGTACCGTCATTCCCTTGCCATTGGAGCGTGTCTTTTCAAAAATCGCATCATGAATGGCAAAAAATGCCGTATCTCCTCCCTGCTGCGCCACACACTCTGTGGCAATCGCCTGCTGTGTTGCCAACGGATCATGGAATGCGAGTGGAAAATGCCGATACACCGTATTAACATCATCCATTGCTTTTACCACCGCCCCCGGCGTCTTATAGAATCGCTTACAGAACGGACACTCAAAATCCGAGTACTCAAAAATTGTCACCGTCGCATCTCGTGGTCCCTGGACATGATCTTTTTCATCAATCGGAGCCACAGACTTCGCTTTCTGTGCACGAGCGGCCCGTGCCTGCTCCTGTTCTTTGTCTGCCTGCGCCTTCTGATTTTGGATATAGCGATCCAACATCTGCGCAAACTGCTCATCCGTAAGTGATGATGATGTCTGTGCCGTGTAGGTATTCGCCGCATAAATAATCGCACCACCGACAATAATGGCACTCAACACCATTGTTATATCAATTTTTTTCATATATATATTCTTACTCTATAACACTCTCATGTTATCGCGCTTTCGTCAGCTCGTCAATTGTTATCGCATAAACACGCACCGCACCGGCTGTATCGGAAGTTGCATAACACCTCTGATCTTCCGGACAACGACGAAGGCGAGCAATCGCTTTTAACAGAAGACTTGACGCTTCCGTGGCGAATTGGTTTACATTATGCAATGAGTCAAACACCTGATCATCACCATCCGTTGTGGCACAAATAATTGTTGAGTGTGCACTTGCACTGTCTTGATCTTCTCCGCGCGCCTCTGAAATATGCTTAATATGCTGCACATCTCCACTTCTCCACGATGACCTCTGCTTATTATCATAGCCAAGAAATTTTATATCAATTGGTAAAAATGCCATTGCATCCCGATACCGTGCAACCACCACACCGTCCGTCTTTAACAAAAAGTCTGCATACGTTCCCAGTGTCGGAACAACACTGATCATAATGGTATCCTCATCTGTTTCCGACAGGCCATCACCGGTAATCGGCAACGCCGCCTCGTACGCCACCGCTCGTACATCCCGAGGAATATCTGAAGACTCTTCATGAATCGTTGTAATCGCATCAAGTTCCGTTATCTGTGTTGCCAATAAATCTCGCTGCCGTATTCTCTCATGATCAACAAGATTACTGATATGCTTCACGGCGTCACGCAACTCCTCCGCCGTTTTTGCGGAAACATTTCTGCGTACCGCCGCCAGTACACCGGAAATTATATCATGTGCCATTTCACGATTTTCCATCAATGGACTCATCATGACTACCGCTTCATTGGCAAGCTCAGAGAAAAAGAATTCAGCCACATACCGTGCATCTTTTCGTACGCGCTCTTGCTGTTGCGATGTTGACGCTTCCTCCATTGCTCGGTGATAGGCGCGACGCAATGCATCCGGATGCATTGTATAAAATCTCTGCATTAACCCATCCCGATGACCGGTTCGCACCGACGTGAGTTTCCGCTCTCCCGTTAATCGTTGCCATGCGGAAAATACCGTCGATATGTCTTGCGGAGACATGTGATCAGAAGATGTATCCACATACTGCGCCCATTCATATAATTCATAAAATGTTTCACTAACCATTTCATGGTGTGATGACAACATAGCAGCTAACAGACGTAGTGAATACTGCTCTTTTTTTAGAGTATTATATTGTTGTTGCGCGTATTCAATATCTTTTTCAAGACGTGCTTGCTGTTCCCGCTGTGCTTGATTTTGTTGGTAAAGGATAATGCTCCGAGACATTGCTCGTCCGATAAGAGCGCGCATTCCTTCGGAAAGAGTTATATCGGGTTGCCGAAATGCATCCTTTAGAAACTTAAACTGCCTTTGCTTCTCTTCCACATATGTAATCATCGCATTTTGAACCGCAGAAGATGTATAAAACGCATAACATGCGGCAAGGGATCGTGCAATATCCTCAGAATCACCTGTTGCAAGAGTATCAAGATCCAGTACCGGAAAACGGTGTGTCGGCGGCAAACTATATTGAATAATTTTGTCTTTTTTGTCTTTGTCTTTGTCTTTATTTACATGACCCATACGACAGGGATATCCAAAAAATCGCCGCTCTTCACATATACCACTATTGGCTGCCTCACTAAGAAGTGCCTCTCGCCCGTTGTTGTAATGATATGGATAATTACCCATTACTTGGTGCAATGTTTTTGTCGTTAGACCCGGTATCTGTGTCACCATACGTGAAATTTCCGATACCTCTCCTCCGGACTTGTGCGGAGATGCATGCGTTGTCATTGCTAACGGTACTCCATGTGATGCCGTATCACCGCCGTTCTCTCGCGCTTGCTGTTCAATCTCCTTCGCTCGTTTACTGAATGTTAAAAATCCTTTGTTCTCCATAAAAAATGATAACTATTAAACTATTTACAGTATACTCCACCCTACACATCAGCACCATACTGCCGAGCCGCACGAACATGAGTACGAATCGGCTTAAAACTGCGTCGGTGGTGCGGTGTCACTCCATACCGCGCAATCGCCTCCATATGAGCACGTGTGCCATACCCCTTATGGGAATCAAAGCCATACTGCGGATACGCGGCATGAATCGCCATCATCAACTCATCCCGTACCGTTTTTGCAATAATGGATGCTGCGGCAATCGTGCGAACACATCCATCTCCGTTCTTTATCGCATACTGTGGAGCGCTATAGTCTGAAATACAATCCGCACCATCCACCAACACTACCAGTGTCTTGCGTACCGATCGTGGAAGTGCCGCAATGGCTTTTTTCATTGCCAACATCGTCGCCCCGAGAATATTGAGTCGATCAATTGTCTGCGCATCACATAGTCCCGTTGCAACATGAAAATGCTCTCTCACAAATTCCGCCGCCCGCATTCGTTGCTTCGGAGATAGTGTTTTACTGTCTCGTACCAACGCCCAGCGTTTCTCCTCTGCACATAATTCCGCCGTCTCTCGCGTATACAGCGCCGTATCTCGGACAACCGCCACCGCCGCAACCACGGGCCCCGCCAACGGTCCGCGTCCCGCTTCGTCCACTCCCGCCACAAGCGATCCATTCGCATGGTAAATGCGCTCTTGTTCCCATGTTGGATAATCCATATATCCAGCATACCATATTGCATAATTACCAATTCTCTGGTATGCTTTGGGAAGTTTTTTGTTTTTTTTGAGGAGGTGAACATGGTGACAGGACTCCGGCGTGCAGGGCGCGCCATCGTGGAGGCTGTCATCACTGTCTGCCTCCTCATATTTTTGGCAGCGCCGGGAGCATTCCCGGCGCTGCTGATGCTTGCACTGCTATCGGAATTAGCGGTGCTGGCACTTGTTTTTTGCGCGCGGCGCCGTAGCGCCGCGCGCATCCGGCGTGCACGGAAACACGCCATGAAGCGTGCCACGGAATTGGCGCGTGCAGGCACGAGGATTTTTCTTTTCCTCGTGCTAATGATTTTGCCGTGGTGATCAATGATCACCACGGCATTTTACGTTCCGTGCTGTGGTATACTTGAAGGAAATCATATGTTTATGGACTTCGTACACCTCCATGTTCGCTCCCATTATTCCCTCCTCAGTGCACTGCCATCAGTGGAAGATCTTGTGGAACGCGCGGCATCTCACGGCATGACCGCGCTGGCACTGACCGACACAGGAAATCTCTATGGTGCCGTAGAATTAACCGTCCATGCGCAAAAGCGGGGAATTTCTCCCATTATCGGATGTGAAATTCGAGTCAGTGCCACATCCATGAATGATACATCGTCACGGAAAACCCATTCACTGGTCTTGCTGGTAACATCATCACGCGGATATCACAACCTGTTGCAAATAATTACCACCGCACAGTTGGACGGATTTTACCATGAGCCGCGAGTAGACAAAGATGTTCTTCGCCGGCATGCAGAGGGTATCATCGCACTGTCGGGATGGATGGATGGAGAAATCGCCGAGCGTCTTGTTGATCATGACACCGTTGGCGCTCGCCGTGCCGCGGAAGATTACCGTGATATCTTCGGTGCAGATAACTTCTACCTTGAAATACAGCCCCATGATACGGCGGCACAGCGGTTGGTTAATGATGGGTGTCGCGCCATTGCGAACGCGACGGGTATTCCTTTGGTGGCAACCAGCAGTATCTATTACCTAAATCCCGAAGATGCCGATGCGCAAGATATTGCCACGTGTATCGCCACCGCGCGACGGGTAGATGATACCGATCGCCCCACGCTTACAGATTTTGATTTGTCCTTTCGTACGCCGGAATATATGCAAGCGGCGTTTGCTGATGTTCCCGAAGCGGTGAAAAACACGACCGTCATTGCCAACCGGTGTACGTTTACCATTCCACTGGGAGAAACGCAACTTCCTCACTATGAACTTCCGGACGGTATGACCGCCGATGCGGCACTGCGCACTCAATGTGAGAAGGCGCTGACAACACGCTATGGCAATAATGTAACCGACACTCATCGGAAGCGATTGGACTATGAGCTGGAAATTATCAAAAAAACAGGGTACGCCTCCTACTTTTTAATCGTGCAAGATTTTGTTAACTGGGCACGACGGAACGGTATTGTTGTGGGACCCGGACGCGGAAGCGCCGCCGGATCACTGGTTGCGTACCTGACCGGAATTACAAACATTGACCCCATTAAATATAAACTTCTCTTTGAGCGATTTCTCAACCCGGAACGTGTCAGCATGCCCGATGTGGATATGGATTTTGCCGACACGCGACGAGATGAGGTATTGCAATATGTCCGTGAAAAGTACGGCGCCGATCATGTTGCGCAAATTATCACATTCGGAACCATGGCGGCACGGGCGGCAATTCGCGATGTGGGACGTGCACTGGGATATGCATACGGCTACTGTGACAAACTGTCCAAAATGATTCCCATGTTTACCTCCATTACCGAAGCGTTGGAAGTATCGCCGGAATTTGCCGATGCGTATAAAGATCCCGACGCGCGAAAGCTCATTGACACGGCGCAACGGCTGGAAGGCATTGCACGCCATACGTCTGTCCATGCCTGCGGTGTCGTAATCACCAAAGAGCCGGTGGTACACTACACGCCACTGCAACGCATTGCATCGGATGACACGGCGGTGGTGACACAGTACGCATCCAGTACGAAATTTTCCAGCGTGGAAAAAATCGGACTGCTCAAAATGGACTTTCTGGGATTAAAAAACCTCACCATCATTGAAAACACCATTCGTATTGTTCGTGCCACCCGAAAAGAAACGATAGATATTGAGCGTATTTCATTGGAAGATGCTGCAACGTATGAGTTGTTTCAACGCGGAATGACCACCGGCGTATTTCAATTTGAATCCGCCGGCATGAAACGATACCTTAAACAACTCAAACCGACGGAATTGGAAGACATTATCGCCATGGTGGCGCTCTATCGCCCGGGACCGATGGAATGGATTCCCGATTACATTGCCGGAAAACACGGAAAGAAAGATATTACATACTTGCACCCCACACTGGAACCGATTCTCTCAGATACATACGGAGTGGCGATTTATCAAGAACAAGTGATGCGAATTGCACAAGATCTCGCCGGCTTTACGCTGGGAGAGGCGGATATTCTGCGTAAAGCGATGGGAAAGAAAATCGTAGAACTGATTCAAGAACAGAAGATTAAGTTTGTGGACGGCGCCGTTAAAAACGGAGTGCGCAAAGATATTGCCGAACGAGTGTTCGCTTTTATTGAGCCGTTTGCCGGCTACGGATTTAACCGATCTCACGCGGCATGCTATGCACTTATTGCATATCAAACCGCGTACCTTAAAGCACACTATCCCGCTGCATTTATGGCAGCATTAATGACATCCGATCAAGCACACGTGGATCGTGTCGCCATTGATGTGGCGGAATGTCGTGCGCTGGGTATTCCCGTTCTCCCACCGGATGTTAATGAAAGCTTTACCGATTTTGCCGTCGTGCGAGATAACGATACGGAAAGTATTCGTTTCGGACTTGCGGCCATTAAGGGTGTGGGACGCGATGTGGCGGAAACCATTGTCGCAGAACGAAAATCCGGCGGCGCTTACCGTGACTTCACAGACGTTATTACGCGATTGAGTCTGCACGAGAATGGAAAAATGATTAACAAAAAATCACTGGAAGCACTCGCGATGGTTGGTGCATTTGACCGCTTTGCTCACCGCCGTGAAATCCTTTACAATATGCCGCGCATTCTGGCATTTGCCAAAGACTGGCTGCGAGAGCAACAAAGTGCACAACAGTCTCTGTTCGGCGACACTCTTGGAGCAACGTTGCGCTTGGAGCAAACCGACGAGGCGCCGTTGAGTGAAACACTGCGCTGGGAGAAAGAACTGTTGGGACTTTATGTCAGTGACCATCCGGCACGGGTATTTCAAGATCACCTCCGCGACATTACTCGCTCCATCGGAGACCTCGACGCGGAACACGAAGAAGAAACCGTTCGTATCGGTGGCGTTATCATCGCACAACAGAAAATTATTACAAAAAAGGGTCAACAGATGCTGTTTATCACCGTGGAAGATACTACCGGTGCGATAGAGTGCCTTATTTTCCCCTCCCTGTATGAACGCACCGCCGATCTCTATACCGACGGTGCGGCAGTGGTTATCTCCGGTCGGATAAGTACAAAAGATGGTGACAACAAACTATTGGCGGATGATGTAACGCCTCTCACTGACAATACACTGCGTGAACACATTCGTATTAAGAAAACACAGGCAAAGCATTCATCATCACATCGCCCGCGCACCGTTACCATCACCATACCGGACGGAAACGATACCGACATGCTGCACACCCTGCGGACCATCCTTACCCAATGCTCTGCGGGGGACATTGCCGTTCACCTTACACACAATGGCGTAACAATGCGTGTTCCGTTTACCATCGCCGATCCGACAGAACTCGCCACACTGTTGCGCACCCGCCTTCCGGCGGCAACACTACATACTACGAAAGAGACGTCCACTCCCGCAGCACCGTCGCAAGAATCTCATCCGCATCCGTAAGTGTGTGCGTATTCATAAGACGAGCGCGCAAAGATGACGCACCGGCAAATCCGCGAACATACGCACTGAAATGCCGTTTCATAATCTCATAGTTTTTTACCCCGTCAAAATACATTTGGTACAACGCCAGATGCTCTCGCAACGCCGTTAAGCGAGCGAACACGGACGGTGGCCGCCCCTTTGTTTCGCGGGAAAAGAACCACGGATTACCAAACACTCCCCGCCCCACCATAATTCCGTCACATCCGTAGTTCCGCGCCTTCTCAATTCCATCATCCACACTCTTCACATCACCATTCCCGATAATAACCGTTTCCGGTGCGTGAGCATCACGAAGCGCCACGATGCGCGGCATCAACTCCCAGTGCGCCGGCACCTCACTCATCTCTTTCTTGGTACGCAAATGCACCGCCAACGCTGCCGGCTGCGAGGATAGAATTGCCGGAATCCACGTATCAATCTCCTCCCGCAGATAGCCAATCCGTGTTTTAACACTTACGGGGATGGACCGCCCGGCATCCGCCACTCCCGCCTTTGCGGCATTCACAACGGCACACGCTCGTTCCGGTGTACGAATCATCGCCGCCCCACATCCCTGTTTTTGGATATTCTTCACCGGACATCCCATATTGATATCCACTCCGTCAAAACCCTTTTCCGCCGCTACTCGTGCCGCCGCTCGCATCGCCGCCGGATCCGCACTAAACAAATGCGCCACCAACGGTGTTTCATTCTCCTCCCGCCATAACAAATGCCCGATCTTCTCTCGTCCCACCGCATGAATAATACCTTCTGCGCTGGTAAACTCCGTATACATCACATCCGGCTTCCCGTACCGCACGAACAGTTGCCGAAACGCCACATCCGTTACATCATACATCGGCGCCAATGCAAAAAACGGCTCCGTGGAATCTCGCGCCGCATACCGTTTCCAAAACTGCTCGTCCGTGCTCATGCTCCCGGTATCTTACAATCACCTCTTATGGTAACAAATACTCACAATTTCACAACCGTTTGCACGAGAGTCTATGATTAGATTAAGCGCTCCGATGCGCGCGCAGAGACTCCACCGCCCGACGAACGGCACCCTCTGCAAATGGATAGTCAATACCAACCCACTGAAAATCACTAACCTCCTCTCGTTGCAATCGCACGGAAGCCTTGGAGTCCTCCAACTCAAAAAGAAAAAGAAAATCAAAATGCCGATGTTCCGCTTCTCCTTTGTTCTTATTTTCGGGAATTGTATGTACGTCTAAAAGAATTGGGGTCTTTCCGCAGAGCGCACTCTCCTTAACGTTCATCCCCGTTTCCTCTTCCACCTCTCGCTTTGCCGCCGCCCAAACACTTTTATCCTCCGACTCAATATGACCACCCGGCTGTAAATATCGCTTGAGCGCATTATGATAAATTAACAACACTCGCTCTCCGCTCTCATCCATAACCAAACCACTGGCGGTAAAATGTCCCTGCATATGTTTTCTATTCCACGGAGAGCGAACGTGCTCGGCATAGGTGATCAACTCCTTCACCTCTTTCATCTCACCCATATATCGGAGATGTTTTACTATGTCACACCGAAGATATTCATTGGAAACAGTATCTATCATATTTTAGAATGTTTACATATGCAATTTTTATTCCGGCTTCTTTATCAACTCCCAGAGGGCGAAATATTCCTCGTTGTCCGGCGTTCGCTCGTATGTTCGTGTCAAAAATTCGCCACTTAAAATATCTGTCGCGAAGTCCTGAATTTCCTCTATCAACGCATCCACCGCCGTCCGATCAAGCGGTACATGCAGACGGCGAAATTTACCCGTTCTGTCCTCCTCAACAAAATCAATCACCCCCTCACTCACCCGATCATCATGAGCATCGTTATCAATCAGGAACTTGTAAAACACCAGCTGGCGCTCCAAGTCCGCTCGTGTTTTTTTATCAATATTTCCGCGGTACCCCGTCTTATAATCCACCACACGAACCCGCCCATCGGGCAACTGTTCTATTTTGTCCACAATACCATACAATGTAATCGTTTCACCGCCCGGCAATGCAAGCTCGGTGGCGATCCCCTTTTCCGTCTCTACCTGAAACGTAAACTCCTCCGCATACCGATCAAAATATTTCTCCAATAACTCCCGACCGGCCTTCCGCATCGGCTCAATATCTTTCTCCGCCACCCGAAACTTTTCCACCGATCGTTCAAAATATTCCAATAGCTTCTCCCGTCCCGGATTTACTCCGCCGGCGCGCTTTCCCGCTGCAAAAAATTGTTCCAACGTATCGTGGATGATGTTTCCGAACACCAACGGTCGCGTCTGAATGGATGGCAAACGAATTAGATTGCGAAAGAAATATACAATGGGAGACTTCTTATAATTATTCAACGCCGTGACCGAAAGCGTGGTACGCAGAAAGAGCGTCTTGATATAGTCCGGATCAAAGACGGATAAAACTCGCTCTTGCTTTGGTGCGAACAACACCGCCATTC
>Ga0256914_1003862_pt1 | contig 11600 bp, 14 predicted proteins | sample HulkmetaG_FD_191571 | JGI IMG/M metagenome (GOLD analysis project Ga0256914, IMG submission 191571) | Hydrothermal chimney microbial communities from Main Endeavour vent field at the Juan de Fuca Ridge, Pacific Ocean - Hulk | ecosystem: Environmental > Aquatic > Marine > Hydrothermal vents ...
AGACGATGGACGACGAAAATCGCTGTTTGGTGGCGTGAATCGTCCGTCGTCCCTGGTCCATCGTCCCTGAGCGTCGATAGGAGCCATTCACTCCCGATGGCGTCAGTCAGATTCGCACCACTACCCCAATTTCATAACCTCGGCCATTCATTCAAACGTTTTCTCTCCAAGGAGTATCCGATGCTCACACTGGTAGAAAAAATAGTTTTTGCTGTTTTCGTTTTGGCGACCATCTATAACAGCTATTGGGCTTTCTACAAGGTGTATCTCGTCATCCGTCGCGGTCAGGGGGATTATGACGATGAAAACATCATCCCGCGAATGTGGCATGCGTTCTGGGACTGGCTGACGCTGCGCCCTATCTGGAAGACCCGGCCCGTTAGCAGCGTGTTTCACGCTATGGTGGCCTGGGGCTTCATGTTCTACTTTTTGGTGAACTTCGGAGATGTGTTGCAAGGCTATTTTCCCATTAAATTTTTGGGGGCAGGATTCATCGGCAATGCGTATCGGCTGCTGGCGGATGTGTTCAGCGTGTCGGTTCTCATTGGCATGACTTATTTCCTGGTGCGACGTTTTCTCGCCCACGATCCTCATTTGGAATACCGGGATAACATCAGGCTGGTGGAGAAGGTGAAGCAGGGCGGGTTGAAGAAGGATTCTCTCATCGTTGGGCTTTTCATCCTTTTCCATGTGGGCTTTCGTTTTCTGGGCGAGAGTTTCACCATCGCTCACGAGGGATATGATCCCTGGCAGCCTTTCGCGTCGGGCCTGAGCAATTTTTGGTCGGGCCTGCCTGACAACACGTTGATTTTCTGGCAGCACGCGTCCTGGTGGATCGCTCTGGGCCTGATTCTGGCCTTCATTCCTTATTTCCCCAAGAGCAAGCATTTCCATCTGTTCATGGCCGGGTTTAACTTCCTGGCCAAGCCCCAGCGCAAGGCTTTGGGCGCATTGGAGCCCATCGACTTCGAGGATGAGAGCATCGAGCAATTTGGCGTAGCCAAACTGACGGATCTCTCCTGGAAGGGCATTCTGGATCCTTACGCTTGCATCATGTGCAATCGTTGCCAGGATGTGTGTCCCGCTTACCAGACGGGCAAGGAGCTCTCACCTTCTGCGCTGGAGGTGAACAAGCGTTATTTTATCAACGAGCATGTGGATACGCTGGCCAGCGGCGGCGAGTGTGAGATCAATCTGCTCGATTTCGCCCTCACCGAATCGGCCTTGTGGGCCTGCACCTCGTGCGGCGCCTGCGTTGAGGTGTGTCCGGTGGGCAACGAACCCATGTTCGATCTCATGTACATGCGTCGCAATCAGGTGCTGATGGAAAGTGATTTCCCTGCGGAGTTGCAGACCGCGTTCACGGGCATGGAGCGCACTGGCAATCCCTGGAAGCTCAGCGCTTCCGATCGCATGAACTGGGCCAAGGGGTTGGATGTGCCTACGGTGGACGATAATCCTGATTTCGATGTGTTGTGGTGGGTGGGCTGTGCGCCCGCTTATGACATGCGGGCCCAATCTACGGCCAAGGCCTTTGCCAAGATATTGAAAGATGCCGGGGTGAATTTCGCGGTGCTGGGCGATCGTGAGATGTGCTGCGGCGATTCCGCCCGCCGGGCCGGCAACGAGTATCTGTTCTTCGAGCTGGCTACGCAGAACGTGGAAACTCTGAACGAGGTCAAGGCAAAGAAGATCGTCACTACCTGCCCTCATGGTCTGAACACCCTGGCCGCGGAATATGGCGCTTTCGGCGGCGATTACGAAGTCATCCACCATTCGCAGATGATCGAAGACCTGCTGGCTGCGGGCAAGATCAAGCCCAAGAAGGCGCTGGACGAGACCGTCACTTTCCACGATCCCTGCTATCTGGGCCGCCACAACGGCATCTACGACGCGCCTCGGGATGCGCTCGATTTCGTCGTCAGCGAGACGGTGGAGATGGAGCATAGCCGCAATCTCTCCTTCTGCTGCGGCGCTGGCGGCGCTCAGATGTGGAAGGAAGAGGAGCATGGCTTCCAGGCGGTGAATGTGAAGCGCTACGAAGAGGCGGTGGAAACGGGCGCCAGCTGCATCGCGGTGGGTTGTCCCTTCTGTCTGACCATGCTGACCGACGCGTCGAAGGAGGCGGGCGAGGATGGTCTGGAGGTGAAGGACATCGCCGAGATCATTGCCGAGGCCCTGTAAACGCCGGGGGGCCGCTCCGGGAGGCGAGCGCGGCCCCCTCCTTTGGTTTCTTCCCGCTCCGAGAGGCGTGGCGCCTTACTGTTCGTCATCCCTCTTGCCATTCATTGTTTTGAGGTCTATAATCAAACAGGCGACACGGGTCGATGGCCCGCGGATACCGATGAAAGGACGGTGGACGATGGACGCCAGGCGATGAAGATTCGTGAAATTGTCGTCCTCCGTCCATGATCTATCGTCATTTATTTTCAAAGCAGAGATTCTTATGAACGACAAAATCACGCACCTCACCACGATGGATATCTTTCAGGATTTGTCCTCCGAAGACCTGGATGCGTTGGAACGAATCACCACTATGGTCACGGTGCAGAAGGGTAAGATATTCTATCGGCCTGAGGATACTGGTGAAGTCATCTTCATCCTCAAACAGGGCGTTGTGCAACTTTATCGCATATCTTCCGAGGGGAAGAAGCTGGTGATCTACACCCTGAGGGATGGCTCCATGTTTGGTGAGATGAGCTTGCTGGGACAGCGCATGCACAACACTTTTGCCGAGGCCATTACCGATTGCACCATCTGTGTGATGAGTCGCAGCGATATGGAGCATCTGGTGTTGACGCGTCCTCAGGTTGCGCTGCGGTTTCTGGAGATCACCGGGAATCGGCTGCGAGAGACCGAGGAGCAGCTCGAAGCGTTGGCGTTCAAGAGCATCCCCTCACGCTTGGCTGCGCTGCTGTTGCGGTTGGCTGGAGATGGCAACGAGGTCGCCGGGCTCACGCATCAGGATATGGCCGAGATGATCGGCACTTATCGAGAAACCACCACTCAGACCCTCAACGACATGAAAGCTGACGGGATCGTGAAGATCGGGCGTCGGCGGATTACGATAGTGAACAAGGACGCGCTGAGGGAAATCGCGAGGCGCTAATTCCTGGCTTATGGTTTTCAACTGGCGCGACGCCGCTCTCAGCGTCCTGGCCTTCTGGTGGCGACTGACGAAGCCCTGCACCATTGGCGTGCGGGGCATTGTTTTGAACGCTGAGGGCGAGGTGCTGTTGGTGCGTCACAGCTATGGCGGCCGCAAGTGGTTTTTGCCCGGCGGCGGTCATCGCGGAGAAGAGAGTCCGGATGAGACGATGGTGCGGGAGATGCGGGAGGAGACCGGGTTGGAGATTCGGGTGACGGGGCTGGTGGGCGTTTATTTCTACACGGGGGCGTATAAACGGGACCACATCTACATTTTCGCGTGTCGAGCCGTGGGGGGCGAGGTGCGACGCGTGGGCGGCGAGATCGCTGACATCGCTTGGTTTGCTCCTGACGCGCTTCCTCCCAACGTGATGATCGGTTTGGATCGGTTTTTGGATGACTGGCGTTGCGGCGTTGCGGGTTACGGACGCATCGAAGCCGCTGGCATTCACGCCGGTGATGAGATTTAGCTGGCGTTTTGGGATGGGCGGCTGAGGATGTTGGTTTTCATCCCTCCCATTGCGCCGCCTTTTTGCCCCTCTCGGCGCATTTATGTTATAGTTGCCAGACCATCATTCTATCTTCGTGGAAAAAGGTATCATGGCCAAGAAATCCAAATCTAGCAGAAAACGTAAGCAACGCAAGCCAAATATCCCAACTTACGCGGTTCCGGCTGAGAAGGCGACGCCCGCGGTCGATGCGGCTGTCGCGTCACCGCTGTCGAAGGGCGCTTCCTCTATGGCCACAGCGCCGCTCGCCAGCAGCGATGCGACTACAGAGAGCATCGATTGGGCCGCGGAATACCCCTTCTTCGCCCCAGATATGAAACGGCTGGGCCTCGTCGTGTTTTTCATGGTCGTCCTGCTTCTGGCAATGAATCTGGCTTTCATCTATTTGCTATAAGCGTTTGCATTTTCGTCTGTCTGGGGCCGTTCTTTCATTGGGACGGCCTTTCTTTTTGAGTAACTACTAACATTTCTGTTCAAGACAAAAGTTGCGGTCAAGCATGTCGCCTTAGTAGTTACCTTTTTGAAGCAAAAAGACCGCCTTGCGGCGGCCTCTGAGTGGGCGAGGAGGGACTCGAACCCCCGACCTCACGGATGTGAACCGTGCGCTCTAACCAGCTGAGCTACTCACCCTCGGTGCAAGCCATTATGCCACAACCGGGACGCTGATGCAAATTCCGGGCATTTCCGGGGCGGCCTAACCATCGTCCCATTTCGATTTCATGCGCAAATTCAACCGCGGATACGCTTTCTTTTTTCTTCTTGTACTCATCGCCGCTTATTTGGGCATGCGGTGGACGTATCAGCGCGTGGAGCCGTATTTTACGGCCCGGGCTGAGGAGTTCGCCGGTTACACTCTGGATGACTGGCTCACTTTCTTCAAGCTGGATGAGTCCCTGGGCGATCCGGACATCACGCCCGTGCCCGCAGATCAGTATCCCTTTACTGTGACGCCTCATCCCGCCAGCGCGCCGGGCGTCACGCCCACGCCCGAGAGTTGACGATGCGCGGGAGAAGGGTATAATGATGCACGATCAACCATCCGTTTTTATCCTGCTCATCGTTTGGGAGAACGCGTTATGATGATTGCCCGCGTGGTGGGCTCTGCCGTCGCCACTATCAAAGATGAAAAGCTGCAAGGGCTGAAGCTGCTGGTCGTGCAAGAGGCCACTCATTGCAATGAGCTGGTGGGCAAACCTTTTGTGGCTGTGGATTCAGTGGGCGCGGGCGTGGGCGAATTGGTGATCCTGGCCCAGGGTAGCTCCGCCCGTCAGACCGACATCACCAAGAATCGTCCGGTGGACGCGGTCATTATGGGGATTTTGGATGAATTGGAAGTGGACGGGGCAATCACTTTCAAAAAGAGCTGAGGGGTTTTGATTTTGAAGGATTCGATCGAGCGTATTGCCGTCATCTCCGATATTCATGGCAATCTGACGGCGCTGGAGAGGGTGCTGGCCGATTGCCGCGCCCGCGGCGTCTCGACCATTTACAATCTGGGAGATCTGGCGGGCAAGGGGCCGGATGGGCCTCAGGTTATCGATCTGTGCCGCGATGTCTGCGATGTGAATATCTTTGGCAATTGGGATGAACTGATGCTGCGGGAGGAGACGCAGAGCGTATCGGTGCAGTGGCATCGACGACGCATTGGACCCGAGCGCATCGCATGGCTGCGTAGTCTGCCTCTTTCTGTGGATTTTCAGCTCAGCGGACGCCACATCAGGCTCTTCCACGCTTCGGCCCAGGGGGTATGGCATCGGGTGTATCCCGAAGCGCCTCACGAGTCCAAGCTGGCCATGTTCCAGAATACCGATCTCACCGGCTACCATCGTCCCGAGCCCGATGTGGTCGGCTATGGCGATATCCATCACGCGTTTATTATGCCTTTCTTCGTTCCCAAGAATAAGACGTTGTTCAACGCGGGCAGTGTCGGCAATTCGCTGGATGAACCCAAGGCCACGTATATCATCCTTTCGGGCGTGCGAGATAGCGAGGACCGGGAACAGCCTTTTACGATGCAGCTTGTGCGGCTGTCGTACGATATCGATAGCGTAGTGGCCCGGGCCTATGCGTTGGGCGCTCCTCACGCAGACCTTCTGGAGATCGAGTTGCGCGAGGCTATTTATCGCGGCATGATCGGCGCCACAACCTCTTCGCCGCGGTGATTTCCCAGTTTCAGCGCCGAGTCTGCTGCAACGCTCATTGTGAGAATCTGATTTACCTGATGTTCGACTTTTCTGTTCTAAAAAGCGGGCGTTGATGCTTTGATCTGTCGTCCCACAAATGAGCGAAGCAAGATGCAGGTTGCGTCCACTTTGGTCAATTTTCGTCCATGGTCGTCAGTTTGTTTAGCGGAAGATGCTTGTAAGCCTGTTGATGCGCCATAAAAAGTTGCACATTGGGTTCTGATTTTTATCCTCGCGCCAATCGTGCTAAAATCGCTATATTGAATTTATCTTTATGGAGGAAGAAAAATGCCCCGTCGCAAACGTATTAACAAGCAGCAGCCCAAGAAGAAGATGAATTGGACCACGACCGTGTGGTATGTCATTGGCGCGCTCATTGTGCTGGCCATGGTCTTCTCTTTGGTTGCTGGCGCCTTTCGCTAAAGCCATCGCTGCACCGCCCGATTGTAGAATCGTCGTCTGAGCCTCGGGCGGCGGTTTTGCATTTTTCAAGACGTTCCTGGGGCAGACTGTACCATGGCCAATCTCTCCCGAGACGCCAAGATTGGACTGCTATACGTTGTGATGGCAGTCTTCTTTTTTTCCACCAGTCCCGTTTTCATCCGCTGGGCCGACTCGATCTCTAGTTTCGAGTTGACTTTTTGGCGGCTGACCACCGCGGCGCTGACCGTGGGCGTGATGATGGTGATCAAAAGGGAGCGCTGGCGCGTGCCCCGTCGGGATATACGCAAATTTGCCCTGTTCGGATTGATTGCGGCGCTGCATTTCCTTTTCTACATCGCGTCGCTTTATTTCACCACCATCGCTCATTCTCTGGCCATCGTCTACACAGCGCCCGTTTTTGTCACCCTGTTCTCCGCCTCTTTTCTGAAAGAGCCTATTCCCAAACGTAAATGGGGTGGGATAGCCATCACGGTTATCGGCATCGGCATTCTGGCGGGATTTCAGCCGAACTTTACCCGAAGGATGTTGTTTGGCGATATGCTGGCGCTGGGGTCGGCCATCACCTTTGGGTTTTATAGTGTGGCTGGGCGTTCTCAACGACATCATTATAGCCTGTTCACCTACGCCATGACGACTTACGGTGCAGCTGCGCTGTGGACCATGCCCGCGGCTTTACTCACCTTCACGCCCGACGGCTACTCGGTCAAGACTGTTCTCAGCATCTTGGGCCTGGGCGTCCTCCCTCTGGGCTTCGGTCACACTCTCTACAACGCGGCGCTGCGACGGGTGCACGCTTCTTACGCCAACGTCATCGCCACGCAGGAGGTGACGGGCGGCGTCATACTGGGCGCGTTGCTGCTGGGCGAGATTCCGGGCGTGAATGAGATTGTCGGCGTAGTCGTGGCGCTGCTGGGCATTCTGATTGTGATTTTGTAGGGAGCAGTCCGGCATGATCGTCCGCCGTTCCGATGGGGGTAAGTGCTCTAACGGCGCACAGGCCGAGTGATGAACTTTGAAAAAATAATCGGGCAAGAGCGTAAGCATGGCGTCCGGCTGCGTGTTGCCGAGTGAACTCGAACGCGTTAGGAGCTTCGCGCCCGTGGTCGTTCGGCAGCGATCAAAACATGGCCGCGGTGGGACGGCGCAGGCCCGAAGCGCCCGACTTGAATCGGTCAGAAACAGGCAAAAGCGCCCCCGTTTTGAAACGCCCTCGCACAATTGACATCGTTTTCAATTTCCTTAGACCCATGCTATCATTGGTTAGCATCCCATTATTTCTCCATCTTGCAATTGCATCTATCTGATAACTATGAAGTAGCTACGCATTTGAAACTTGAGGAAAGTGACTACGCATTTTGACGAACATGGACGAAGATGGACGGATAGAGACGATGGTTCGCTTCGTCCACCTTCGTCTGATGCGTTGTAATCGTCTACAAGGCTCATTTTAAGTTTATACCATTAACTACTTCAGGTGGCATGCTTGCCCATAACTTTTGTCTTGAAATGAGTGTTTCTGGATGCCAAGGCGTGAAACGTGAACCGTCAAGGGATGTGACTTGGTAGTGAGCGCCTGCGGCGAGCGTGTTTTGTGACGTTTGACGACATCCTGCAAAAGATAACACTCCCGTGGCAGCGTACATGACAGAGACCTTAGTAGTTACCCTATCTGGCACAATGGAAATCAGGACTTGGACGGAACAAATCCATATTGATGAAGCTTATCATCCCGATACACAAATAGTTCTGTATCAGAGGAACGTCCGAGAACTTGTGGCTACAAAATATCCCAGGAAACGTCATGACAAAGGCCCCAACGCTGGACAATTATCAGGCAATCCAAAGGGAGAAAATCTTTCGGACATTTGCCCTGGGATGCAGCAAGAATGGGAAACAGGACTATGGGATATCCCAAACGTTAAGTCCAATCATCCAGAGAAAACAGGTCATCCCGCCCAATTTCCCACAGAATTGGTCGTACGTTGTGTGCTGGCGATGACGAATCCCGGGGGCTGGGTTTTGGATCCGTATGCTGGCGTCGGCTCGTCGCTGATTGCTGCGCTAAAGCGTAACCGTAGGGCAATGGGCAGTGAAAAGGAGTCGAAATATATGGCAAGTGCACAACAGCGCACCGCTGATTTTTTCGCGGGCAATCTCAAGATAAGACCACTGGGCAAACCGGTATTTCAACCTTCCGGTAAAGAGGAAATCGCTCAATATCCACCTGAGTGGCAAACACGTAATCGTCTATGACTGCGCGGCCGTTTCTGAAATGGGCCGGCGGAAAGGCTCAATTGCTTCCACAGTTGCGGCGGCTATATCCGCCCGAACTGGCCGCGGGCCATCTCACGACATACGTTGAGCCCTTCGTGGGCGGCGGCGCGGTCTTCTTCGATGTGATGCAGCATTTTCCCATCGGCAGGGCCTGGCTGTGGGACGCCAACCCCGAGCTGATTCTAATCTACCGCGTTGTGCAGCAACAGATCGAAGCGCTCATTGCCGCCCTCTCCCGCTACGCGGGGAATTATCGGCGTCGGGATCAGGAGGCGCGCAAAGCTTTCTACTATCAGGTGCGGGCGAAGCTGAACGCACAGCGGTCCGAGATCGATTTCGATGCGTTTTCTGATGACTGGATCGAGCGGGCGGCCATGCACCTGTTTCTGAACAAGACATGCTACAACGGTCTGTTTCGACTCAACAGCCGCGGCGATTTCAACGTTCCCCATGGTCGTTACAAAAATCCCCGCATCCTGGACGCGGACAATCTGCGCAACGCCTCGCATGTGCTGCAAAAAGCAACCATCCAGCGTGGGGATTTCGAACGTTGCGCGGATGTGGTGGATGAAGGATCTTTCGTCTATTTCGATCCGCCTTACCGGCCTCTCAGCAAGACCGCACATTTCACCTCCTACTCCCAATTCAGATTCGGGGATGAGGAGCAGCGACGTCTGGCCCGATTCTTCGCCCGTTTGCACCATGAATCGGGCGCCAGGCTCATGCTCAGCAACTCCGATCCCACGAACGAAAATCCGGATGATCATTTTTTCGACGAGCTCTATCGGGCATTCTACCGGCATCGCGTGTCCGCCCAGCGCAACATCAACAGCAACGCGGCCAAGCGAGGCCCTATCCGCGAGCTGGTTATCACCAACTACGCCACAAAACCCGAGGACGCTGCGATTCTTTTGCCAGATAACCGCCCTATGTTATGATTGGACGGCTGTCAACCGCAGACGTTGGCGGCCAGTTTTTTACGAAAATCATCTCCAAGCAAGGAGCTTTTAGCGCATTATGGATCAAATTTTCAACCTGCTGGGCGTTGGCCTCACCTGGGTGGTGGCCATCATCGGCGGGCTGCTGGCCGCCTTTTGGGTGGGCCTCATCATCTGGACGTGGCGCGACATCCGCGCCCGCTCCTCCGACATCTTTGCTGCGATTTTGGCCGCGTTGTTGGTGGCCATTTTCAACGTCATCGGCCTGCTCATCTACATCCTCGTGCGGCCCAAGCACACCCTGGCCGAGCAATACGATCGGGCGTTGGAAGAGGAGATTCTGCTGCACGAGCTGGAACAAGCGCCGACTTGCTACAACTGCGGTCGTCCTGTGCAGCCCGATTGGCAGTACTGCCCTTATTGCGAGAAGGAACTCAAGCATCCCTGCCCTCAATGCGGTTACCTGCTGGAGCCCGAATGGAAGCGCTGTCCGAAATGCGGCGCGCCGGCAGAAAATTTCACCGCCAGTCGGCCGGCCGTCGCGGCTCCCGCAGCGTCTTCTCCCGAGCCTCTCTCTCTCCAGCCCGAGACCATCGCGCTGCCCGAATCTGAGCCGGAACCGGCGCCGTCGCCCGAGGACGCGTCGCCGGAGACCTTGATGCTGCCCGAGACCGAGGCCGTGGCCCGGGCTGAGGCGATAAAGAGCCAGGGGTGGCAAAGCGAAGATTGACAATCCCGGGCCTTCGTGCTAGGCTTGCTTTCACCATGATCTTGCTCCCGCTTCCTCCCAGGCGTCTCTTTTTCTAACCAGCCCAATCCGGCCTGGAAAAGCGCCCGCGGGGTCACTTCACCGCCACGCCAAAGCTCTCCGACCGGAGGGCTTTTTTTCATGTGCGCCCATGCGCTACATCTCCCCCGCGGCCGCCATCTGCTGACGCGACCATTTTCTCCCAGGACAGCGCAACAACATGCGCCCGCACTGGTGGCGCGTACGGCGCACACCGCATCATCAGGAACCTGCTATGCTCAACATAGGCATCGTCGGAGCCACCGGCTACACCGGCTACGAACTCATCCAGATCATCGCCCGCCATCCCCAGGCCAGGTTGGTCTGGGCCACGTCGGAATCCTCCGCGGGCAAACGCATCAGCGATCTCTACCCCACGCCCGATGACACGCGCCTCATTCACTTCGATGACGCGCCTCTGACGCAAGCGGATGTGGTCTTCTTCTGCCTGCCTCACGCGGCCAGCATGGAGGCCGTGGCCCGGGCGCGGAGAGCGGGCGTACGCGCCATCGATCTCTCCGCCGATTTCCGTCTGCCCGATCCGCAGACCTATGAGCATTGGTACAACACGTCTCACACCCAGATCGAGCTTTTGAAGACTGCGGTTTATGGTCTGTGCGAGGTGAATCGAGGGGCCATCATGGAGGCTGAGCTGGTGGCCAATCCCGGCTGTTATCCCACCAGCGTGAATCTGGGATTGTGGCCGTTGGCCCGGGCAGGCGTGCTGGGCCCACGCATCATCGCAGATTCCAAATCGGGCGTGTCGGGCGCGGGTCGCAAGCTGCGCCTCAGCAGTCACTTCGTCGAGATCAACGAGAATATGGTTCCGTACAGCATCGGCTACGCCCACCGTCACATCGCTGAGATGGAGCTGATCCTGGGCCAACACATCCCCGACGTCGCTATCACCTTCTCGCCTCACCTCATCCCTGTTAATCGCGGCATCCTCTCCACCCTCTACGTCACCCTCGATCCTGCTCTGCGAGAGAGCGATGTGCGGGAGATTTACCAGAACGCCTACGCAGATGAGCCTTTTATCCACCTGCTGCCTTCGGGCCAGACCGCTACCTTGCGTCACACCGTGCACAGCAACCGCGTCGCCATCGGCGTCACGCCTTTGCCCCGGCCCGGCCAGTGGATCATCACCGCCAGCGAGGATAATCTACTGAAAGGCGCCAGCGGTCAGGCTGTGCAGAATATGAATCTCATGTTCGGCCTGGAAGAAACCGCCGGATTATTGTAAAAAGCGATTGGATGTTGGGCGTCGGGAACGCTCGGGCTGAATATCCAATACCCAATACCCAATATCCAATCCCCC
>Ga0256914_1003863_pt1 | contig 11600 bp, 9 predicted proteins | sample HulkmetaG_FD_191571 | JGI IMG/M metagenome (GOLD analysis project Ga0256914, IMG submission 191571) | Hydrothermal chimney microbial communities from Main Endeavour vent field at the Juan de Fuca Ridge, Pacific Ocean - Hulk | ecosystem: Environmental > Aquatic > Marine > Hydrothermal vents ...
GATGTTTTTTGTTGTTTTGTTTTTCATTTTAGGAATAGGTTTTTTTACATTTGGGGTAAAGAAAAAAGTATTTGCGGATAAGAAAAATCCCTGTTTAATCTGTCATGCAGTTGAAAAAGAACCAAAAATTCTCGAAGATGGAGAGAAAATGTATCTTTATATAAATCCTAAAAAATTTAAAAAGTCTGTTCATGGACATGTAGATTGTAGATTCTGTCATGTGGATATAGGAAAGGATCATCCAAAACCTGTTAAGATAAAGAGTAGAAGAGCGTTCAGACAGAAAATGGCTAAAATTTGTTTGAGGTGTCATCCCAAGCCAGTTATTTCTCGTTCTCCTGCCCATGCAAAGGTTATCAGAAGTAAAAGTGTAAACTGTGTTGACTGCCACGATTCTCACTACATGAAACCCGTAAGAAATCTTACTAAAAAAGCTAAAGGAGATAAATATTGTCTTTTATGTCATAGACTAAAAATTACAAAACGCCTGAGAAGTGGAGAAGTATTAAATCTTCAAGTAAAACTTTCTGTTTTAAAGAAATCTGTTCACAAAAATGTTAAATGTATAGATTGTCATTACGATTTTTCCCGTAATAGACATCCGATCTATCGTTTTAGGAGTAAAGAGCAATACATGAAGGTTCTTTCTCGTAAGGTTTGCCAGAGGTGTCATACAGAAGAAAAGCTCAAGAAAAATCCGGCTCACTACAAGCTTTCTAAAACAGCTCCCTGTATAAAATGTCACGGTTATCATGATGTAAAATCTATAAAAGCAATGGCAAAAGGTTCTGTTAATGCTTATTGTATGATATGTCACAGTAAAGAAATAACCAAGAGAATGAAAGATGGTGAGGTATTATCTCTTAAGGTTGATGAAAATGTCCTTATGAATTCGGTGCATGCAAAATTAAAATGTAATCAGTGCCATAAGGGATATTCTTTTACAAGCCATCCTGTTGGAGAATATGCTTCTATAAAGGAATTCAGAGCTAAGGCTATTGATATATGCAAAAACTGCCATGAAAAAGAAGTAGAAGGTTATCTTGCAAGTGCTCATGCAATGGCATTAAAGGCAGGTAATAAAGAAGCTCCAGATTGTTTGAAGTGCCATGGTTATCACGATGTTAAGAAACTTGTTAATAATATTGCCAAGGTGAATAATTGTGCCAGATGTCACAAGAAAGAATTTACTGCTTATAAAATGGGGATTCATTATAAAGCAATGTTAAAAGGTGGTAAAAAAGCTCCTACCTGTTCTGCCTGTCATGATGCTCACAAAGTTTTACCACCTGTTAATGTGGCGGATCTTGGTGAATATTGTGCAAAGTGTCACACAGGTTTGAAAGAGGCTCACAATAAGTGGCTTTACAATCCTCCATTTCAGATTAAGAGTTTTGTGGATGTTCACTTTGCAGGAGCTTCCTGCTCTGCATGTCATGTAAAAGGTAAAAAAGCAGTATTTCTTACTCTTATTGATAGATCCACAGGGAAGCCTTTAACTCTTAAAGAAGTTGCCAAACTTCTTGGGGTAAAAGAAAATGAAGTAAAAACAGAAATAGATCTTAATAAAGATAATTTTATTGAGAAAAAAGAAGTGGAAAGTTTTATAGCAAGGCTCAAGAGAAAGGTCGATGTAAACCTGGCAGGTAGAATAGATATTCTTAATCCCAATGATATTCATAAAATCAGTTCTAAAAATGGTGCTATAAGAGACTGTAAATATTGTCATAGTATTAAAGCAAAATTTGAAGGAAGAATTGAAATAACAAGGGCAGGTAAAAAGCCTGTTGAAATAAAAGCAGATAGAGCAGTAATAAATACGTTTTTTGCAGTTCCTAATATAAGAGACTTTTATGTATTAACCCTTGGTAAAATAAAAATTTTAGATCTTCTTTTCTTCTTGGCTCTTGCAGCAGGGCTTGCAGTTCCTGCTGGACATTTAACTTTAAGAATACTTACAGCACCAATTAGAAGAAGGAGGAGGGAGGGTAGATAATGAAAAGGATATATCTTCATCCATTACCAGTTAGGATATGGCATTGGGTAAATGCATTTGCCTTTATTATCTTAATTTTTACAGGGCTACAGATAAGACTTATAGACAAATTTCAAGTAATGAGTTTTCAGACTGCTGTAAAAATCCATAGTGTTTTAGGATGGATTTTAGTAGCAAATTACTTTATATGGTTTACATATTACCTTTTTACAGGAAAACTTTTTAAAATTTACATTCCTCCCTTTTGGAGACCTATAGATTTTATAAAAAGAGCTATTAGGCAGGCAAGGTATTATGGATATGGAATTATGGTAGGGGAAAAGAATCCTCACCATCCAACACCTGATCATAAATTTAATCCTCTCCAGCAAGTTTCTTATTTAATGATAATGACCGTTCTTATACCACTTCAATTAGTAACTGGAATGGCTCTCTGGGATCCTAAAAAGTTTAAAGTAATTGTAGATATTTTTGGAGGACTTCAGATTGTATCTTTAATTCATACAGGACTCTGGGTATTTTTTACTGCTTTTATGCTTATTCACATTTATCTTGCGACCTTAGGACATACACCTCTTGCTCATATTATAGCAATGTTTACCGGATATGAAGAAGAACATGAGGATCACTAAAATTCTTCTTCATGGAGCTCCTCTTCAAAGAGGAGCTCTGGTTCTTCCTGTTCTTCTTTAATATTGGGGATATGTGGAACTCTTATAATCTCTTTTAATTGATCCAGTTCAAGAGGAAGATCTTCATCATTCTGGCATACTTCACAATTTTTTATATGTCTATTGACAAGCTCCATCATTTTTATAGGAGATAATGTATAATCTCTTACCTGTTGATACCAGTCTCTTATTAGAGTTTTCAATCTTTCACACTGCATAAATATAAAACCTCCTCTTAAAAATCTTTCAGCCTTATTATAAAACACCTTTTTTTAAGTTTCAAGAAGGATAATTGACTTTAATAAGGTTTATGCTATTTTTAAAAACACTTAAATTAAAAAAAAGGAGTGAAGATGGTGAGAAAAAGAATTTTAAGTGGAATGCGTCCTACAGGTCCTCTGCATCTCGGGCATCTTCACGGTGTTTTAAAAAACTGGATTAAATTACAGGAAGAATACGAGTGTTTTTACTTTATAGCTGACTGGCATGCTTTAACCACAGAATACGAAAATCCGGAAAAAATTTCTGAGTATTCCAGAGAGTTATTTCTGGAATGGCTTTCAGTGGGAATAGATCCAGAAAGATCTGTAATTTTTCTTCAATCAGAGGTAAAAGAACATATAGAACTTTATCTTATATTTGGAATGATCACACCTGTTGCCTGGCTTGAAAGGAATCCAACTTATAAAGATATGCTTCAAAACTTAAAAAACAAGGATCTTGCTACTTATGGTTTCCTGGGTTATCCTGTTCTTCAGGCTGCAGATATTTTAATATATCGAGCTGAAAAAGTCCCTGTTGGACTTGATCAGGTGCCTCATCTTGAATTAACCAGAGAAATTGCAAGGCGGTTTAATTATCTTTATAAAACTGACTTTTTTCCTGAGCCCGAGCCTCTGCTTTCAGAAACCCCCAAGGTTCCTGGAATCGATGGAAGAAAAATGAGTAAGTCTTATGGAAACGCCATATTTCTTACTGATACACCTGAAGAAGTTAGGAAAAAAGTTCTTTTTTATGTTACTGATACTCAGAGACCAAGAAAAAGTGATCCCGGTGATCCTGAAAATAGATGCGTTGCTTTTAATCTTATTAAACTTTACTTCAGTAAAGAAGAAATAGAAGAGGTGATAAAAGATTGTAAGAGTGCAAAACTTGGATGTAAGGATTGCAAAAAGCGTCTTGCAGAAAAAGTAATAAAGTTTTTAACACCTATATGGGAAAAAAGAAGCTCTCTGGAAAAAGAGGACTGGAAAGATTTGCTTCTTCAGGGTATAAATAAAGCTAAAAATATAGCTCACCAAACCCTTAAAGAAGTAGAAAAAATAGTATTTAAAACAAAATGTTTAGATTACTAACTTTTCTGTAGTTCTGCAATAAGTCTGGGCACTACAAGATGACGTTTAACTTTTCTGGTTGTTGTTTTTGGAAATTCTTCATCTCTTATAATAAACCTTTTTATCCTTTTAAACATTGCAAGATTTTGTGTATATTTTTTTATTTCCTGTGAGATAATTTTTTCTATAGATTCCTGGGAAAGAGTTTTTGAAGGAAAGTCTTTTTCTATAGTTTCATAATCTGGAACAATCACCGCCCATACTTCTTCACCTCCATCAGTGGGGAAACCAAAAACAACACTTTCCAGGATATAAGGACTTTTGTTAATTTCGTTTTCAATTTCTTCAGGATAAACATTTTTTCCACTTGGTGTTACTATTACGTTTTTAGCTCTTCCACATACATAAACATGACCGTTTTTATCCACATAACCCAGGTCTCCTGTGCATAAAAAGCCTTCTTCATCAAAGGCATTTTTAGTTGCAGAAGGATTTTCATAATAACCTTTCATAACCATAGGACCTTTAAAACAAAGTTCTCCAATTCCTTCAGAATCAGGATTTTTAATTTTTACTTTTACACCCGGTAATGGAAGTCCCACGCTTTCATCAACAGGATTATCTGGATGATTTACAGTAAGAACAGGACTTGCTTCTGTAAGACCGTATCCCTGAATTAGTTTTATTCCAAATTTTCTAAAAGCTTTGGGTAGATAAGGTGGAAGAGGAGCTCCCCCGCAAACGAAAAATCTCAAAGAAGATAATCCAGCTTTATCTCTTAAATTTTTAAATAAACTTCTTGCAATTTTTTCTTCCATACCAAATTTTGAAGAAAAATCCACAACTTTTAAAAAGGAGCGAATCAATGTTTTTTTAGGAAAAGAAACTTTTTCGATTCCTTTCATAATTCTTTCATAGAGTTTTTGAAACAAAAGAGGAACTCCAAGCATAACAGTGGTTTTAGAATTTTTAAGGTCTTCGAGGATATCTCTTGACTTAAGACTTCTTGCAAAAGTAATGTGTGCACCTGAATAAAGAGGAAGCAGAAAACCAGCTGTGCATTCAAAAGTGTGATGCATTGGAAGAACAGAAAGAAATCTATCAGTTTCAAATATTGGAAGACTTTTATAGCATGCAGATACATCAGAGACAATATTTTTGTGAGTAAGCATAACTCCTTTAGCTTTTCCTGTTGTTCCAGAAGTATAAATTATTACTGCGACATCGTTAATATTAGGATATACAATTTTCTTAGGTCTTTTTTCTCCTCTAAAAATCAATTCCTCCAGAGTAATTATCTTTTTTGATTTAACATTGGTTTCAGATTCAAAAACAATAATGTGTTTAAATTGATTTAAATCTTCGTCTATTTCAACGATATCATCGAGATATTTTACAGAAAGAAATATCCATTTAACTTTTGTTTCTCGAAGAATATGGAAAAATTCATAGCGTTTTAAAAGAGAATCAATAGGTATGCATATTCCTCCTGCACTTAAAATTCCCAGATAAGCAAGTCCCCATTCAGGGGAGTTTGGTCCAAGTATTGCACATTTTTCATTATGAGAGAATCCCAGGGATTTAAGACCAGAAGCAATATACTTAACGAGTTTACCTACTTCTGCATAACTAAAATCCTGATATTTTCCTTTTCTATAAATCGAGAGAGCCTTTGAAGATGCAAAGTCCTCAGAAGATCTTTGAATTACTTCAGGAATTGAAAAAATTCCTCTATCAGGTCTTATTACTTCCAGATTTTTTTGCATGACGATAAGAATTTTAAAATAATTTTTAAAATTTTCTACAGGATTCTCAAAAAATAAAAAAAACGATAGCTAATTTTAAGAGATTTTGATTCTCAATAAAATTTCAAAAAAAAATAAAATAAGGGTTGACTTATGTACTAAATTCAATTAATATATTTTTTAAAAATATTGTAAAATTAAACTGGGGAGGGGTCCTTTTGAGAATCTTTTCAAAGATTTCAAAAGGCTTCTCTTCAGGGAAAGGAGGTCTTATAGGAAGGTAGTATCTTTTTATTAAAAATTTTTTAGCATTTCAATAGCAGGTTTAATTCTGAATAGTGCTTGTCTTCTAAGAGTTCAGAGTAGGTCTGAACAATAATTCAGTCCTCTCTGAACTCGGAAAGGAAGTATATAATGTCAAAAGAATCGTTCTGGCAAAAAGAAAAGCCTGTTATCTTCTGGTTGGGTGTTATTTCAGGAATTATAGTAATAGCACTTGTGCTTTCTTATTCTTTTTATCAAAGTGCTTTAAAGGCAGTAGAAGGAGAAGTTCGAAAAGAGCTTCTTATAATGGCAAAACAAACAGCGCGTAGTATAGAAGATCTTATTCACACAACAGTTGCTGATCTAAGCTGGGTTGCCAAATTTCCTGAAGTTCGAAATATTCACGAACCTGAAACAACCAGATTTTTCAATTCTTTAAGAAAAAAAAGACAATTTATGTATGTCATTTTTATATTAAACAAACAGGGAAAGTGTATTTATGTAAATCCCAGAGATGCCCTCCCCGGGGTTATAGGTAAAGATTTTTCTTTTAGAGAATATTTCAAGCAGGCAAGAAGAACCGGGGAACCGGTTGTTTCAGGTTTGATAACCTCTGGATATTATAAAGATGTTAAAAATAAATACAAGGCAATAGTCGTGGCTGTTCCCATTCTGGATAAAAAAGGCAATTTCGAGGGTATTATAGGAACAGATATTAAGGTAAGTTTTCTTGCAAAAAGATTTATTCTTCCTTTAAAAGTAGGAAAAAGAGGATATGCCTGGATGCTTGATGGAGAAGGAAACACTCTGGTTCATCCAAATCCAAAAAACATAGGAGTAAATGTAATAAAAGCAAACATTTCTCCGGATCTTACCCATCTTGCAGAGAGAGCTCTTTTGACCAAGGAAGCAGGAAGCGGTTCTTATACTTATAAAGGATTGAGAAAACTGGTTAGTTTTGCACCTGTTAAATTTGATGGACATATATGGCTGGTTGCAGTTTCCATGCCCTACCAAGATATAAAAGAGCTGGTTTATCCCATGTATTTAAGACTTGTAGGACTTATGATTTTTGTAGTAATCAGCATAGTTGTGGGAGGAGTCCTTTTTATAAGTAAACTCAGAGAAGTTAAAAAGTTAAAAGAAAAAATGGTTGAACTTGAAATTAAAATTGATGAAGAAAGAAAAAGGAAGGAAGTGGAAGAAATAACCGGAACTGATTATTTTAAAACCCTCATGGAAAAAGCAGAAGAATTTAAGTGCAGTATAAAAGAAGGAGGTGAAGAAGCATGAAAAAACAGCGTAATGTTAAAGGTTTTACTTTTATAGAACTCATGGTAGTAGTTATTATTCTTGGAATTCTTGCTGCTATAGTATTACCTAAATTTACTGGTAGAACCAGAGAAGCAAGAATTAAGGCTGCAGAGAGTCAGATTCAGGTATTTTCAACTGCACTCGAAGCCTATGAGCTTGATAATGGAAGATATCCTACTACAGAACAGGGGCTTGAAGCACTTGTAAAGAAACCAACAATACCTCCTATACCAAAAAACTGGAAAGGACCCTATCTTCAGAAAAAAATTCCCAAGGATCCATGGGGTAATCCCTATATTTACAAATGTCCCGGCACACATAATCCTGGCTCCTATGACCTTTATTCTTATGGACCGGATGGAAAAGAAGGAGGTGGAGACGATATTACGAACTGGTAAAAAATTAAAAGGATTTACGCTTCTGGAACTTTTAATAGGAATTGCAATAATGGGTATAGTTTTATTCACAGTTTTTGCAGGTTTTTACATGAGTAAAAAGGCTTATCAAAAAGAGGAAATAAGAAATGATTTTTATCAACAAATAAGAGGATTTTACATGCTTCTGGAAGATGATCTTTTGCACATGATACCTGATAATTCAGCCAGGTGGAATAATAATTCTTTTAGTTTTACAGCTTTAAAAAAAGAAGAATGTAAAGGATTGTGCACAATAAATTACATTTTTGGAGGAAAAGAAGTTTATAGAATGGTTACTTCTCTTAATGAAGAAGGAACTACTTTCAGTGCTCCTGTATTAAGAAATCTTAGAAGTTATAGTATTTATTATTTTCTTCAAAATACTTGGGTTTCGGAAGTAAAAAAAATGAAAAAAGGGATTAATCCAAGAGGAATAAAAATTTTATTAACTTTTAGCAAAAAAGGAGAAAACACCACTTTTGTGGTGGTAAGCTCTTTAAGTCAGGCTTATAAAAAAGGAAAAAGAGGTGAAAAAAAGAAGATGTGATGAAAAAAAAGGGTTTGTTCTGATTTTAACTCTCTGGATCCTTGCTATCCTTTCACTCTGGCTCTGGATAGCTTCTTCAACCACAAAAGTAGGACTTCAATTTGCAAGTTACTTCAGAAAAAAAGTCAGAGCTCAATACCTTGCAAGAGGAGCAATAAGAAGACTTGTGGCAGAAATAGCTTCCCTTCGGGGTATTGATAAAGAAAAAAATAAAAAAATTATAACAGGATATTATCTGGGAAAATGGGTGGTTTATCCAGAAAAATGGAAAGTTAAAAAACTTACCAAGTCTTTTGAAAAAGTAAGGGGAAATGAATTTGTTATCTGTAAGATAAAAGCAGAAGATTCGAAAATTCCTGTAAATTACATTACAGATAAAATGATGAGAAAAATGAAATTTCTTGATCCCGTGGTTATACAGAGGATTATTACCTGGAGGAAGACTCATAAAAAACAGGGAGGATTCAGGTTTACAGAGGAATTTTTAAAAATAGAAGGAATTTCTCCAGAACTTTACTTTGGGAAAAAAAATTTTCCGGGATTAAAAGATATTTTTACTTCTTATAGTAAGGGAAAGATTTACATAAATGGAATAACAAAAAAAGAAATTTTAAAAATAATTCCTGGAGTGGATAGAGATTTAGCTTCGGAGATAGAAGAAATTCTTTCTTCAGGAAAAAAATTTTCGAAAATAGAAGATTTGAAACATGTAATGGGAGTAACCCCGGTTATTTATAAATCTCTTACCATGTGGGTTAAAGTATTTCCTGCTTTTTACAGAATTGAAGCAGAGGCTCATGTGGGTGGGGTGGTGGCGAATGCCAGTGCAGTTTATTTTATAAGAGGAAGAAGAATAAAACTTTACTATTTCAGTGGAGGATAAATTTGGAAAAAGTTTTTCTGAGAACAGAAACTGAAATTTTGTATTTAAAGGTAAATATAAAGAAAGAAAAACTGGAAATTACTGAAATTCAAAAAACATCTGGAGAAATTAAGGATAAAAAAGCTATTCTGGGAATACCCCTCAGGGAGTTTTTTATAAAAAATATAGTAATTCCTGGAGTATCAAAAAGGGAATTAAAAAAAACTATAGAAGTTCAAAAAAAATTTCATCTGCCCTGGGATGAGAAAGAGGCTTATTTTACCTGTTTAACAAAATTGAGAGAAAGAGAAGCCAATCTGCTTTTAATAGGGATTAAAAAGAATGGATTTGAAAAGATAGGAGCAATTTTGCCTTTACCTTTTTCTCTCGTATTCTGGGGATTACATCTTGGCTTGGTGGAAGAAGGTAAAAGGCATCTTCTGGTGTTTATGGAAAATAGCCATGTTCATAGTGTTACTTTAGAAGGTAAAGAGGTTTTATTTATGAGAAGTTTTAAAAGGGATGTTCAGCTTCCTCTTGAACTGAAATTTACCTCTCAGGCAGTTTATTTTAGAAAAGAAAGACAGGCTATAGATCCAGATAGGGTAATTATTTTTACCGGGGAAGATCCTGAAGAAGCAAAAGAAGTTTTTAAAAATAAAGAATTTTACTGGATAAAACCTGAGGAATGTCTGGAAGGAGATTTCTCAGAAAATAGTTTTCTTGGAGCAGGTTTATCATTATTTAAAAAGTATAAAAAGGATTATAAAAACTGGAATCCAGTTAAAAGAGAAGATGCGGTAAAAAAAGGAATATTAAGAGGAATTATTTATACCCTTCCAGTATGGCCCTTTTTTTTAGTTGGGTATTACTGGGGTGATACTAATTTAAATTTAAAAAAACTTAAAGAAATACAGATGAAAGAAGCAATCATTAAACCGGTTTACCTGAGGGTTCTGAAAGAAGAAAGAGCCTTTAGAGATTTTGAAGATTTTATGAACAATTGGGGAATTTCCTTAAGAAGTTCAGATGTGTGGTTGGAATTAATGAAAGAGATTTTTGAAAAGAAACCACTGAACATGGAAATTGAAGGAATTTCAGGAAGTATCGATGGAAGTATATATGTAAACGGTTGGGCTGATTCTTATGAAAAAATATCAAATTTTTTTAAAAAATTACAGAAAATTGCAGGAATAAAAGAATTAAAACTACTTTTTACCCAAAGGGAAGAAAACAATCGTGTTAGTTTTCAGTTTAGTTTAAAAATAAACCCTGAGGAATTTTTTAAAAGTGAAATTTAATGTAAAACTGAGAAAGGAAGATAAGAGAAGTTTAATAATTCTTGGAGTGTTTTTACTTGCAGTGGGTTATTATTATCTAATTTTCAATCCAGTTTATAGAAAATGGGAAAATGTAAGAGAAAAATTGAAAAAAGTTGAAAAAGAGGTTCAGAAAGAAAGGCTAAAGCTTGGACTTGCCAGAAAGATAAAAATAAGAAAAAAAGAAGCTGAAAAAAAAGTTGGTATTTTAAAGGGACTTATAAATGAAAAATTATTTAAAGGAAGCATAGGAAATAGGGTTGAAGTAATAGCAAAAGAAGCAATAGAAGCAGGGGTTAAGCTCACGAATTTAAGACCTATTAAAAGAAGCAATCCTGAGAATGGGACAAGTTATTATGAATTCGTTATAGAAGGGGAGGGAAGTTTTTCAGGATTTATTAATTTTCTCAAAAATTTAAAGGGGCTTTATATTAAAGAGCTTAATTTTTCACGCACAAGAGGAAAAGGATTGCACTTTTTCTTAAAAGCAAGCTCTCTTCCTGAAGAAGCAGAAAAGTTTTTACATGGGGTTAAAACAATTGCAGTAAAGAAGAGAAAAAAAGAGGTTGGATGGTTTAAACCCGCTGTTAAACTCCAGCCAGAGCCTAAAAAAATAAAAACTGAACAAAAAGTTCAGATGGTAAATAAACCTCCTGTGGTTAAAAAAGAAACCCCGCTTCCATTCAAACTTGTAGGAATATCTTCTATAAACAACATTAAAATGGCAGTAATAACAGATATAAAAAAGGGAGAAGATCGGTTTGTAGAAGAAGGGGATCAGATAGAAGGATATAAAGTGGTGGAGATAGGCAAGAGACAGGTGGTCTTTGTTGACAGCCTGGGTAATAAAAGGATTTTAAGTTTTCCGAAAGAAAAAGGAGAAGAAATTCAGTTGTATCAGGGAACAAACCAAAAAAAGAAAACCAGGAAGAAAAAGAAGTTCAGGAGAGTAAAACTCGGAATTTCCGTAAGGGTTTTAGATGCAGAGCTTGCTAAAAGCAAGAAGATTCCCTTTAGCACAGGACTTCTTGTTACTAAAGTAAAGAATAACACGCAGATTTATCCAGGTGATGTGATAGTAGAAATAAATGGAATAAAAGTTTTTTCTATTTCTCAGGTAAAAAAGATAATA
>Ga0256914_1003864_pt1 | contig 11594 bp, 11 predicted proteins | sample HulkmetaG_FD_191571 | JGI IMG/M metagenome (GOLD analysis project Ga0256914, IMG submission 191571) | Hydrothermal chimney microbial communities from Main Endeavour vent field at the Juan de Fuca Ridge, Pacific Ocean - Hulk | ecosystem: Environmental > Aquatic > Marine > Hydrothermal vents ...
CCTACAATATTATGCTTAAACTCAGCAAGAAATATACCAGGCACAAATAGCCCAAAAAACATATCAAATCAGGGATCAAGGGAACAAATTGCGTTTTTCGTCAGAAAAATGAAAAAAAATCGTGACGACTTTTTTCTCCTTTCCCCTTTACGGCACACATAATTGTTCATTTCCTTTACTCGCCCCAAAGAAACAAAAGAAGGCCGTAAACGGGATACAGTGGCATATACGGACAGTTTAATGGGCGAACATGCAACATATGAGAAAGGGGTCTGGTAGGCTGAAGAGGCGCTCACCCCATCATAACCAGCACAAGGATGGACAGGGCATCAATAACCCATAAAAGGACAGGGATATGGGCTATCTTTCCCCTGAATGCCATGAGAAGCGTATAAACCAGAAAACTCCAGCAAATCCCCTGGGTAATGGAGAAACACATGGGTATGAGCAGCATGGCGGTAAAGGCAGGAAGCCCCTCTTCCAATTTGGAAAAATTTACATTCTTTATGGCAGACATCATATAAAAACCCACCATGACCAGCACAGGTGCCGTGGCCACAGCAGGGATCATCTTCACCACAGGTGAAAAAAACAGGAATGGCAGGAACAGCAGGCCCGCAGTCACGGCAGTAAGTCCGGTCCTTCCCCCCTCCCGGACACCGGCAGCACTCTCGATATAAGTCGTCCCGGAACTCGTACCCGCAACACCTGACATGACCGTGGACAGGGCATCCACCATAAGCGCCCTGTTAAGATTTCGCGGCTCACCGTTTCCGTCCTTGAGACCTGCCACCTGGGCCACTCCCATAAAGGTGGAGATGGAATCGAACATGTCCGTAAAGAGAAACACGAATATCACACCCACAAGTTCCGGACGAAGTGCGCCTGCAAGATCAAACCGGAAAAAGGCAGACTGAAAATCAGGAATGGCCATCATGGTATCAGGCAGGATCAGCAGGGATTGTCCCGGAACAAGCCGGCCAGGAATTGCCGCAAGCAGGGTAGTCAGCACTATACCCATCAGCAAGGCACCCCTCACCCCTCTTTCAGCAAGGACAGCGGTAATGGCAAAGCCAGCAAGAAACACCACGACACCTGCGCTGAAGCCCCCGAATTTCACCATGGTAACCTCATCAGGCACGATGAAACCTGCGGCCTTCAGACCAATTACTGCCAGGAAAAGCCCTATTCCCGACGCAACACCATACCTGATAGCCTCAGGAATGGCCCTGACAACCGCCCTTCTGAGTCCAGCCACTGTCAGCACAATGAATATAACGCCTGATAGCAGTACTGTACCAAGAGCCGTCTGCCACGATAGCCCCATACCTGCAACCAGAGTGTAGGCAAAAAAGGCATTCAAACCCATGCCAGGGGCAAGGGCATAGGGAAGATTGGCCATTAGCCCCATAAGTATGGTAGACAGTGACGCAACTACTATGGTTGCAGTCATGGCACCGGCAAACGGGATCCCCCTGCCATGAAGAGAGAGTATTGCCGGATTCACGGCTATGATATAGCTCATGGTGAGAAAGGTGGTAATCCCGGCAGTTATCTCTGTGGAAAATTCTGTACGGTTATCCCTGAGCCTGAAAAAACGGCTGAGTTTTTCTTGCATCATCAAATTTGTCTCAAATCAGTAAGGTCATGAACCCGTAAACAAGCCCCCGCACCCTTGTTCCCCAACTGGTATGGCATTATCATCGACAATATAATACCATTCCTGAAAACAACAGCACAGGTGCATGGGTGACTTGGCTTAGATCAACGACAAAATGAATGACATACAAACCATAAAAACAGAATTCCTGAACATTTATGACTCCATACGTCATCTTGCAGATGACCGGATTCTCTACGGCCCAACTGAAACATTCTCCTCCCATTTCAAGAGGCTAAACGCCCTTGGGGCAAGAGATGTAGGCGATGAAACCGCTGAGAAACTCCGCAAGGACAAGGAACTCCAGACCGTCATACAGCACATATCACACCTGAAGCGCCTTAACGGCCTGAGGATGGAGATCGAAAGCGCCAATGCCATCATAAGCAGCAAAGACCCCTGGAAAGAACTTGAACGCTTCATCTACTATCCCAACTACATGGAACTTGCCAGGATGGAGTATCACGGTGCAGAGCTTGAGCCACACGCCCATGTGGTCTTTCTTGGAAGCGGCCCCCTGCCTCTGAGCCTGATCGCACTATGCAGGCAGTACGGTGTAACAGGCACAGGGATTGAAAAATTCCGGGAGTACGCAGACCTGTCACAGGACCTGATAAAGGCACTGAAGCTTGACCAGCATATCCGTATCATCCATGGAGACCACTTCTCCCTGCCCCTTTCCACAGACTCCAGCCTCATTATGGTAGGTGCGGATGCCCTGCCAAAGGACGAAATCTTTGCCCACATAGCGACCACACTGCCTGAAGGCACCAGGGTATCCTACCGCATATATGAAAAGGGACTGCGAAGACTGATGGACATACACTCCACCATCGTGCTTCCCCCAGGGCTAAAGGAATACGCACGGATCAGACCAAGGCCCCCTGTAAACAACACCTCGGTCTTTGTAATCAGGACATCAGGATAGTCAGGGCAGAAAACGTCCATGAAGCCGTATAAAAACGCCCCGGACCATGACCTGCTGAACAGCACCAGTTCCATTCCCACCCCGTTTCTCGTAGTTCAGGAAGAGGTGCTTGACGCAAACATCAACCGAATCCACGACTATGCCCGTTCACACGGTTTTGCTGTGCGCCCCCATGTAAAGACACACAAATCCCTTCACATAGCAGGTACCCAGTTGCAGGCTGGTGCAGCAGGCATTGCCGTTGCCAAGGTGGGAGAGGCAGAGGTCATGTCCAGACTGGGGGATGTGGATATCACAGTAGCCTATCCTGCGGTTGGCGAGGACCGGGCCAAACGCATCGCCCGCCTTGCGCGCACCCACAGGATCCGGGTTGCTGTTGACTCCACATACCTCATGGACGCACTGTCAGACGCTGCCCTTGAAAGTGGCAGCGAGATTGGCATACATGTGATGTTTGACGCAGGACTTCACCGCTGCGGATACGCTGATCCGGAAACAGTGACCAGGCTTGCGGCCTACGCAGAGCGCATGAAGGGGCTCAGATATGACGGGATACAACTCTATCTCGGTCACCTGTATGGAGAGGCGGCTCATGAATCCAGGAGCTTTGATGCGATCAACAAACAGTGGAAGCCGGTATATGAGGCACTCTGCCATGCGGATCTCTGCCCTCACATGGTCTCATCCGGCTCAACGCCCTCTCTTTTCAATACGCACATGGTGGAGCACGTCAATGAACTAAGGGTGGGGACAGCAGTACTGAACGACTACTTTGTGATGTACTTTGGCCACTGCAGCCTTGAGCAGTGTGCCGCAAGGGTAGTAGCCACGGTGGTATCAGACGCCACTCCGGGCCAGGTGATCATTGACGCCGGCTCAAAATCCCTCTCAGCCAAACAGATGCTTAGAAACGAGAGACTTACACTGGGATATATAGTGGAGTATCCGGAGGCACGGCTCTTTCGCCTTCATGAAGAACACGGCTGGATAGACACCAGCCGCTGCATGAAGGCCCCACACATGGGGCAGCGGCTCAGCATCATTCCCGTGAACATCGCCCTGTGCATGAACCTGTATGACACCTTTTATATACTACGCAGCAACGGCACGACGGAGTGCATGAAGGTAGATGCACGCGGGTGCCATGTTTAAGGGCCATGAGCCAGGAGAACACTGCACATGTTCAATTACATGATGAGCTTCAGCTCCTTCTCGATGAGCTTCTCAGCATCAGGCTTTTTTGACAGGGCCTTTGCCTGTTCAAGCTCTGCTGCTGCCTTTTCAGGCTGGGACAACTTCTTATAGACGGCTGCGAGGTGCACGTGCACCATCATGTCGTCCTTCTTGATGGCCAGGGCCTTCTTCAGGTAATCCAGGGCCTCTGTATACTTTCCCATCTTCAGGAGCACGATCCCCATGCCGTCAAGGGCATTGAAGTTAGAGGCATCACTCTTCAGGACCTTGTCAAGCTCTCCCCTGGCCTCGTCCAGCTTGTTGGTCCGGAACAGGGCCATGGCCAGGTTGTTACGGGCCACGTTGTCCTTGGGATTCAGATACAGCAGCATCCGGTACTGCAATATCTGAACAGAATTTGGCAGATTTGAGATATTTCCATGGGCATGTGCTGTCCCTCCCATCAGCAGGAACAACGCCAGGCCGGCGATCCAATGTTTCATGCTCACTCCCTTCCTTGTCCAAGAGGCACCATAGAGTGCCGCAGCACCCACTGTCCTATATCATCATCAGGGTACGAATGGAATCCGCAATGGTTACCACGCCTATCAGGGTAATTACCCCGGCGCTCGCTATGGCGATCTTTCTGGCAAACTGTTTCGCGTCCAGGAACCTCGCAGCAAACTTGCCTGCGCTTACCACGGCTATGCCTATGGCAATTAGCACGGCGGCAAGACCTATACTGAACAGGAGTATGTAGGTGAGGCCCTCCCCAAGCCTTCCAGCCGCCACTGCTGCAAGGAGTATTGCAATGGCAGCAGGACAGGGCACCAGGCCGCCGGAAAGCCCCAGCAGAAACAGACGCCAGTAACTGACCCTCTTACCTGTTGTCTCATCTATGGGCGGCACATGACTGTGGCCGTGATGGGAGTGATGGTGGTGGTCATGGTGGTGATCATCATGATCATGGGAATGATGATGGTGGTGGTCATCATGAGCGTGGTCATGACCGTGATCCGTACTGGCATGGGCATGGAGGTGGTCATGAGAATGGTCATGATGGTCATGATGGTCATGATCGTGCACATGATGATGTTCATGAGAGTTATGATCATGGTGATCATGATGGTGATCGTGGCCCGCATCGACATGAGAATGGCCGTGATGGTGATGATCATGCGAATGGAAGTGGAAGGCATCCCTTCCCCTTATACGCTGTACCAGCATGATAAGCCCAACCACAAGGATAAGGGCACCGGCAACCAGGCCAAGGTAGCCATGAAGCACATTTTCAGTAAGAGTCAACCTGTTGGATGCAATCTTTGCCGCTATGGCAAGAAGGATCACACTGAAGGTATGGGTCAGGGTAACCACCAGGCCCAGGATGAAGGCGTCCAGCTTTGTGCCACGGGAGCCAACGAGATAGGCCGCAACCACTGTCTTTCCATGTCCTGGCTCCAGTGCATGCATACCGCCCAGCATGATTGCTGTTAAGTAGTAGACAATTTTCATGTACATAAAAAAATCCCCTTGTTCAAGCAGTAATAACGTATGACCATAACCCTGCCATTGACAGGTTTACCCCAAAGATACCAGACATGAAAAGAACACCCTTATCCAGGCATCCTCTGCCGGTAATGTGCTGGTAATGGCCAGGCCAGCGGCGCATATCCAAAGATACACAGCACGCAAAAGAAACAACGGATCCGGCCCTTGGTCGGATAACAGACAAACTCATGAAACACAGGCCCTGCCTGTTGTCATGCTACAGGGGCACCCTACGGCCCATGGTGCTTGGTTGATGGTATCTGCACCTCAGGTGTCCTGCAGTGTGGTCATATATACTGATTCGGTCTTGCCCCATGCTTTCTTTAAAGGATGCCCCATGGGTGAACGATGAGTATAGCAACCAGTCAAGTACAGTGAGGCAGACAGACTGCCCATAGAATAATGGGCATTCGACCTTTATTTAACCTTCAGCACCCCACGGAAACAGCGGGGGCGCACCGCACAGGCCCAACTGCCCATGACAGTCAGCCGGCATGATGCAGGCAGTAGCCTGCGGAAACTTAGCCAGGCGCCATCAGGGCCAACCGAATGTAGGCATGCAAAAAAATTAGGCCATTATAGAGGTTTTTCTTTTTTTAGGCAACCGTTTTTACATAAATATTATTCAATGATTACAATATATTGATAGTGCAGGGTCCGTTCAAAGGCAGAAATGTCCGGCCTTTGCCTGGATATGGAGAGATATTTGGGATGTCGCCCATCCTTCCCTTTTTTCATCTCTTCATGCTCGATAGTAAAGCAATGCCACAGATAAAAGGGGGGCTCATTTCTGCGCTGGAAAATGGCAAAGGAGGGTTAAAAGGCAAGGGGAGTTTTCAGAAAACCGCTTGACTGGCCCATTCCTCTTCGATATAGTGTGTATCACAAAATTCAAACCCGTAACACTACAGGAGCCCGTTTAAACCATGCATATTTCCGAAGGTATACTTTCCCTGCCCGTGCTGGCAACTGGAGGCGTGGTGGCGGCAGCCGGTGTGGCTGTGGGGCTGAAAAAACTGGACTATGAACACATCATGACCACTGCCCTGCTGTCCTCAGCCTTTTTCGTCGCCTCACTGATCCATGTGCCCATTGGGCCAAGTTCTGTCCACCTGATCCTAAACGGCTTGGTAGGGCTGATCTTAGGCTGGGCTGCAGTCCCGGCCATAGGTGTAGCGCTATTTCTTCAGGCCCTGCTGTTCGGCTTTGGAGGGCTAACTGTACTGGGAGTAAACACAGTGGTCATGGCCGGTCCGGCCGTGGCAGTTTACCTCATATTCAGTCCCTGGATCCGTGAAGGAGGCAAAAAGAGGATGATAGGCGCCTTTCTCGCCGGATCCCTTGCAGTGGCCATGTCAGGCATACTGGTAGCCCTTGCCCTCATAGGAACCGATGAGGCCTTCCTGAAAACCGCCCAACTGATCCTGCTGGCCCACATTCCCATTATGCTGATAGAGGGAGTGGTGACCATGTTCACAGTCTCCTTTCTCAGCAGGGTCCAGCCGGAAATTCTCTCAATCAAGAAATCCTGATCTTCCGGAGGTCACAGTCATGCGTACCATTACCCTTTCTGCGGCACTTTATGCCCTTTTTTCCCTCTGTGCCATAGTACTCTGCCCTCAGCAGCAGGCCTGGGCCCACGGTATTCGCTGCTTTGCCTATACCAGTGGCCCTGACATAATCGTGGAGGGGAAATTCTCCAACAACCGAGCCACCCAGAACAGCGACGTCAAGGTCTACAGCCTCAAGACAGGCAAACTCCTGGTGGAAGGCACCACCAACAAGGAAGGCATGTACACCTTCCCGAGGCCGGAACTGAAACCTGATGAGGGGTTGAAGATAGTCCTCAAGGCAGGCGAAGGCCACCAGGCCCAGTGGACCATGACCCCTGAGGACCTTAACGAGGAGCCACTGCCTGAAGAACCTGTATCAGAAACCGGCTCCGCGCCTGCAGAATCACCAAAGACTCAGGCCACAACAGCCGCGGCTTCACCTGCAGCCACGTCTGCACCACAGGCCGCTGCAGCGCCATGCAAGATAGACACACGCGAGCTTGCCGATCTTGTAACCAGAAGGGTTGCAAGAGAGATCGCCCCCCTGAAGAGGATGATGATGGAACAGATGAACCACGGACCAACCATGCGTGACATCATCGGTGGCCTGGGATGGATAATTGGTATTGGCGGCCTCCTCTTTGCATTGAAAAAGAAATAACTCCTCTCTGTGGCAAATGCATGGGCCCACAGTTTGCGTACCCGGGATATGGGATACAGGAGTTCAACAAATCACAATAATCCTTAAGGAGGAATTTTCATGCATCAGCAACAGAAAACTTTCCGGTTCAGAGTAGCACTGCTCTTTGCCCTTCTTGTCCTTGCTGTGCCAATGAGCGCATTGGCACACTTCGGGATGTTGATCCCTGACAGGAACATCGTGGACCAGAACAACCGAACAGTGTCACTGACCCTCTCATTCTCACATCCGTTTGCGGGAATAGGTATGGACATGGCCATGCCTGCCAAATTCTTCGTTGACCTCGACGGCAGGAAGACTGATCTCAAGTCAACCCTCAAGCCCACCACAGTCATGGGCCACAAGGCATGGAAGACACAGTACCGCTTCAAGAGGCCAGGTGTATATATCTTTGGGGTGGAGCCGCAGCCCTACTGGGAGCCTGCAGAGGACACATTCATCATCCATTATACCAAGACAGAGATTGCCGCATTTGGAGCAGATGAGGGCTGGGACCGTCCCATTGGCCTGAAGACAGAGATCATTCCCCTGCTCCGTCCCTTCGGAGACTATGCAGGCAACAGCTTTGTTGGCAAGGTGCTCATGGACGGCAAACCCGTACCAGGTGCTGAGGTAGAGGTAGAGTTCTACAACAAGGGCTGCAAACTCAAGGCCCCCACCGAGTACCATGTAACACAGGTGGTAAAGGCTGACGATCAGGGTGTATTCACCTTCACCTGTCCTGTACCGGGCTGGTGGGGATTTGCAGCACTCAGCGAGGCAAACTACAAGATCAAGGGACCAGACGGCAAGAAGAAAGATGTGGAGCTTGGAGCCATCCTCTGGATCCATCTCGACAAGTGGCCAACAGCCAAATGATTGAAGAACGCTTTGCCCTGGGGTCGTCCATCCTGCACAAGGCCGACCCCACGGTGAAAATCATAGGGGCCACGGCCCTTGCAGTAATCATCGCCATCTCCGAAAGTATGGTGGCCATACTCATGGGCCTGGCCATTGGCATGGCACTTGCCGCAGTGGCCAGGCTCAAGCTGCGGGATCTGTGGCCAAGGCTCGTGGCAGTAAACCTGTTCTGCATCTTCCTGTGGATAACCCTCCCTCTCACCGGCGGGGGTGAGACCATGGGCCACATCCTCTCCCTGCCAATAAGTGAAAAGGGGGTGAGGCTTGCCCTGTACATCACCATAAAGACCAACGCAATACTGCTCGTCCTCACTGCCCTGCTCACCACATCCCCGGTTCACCACATTGGCCGCGGCCTGCAGCGCCTCGGCATGTCTAAGAAGCTTACCCTGCTCCTGATGACAAGCTACCGTTACCTGAATCTCATCCACCAGGAGTTCAACCGCCTGAGGCGCGCTGCAGAACTGCGCTGTTTTCAGCCAAAGACCAACATCCACACCTACAGGACCTACAGCTATCTGGTGGGAATGACCTTTGTCCGCAGTTGGGAGCGATCCAAGCGTGTGCACAACGCAATGCTCATGCGCGGCTTCAACGGCACCTTTCCCGTACTTGACACCACCACTTTCAAACGCCGGGACCTTTATCTTCTATTGCTGCTCGGAGCAGGTGCTGTGGTACTGGCACTTACGAGTATCATCTACTGAGAGATATTGCTGGCCCTGGCTCCCCTGCATCAAAAAGGCTCTCCAATGCCACGGTTTCTGCCGATATAGAGAACAGATCCCAAAAACCATATCCATTCATTGTGCCTTTCCCTGTTTTTCATTAGAGTACTCATCATGAACATTGAGACAGACAGACAAAATGTTGACATAGAGCTGCAACACATCTCCTTCACCTATCCCGGACATGAACATCCAGTGTTTGACAGCCTGGACTTCTCGTTCCAGGGGGGACACATGGGGCTCATCGGAGACAACGGCAGCGGCAAGACCACCCTCTTCCATATCATGGTAGGCCTGCTGAAGCCAGACTCCGGCCATGTACTGTTCAACGGCAGGGTCATGGAATCAGAAGAAGACTTCACAGAACTTCGCAGGCACGTGGGCATGCTCTTTCAGAACGTGGACGACCAGCTCTTCTCCCCCTCCGTAATCGAAGACATTGCCTTTGGTCCGCTGAACCTCGGCTACTCACCTGATGAGGCCAGGGATATTGCCATGGCCACCCTTGCAAAGGTGGGGCTGGAAGGATACCAGGACAGGATAACCCACCACCTGTCAGGCGGTGAGAAACGGCTGGTTGCCCTTGCCACAGTCCTGTCCATGGAGCCTGAAATCCTGCTCTTAGATGAACCAACAAATGACCTTGACAATGCCGCCCGCAGGCGGTTGCTGGAGATACTAAGCAGCCTGGATCAGTCCCTGATCATCATCTCCCATGATTGGGATTTCCTCAGCCAGCTAACCTCTACGTTCTATGCCTTAGAAAACGGGAAGGTGGTAAAGAGTGATCCCCTGACCATACACCAGCACCAGCACATTCACCCGCTGGGTGACCGTGTGCACATCCATCCTATGGTGCTTCCTGCTGAGGAGAGAGAAAGGGCTGGAGGAGACAAACTGGATAGCCAAAGAGCATATTAACAGAGGACACCTGAAACGCAGGAACAATTGACAACGGCAGATGTCCTGTAGCATGGCCTTAAAGATAAAAAGGCGTTATGAGACAACTCATAACGCCTTTTCAGTTCAAACCTGAATCAAGCGATTGGGGTTAAAACATCATCACCCCTGGGACATTAACATCATGCGGCCTCCACCTTCACTGCCGCCACCTTGTACTCAGGGGTCAAGGTCTTGGGATCCATACCCGGACTGGTGAGCAGGTTGGTGAGGCTGTCCGGGAAGTGGAAGCTCATGAACACCGTACCCGGCCTGCTTCTCTCTGTGACCCTTGCCACTGCCCTTACATAGCCCCTACGTGAACTCACCCTGACATTACTGCCGTCCTGGATCCCCAGGGCAGCCGCATCTTCCGGATTGATCTCAACCAGCTCATGGGGCGAGATCATATCAAATCCTTCACAGAGCCTGGTCATGGAGCCGTTGTTGTAATGCTCGAGTCTCCTGCCTGTTATCAGCACCAGTGGGTAGTCATGATCTGCCGACTCTTCAGGGACCATGTATGCCACAGGCTGGAGCCTGCCCTTTCCTATGGGGAAGGTCTCGGTATGGAGAAGCGGGATGCCTGGATGTCCTGGCTCAGGGCATGGCCACACCTGACCGTCACCGTCCATCCGGTCATATGAGATACCGGCATAGGGCGGTGTGAGCTTGGCAAGCTCAGCCATGATCTGCTCAGGCCCGGTATAGAACATGGGATAACCCATGGCCTGGGACAGGAGACAGATGATCTCCCAGTCAGCCTTTGCCTCACCAGGCGGGGTAACAGCCTTTCTGATACGCCTTACCCTGCGCTCGCCACTGGAAAAGGTGCCTTCCTTCTCATAGACGCAAGCTGCAGGCAGCACGATGTGAGCGAACTTGGCTGTCTCTGTCAGAAACAGGTCCTGCACGATCACACAGTCCATGGCACGAAGGGCTTCATGCACATGCCCAATATTAGCCTGGGTCTGGGCAGGGTCATACCCCACGCAGTATAGGCCTCGGAACTCTCCCTTCAGTGCCTTGTCATACATCTCTGGCTCAAGGAGGCCAGGTGTGGTGGGGAGGCTATCCACGCCCCATGCCTTGGCAAACTTCTCAAGGGCCTTCTCGTCATCCGTTGCCTGGTAGCCAGGGAACGTGTAGGGAAGTGTGCCCATGTCACAGGCACCCTGCACGTTGTTCTGGCCACGCAGCGGATTGATGCCATTATGGGGTCTTCCAACATGACCTGTGGCAAGCACTAAGTTGGCAAGGGCCATGACTCCGGCAGTGCCACCCTTGTGTTCAGCCACGCCAAGCCCATAGAGGATCAGGGCATTTTCCGCCTTGGCATACACACGGGCAGCCTTCCTGATGAGCCCTGCATCCACCCCTGTGATCTCCTCCACCTTCTCAGGCGTGTAATCCCTCACGTGCTCCCGCACCGGATCTATATTCTCACACCTGGCCTCAAGGAACT
>Ga0256914_1003865_pt1 | contig 11592 bp, 13 predicted proteins | sample HulkmetaG_FD_191571 | JGI IMG/M metagenome (GOLD analysis project Ga0256914, IMG submission 191571) | Hydrothermal chimney microbial communities from Main Endeavour vent field at the Juan de Fuca Ridge, Pacific Ocean - Hulk | ecosystem: Environmental > Aquatic > Marine > Hydrothermal vents ...
CTCCACACCACGCACACGGGAGTAATAAATACCGGGCGGAAGGTCGCCAATTTCAAATTTCTTTTTACTAATAACTTTATCTAACACAATTTTAGAGAAAGACTTGTCTTTTGCTATTTGCAATTCAAATTTTCCGAGTTTTTCATTAGCAGAGAGAATGATATGAACTAAAAGATCCCCTTTGTCCTGTGAGATGAACATAAATTTAGGTGCACTTATCGTATTTTCGTCTTTTTCAATCTCGCTTAGTTTTACAAGTTTTGCATTGTAGATCTCCTCTGTTTCTTCATTCTGAACAAAGAATAGAAGATAAAGATTGTTTAGATTGTAAGAACTCAACTTTGTAAAGCTACAAGTTTCCGCATAAGATTTATCTCCAATCTCAAATGAACTAAGACCTCTCACAACAAATCTATATTCTTTTGATCTGACTTTTACCTTATCTTCTATTAAAAGAATAAAAAGTTTTGATCGTCCTTTAGTATTGTTCAAACTTCCAGCACAGGAAACAGAAATACCCTTGTTATTTACTTTAGCAGAAATTGCACTAAACACAACGAGTGGAATATTTTTAGAATCATACATTGCTCTTGATAAACCTCTATCTGCAATCATATCAGAACCTATAAATTTATATTTTCCGTTTACAACAGCAGTTGGTGTTCCAGTAACTTTATAAAAATGCGCTCTGTTTTCGGAAGCTTCATTGCTCAAACTATCACTCAAATGATACTCAACAAACACAAACTTGTCAGAATTCTTTGCATAGGATTGGCTTACCGCAGTTTCCGCAGCAGGGCAGTAATTACACCATGTTGCAGTGAACAATTCAATGATAGACACCCTATGCTCTTCTGATTTTAAGATCGCATTCTCAGGAGCAATTCCAGCAAAAATAATAGATAAAAGAATCAGTCCGATTAAAATTTTATTTTTTCTCATCATAGTTCAATGTTAATAAAAACTATCAATTTGTCAAATTAAAAACTATACAAGTGCGCTCATTCCAGACCGCTTTTCGGCAAATGTAATTGCTTTTTTGAAAATAAAAATCCCAAAAGGAAGAAGAACTACAGCAAACAAGAGCAAAATAATCCCAACATTTACAAGATTCACCTTACAGGATAAACCAGTGATAGAACGCATTGCAAAGATCATATAATAATGCGGAAAAATTTTTCCAATCCAGCGCATATAGATAGGGAAAAGCGCCAACGGATAATAAACTCCAGAGAAGAGGCGTACAAGCGTAGAAACACTCCAACTTACAGGCTCTCTTCCCTGTTTAACTTCGAGAAAGAAGAATGTTGATGCTCCTATGAGTGATATGCCAAAGATTGAAACGATGAACAGACCATACAAGAGCAAAACGGATAAAATTTTCCATTCTCCAATGGCAGGTGCCTTTATAAGAGGCCATACAACAAGAAGAATTGAAATCTGAATTAATCCATTAAATATGAACGTGTAGATAAAATCACCAATTACAAGAGCAAACACACCAAAATTTGACGTATCATAAACTTCAAGTCTCTTCTCCCAAAATGCCTTTGACAGGGCATTAAACGGCGCTTTCATAAGTTTGTCAGCATTCTGAAAAACGATAACTCCAACAAGCATATATCCAACGTAATTATTTATTATGCTTCGGACACTTACCGAAGCATTCTGCACAAATAATGCAACAAATAGCCAGATAGCAACGTTTACATACTCCCTTATTATGTCAGTGATAAACCCTGCAGGATACAAAAGTGACGCCCTGAATTTAAGTTTCATAAATGAAAGAATCATTTTCACGTTCTTCATCTTGAACTCCCGGTTATTGTGAGGAATGTTTCTTCAAGAGACGGTGATTTGCTGGAAACTTCCAGAATTTCCACTCCTTCCAGCACAAATTCGTTAAGTATCTCATTCATTGCATCACTAAAAAGTGGCACTGTGAATCTGAATACAGCATCTTCATAGAAAGCCCCATACCGTGAAAACATAGATAGAATTCTTTTTGCTCTTGCAGAATCCGTTTTGGCGTGTATTTCGATTTTCTCTGTTGCGCTGATCCTCTTTTTTAAATTCTCAATGCTATCCACCACGAGCACCTTTCCTTTATCCAAAATCATAACTCTATCAGAGAGTTCCTCTGCCTCATCAAAATAATGTGTTGTAAGAAGAATTGTTGTTCCAAACTCATTTCTTATATCTCTTATAAATCTTCTCAATGAAAATTTTGACTCAACATCAAGTTTTACAGTAGGTTCGTCAAGCAACAAAAGAGGATGGCGAACAAGAATTGCACGACCAATTCCGAGTTTCTGCCGCATTCCTGCACTAATTTCCATTGCCCATCTGTTCCGCACTTCAAACAAACCGAGAATTTCAAGCGTTTCTTTGACTCGCTTTCTTGCCTCTTCATCAGTCAAACCATAAACCACTGCCCAGAAAAGCAGATTTTCCTCCACTGTAAGCGTAGGATCAACCCCAACATCAACAGTTGGTGCGACAAGGCTCACATTTGCCCTTATCTTCTCGGATTCCCTCATTAAATCATACCCAAGTACACTACCGTTCCCCGCATCTGGTAAAAGAAGAGTACATATTATTTTAATAAGAGTTGTTTTGCCTGCACCGTTTTTTCCAAGGACTGTAAAAATCTCTCCATTACGTACAGCGATGTCCACTTTATTCAACGCTAATTCTCTTCCAAATTTTTTTGTTATACCTCTTAAATTTACAATGTTCATTGCCACCTCGTCAATGTTCCGTTTCTTCTTGCTTTTTCAACACCAACTGCATATAGGTAAAAACCAAGAAAAATGAACAATACAGACATACACGCAAGAACAATTACATCAGAAAGAACAGGAGATATATGCCATACCTTTTGAAGCGGAAGCACAGGTACATTTAAATTGCCACCCGGTATCATTAATCTTCTCAATGCATCAAGTGCATACGTATGAGGAAGGATTGATGAAACAAGTTGCAAGGAGTATGGTAAAACAGAAATTGGATAAAAATAACCAGCAGCAAGGGCAATAATGATGTCTTGAAAAATAAACTTCACAGGCTCAGTGCCAACCTTCAAGTTAAGTAGAAAGAAAGAACTTGCACTTATCATTCCAATTCCAAAAGTAGAAACTCCAAGTAAAATCACTATCAAGAGAATTGTAAACGGCTGTAAAAATCTAAATACTGCACCAAAAAACAACGTTCCAAATAAGAAAGCAAGTAAAACACGGGGATAATCATCAAGAACAGAGCGGTACATAATACCTATAACCGGAGTAACAAGAGAAAGCGGACTTAAAAGATAAAGGTCCATTGTGCCATTCCAATAAATCCGTGCAACTCTATCATACGGATCACCAAGGTTCGTATAGGAAATATAATAAGCAGAAAGCCCAAGTACTACAAACGAAACATAATTGTTCCCATAAGGAAAAATAGCAGTGTTCTTCCCCATAAGTAAACTCATCATAAAAAACAGTGTAGAATTTATAAACACATCAAGTATCCACGTTACTATATTTATCTTATACGAAGTCCATATAATATATTCCCTTTTTGCAAAAGCAACGATGGATCGAAGTTGAACGATGAAATTACGCATATTTCACCCTATAAAGATAAGCGTCTTTTAATCCCAGTTTGTCCTTTTTCATATTAAACACCTTTGCATTATGCGTAAGCAAAACTTTAACGAGATCATTTACCCTTCCATTTTTTACGAGAAGCCTTACCCTGAAAACCCTGTCAAGTTCTATGAGTTCTTTTGGAATATCCCCCTCTATTATTCCTTTTTCTGAAAGTTCCTCTCGAATTTTACTGTCAAATTTACTAAGTTCCAGATTGTAAGGCACTGCATTTTTATCTTTCAGTAAATCCTTCGCAGTCCCAATGCCTATGGAACTACCACGTTTCAAAAGTAATGCCCGTGGATTATAAACATCAAGGTCAGTAAATTCGTGAGAAGATATGAGAATTGTTTTTCCTCTTGCTGACTCAGACTTCACGAGTTCCGCAAGTTGAAAACGTTTTTCCACATCAAGGCTAACTCCCGGCTCATCAAGGTACACTATCGGTTTATCCGTGACAAATCCTCTTATTACGGCAATTATTTGACGCATTCCCGCTGAAAGTTCCGGGATTTTTTTATTAAAGAAATTTATCCCAAAATATGCACCAAGTTCCTCCACTCTTTTTCTTGCGGTTTTCTCACTTATCCCAAAAAGCATTGCATACTGAATGATATTCTCCATCGCAGTAAATTGCCATTCGAGAGCCATCCAGAACGATGCAGATACAAATGAAACGTTTCCTTTTAACTTATCGTGATCTTCAACAATGTTCATACCAAGCAACTCTCCGCTTCCGCTACTTGGATAGAGAAGTCCAGACAAAATTTTCATAAGTGTAGTTTTCCCTGCACCGTTTGGCCCAACAATAGCAAAGATTTCTCCCCTTTTCACACTGAAACTCACATCTTTAAGAGCAATAATTTCCGATTCCTTCGTCCTTTTAAGTCTTACAAGGTTTGCAATCCAGAGTCCGGGTCCCCGTTCTTTTTTTCTAAGCGGAAACGGATTAAAAACTTTTTTCAAATGAGAAACAGTTATCGCATTATCCATAGTTTGATTATACGTAAAAAGCGATGTTTTCAAAAGATTTCTTTATTGATATAATAGCAATATGAAAATAAGCGTTAAAGGTCGGTGGATAGTTTGGGCGATATTCATATTCGGAGGGATAATACTCTCCCTGATAACTGATTTCTTATTAAAGAAAAATGGATTATACGTTCATATTGGTATTGTCTTTCGAATCCTCGGTATTTTCCTGTTTGGAATCTCTAACATCATAGCAAGAGACACCGGAAAAACACTTGCAAAATATGGAAAAGAAGGAAAAGTGGAAAAGTTTGACACAAACAAATTTGTTGACAGGGGTCCATACTCCTGCATGCGTCATCCAATGCATTTTGGTTTAATGTTAATTCCGTTCTCTCTGGCACTTATGCTCGGATCTTTCTCATATCTCGTCATTTATGCACCTATAAACGTAATTGCAATAATCATAATGGTATTTACAATAGAAGAAAAAGAGGCAATTGAAAAATTTGGCAATGCGTATATTGAATACAAAAAACGGGTGCCAGCGTTTAATCTTTCCCCGGGATGCCTAAAAAAATTGTTTATATGCTGCTGATACTTACTGCTATAACTGGAGCATTACTACTCTATTCCTTTTTTATAGAACCAAATATGCTATCTATAACAGAGGTTAATCTCTATTTTAAAAACCTCCCGGCAGAGGAAAATGGGCTGAAAATTGTTCAAATTTCAGATCTTCACTACAATAAAGACGCACAGATCTATGAAAAAACATTGAGAAAGATTAAAAAACTCAACCCGGACTTAATAGTGATAACTGGAGATTTTATAGGAAGCAACAAAAATACGGAAGTTATCAACTACTGTAAGCAAATAGTAAAACTCGGAAAACCAGTTTATGCAATCCTGGGCAACTGGGATCACAACTTATATGAACTAACAAAATTTGAAGAAGGTTTACGTTCCTCTGGAATACATCTATTAGTAAACTCCAACGAGAAACTCTCCAAAAATTTCTTTATTGCAGGTACAGATGATTCTTTTTCAGGGCACGCAGACCTTGAGAAAACATTTTCAGGGATCCCTGAAAATGCATTTGTAATACTGCTCACACATTCACCTGACATTATATACGATGCTGTGAAATACAAGCCAGAACTCGTTCTTTGTGGACATACACACGGCGGACAGGTAAAAATTCCTTTTACAAAAAAAGCGTTATACGTACCCTCTGTTTACGGATCTCGTTTTCTGGAAGGATTGTTTCACATTGACGGGACTTACATGTATGTGAACAGGGGTATTGGAAACAGCCATCTTAGAATGCGGTTTATGTCTATCCCTGAAATCACCGTTTTTACTTTGCACAGAAAGTAATTCAAGATTATCACAAATTGTAAAACTGTTTTAAATCTTCATAATTTAAATTTGATGGTGGAGCAGAGGGGATTTGAACCCCTGACCTCATCCGTGCGAGGGATGCGCTCTCCCAGCTGAGCCACTGCCCCATCGTTAGGTATTATACTTATTTACGTAAAAAGTTCAAGCATAACAAAGCCCCGCACAAAGCGGGGCATAAAACACACTCTTTCAAAAAATTACGTTATTTATCTATACCGGGAATCTTTGCCCTTACTTCAAGAAGTTCGGGAAGTTCCTTAACCTGTTTCTGGAAGTTTTCCTCCCTTAATTTATTAACGTAGTGAGGATCCTGGAAAGAATAGGTAAATTTTGTGTGTATGTCGTATCTACCTTCAAGAAGTGCCACAGTATCCTCAGTCATAACAAGTTCTTCATCTGTTGGAATTACAAAAACCTTCACCTTGGAGTCCTCGGCAGTAATATCCATCTCAGCATTGCGTGTATGGGCAAGTTCGTTCTTTGCAGGATCAATTTTTACTCCAAAAAGTTCAAGACCTTTCGTCATCTCTCTCCTCATTATAGGAGACATTTCACCAACACCTGCCGTGAACACAATTGCATCAACCTTACCAAGAGCAGCCATATACGCTGCTATATATTTTCTGCCCCTGTATCCCTCTATTTTTATTGCAAGTTTTGCTCGTTCATCGCCTTTTTCTGCTGCAATTTCAATATCCCTTCTATCCGTATATTTACCAGTAATCCCAAGGACACCACTCTTTTTATTTAAAATAGTATTCATTTCTTTTGTGGAAAGTCCTAATTTGTCCATCATATAGAGGTCTATTGCAGCATCATGATCTCCAGCACGTGTTCCCATAACTGCACCTTCAAGAGGAGTAAACCCCATACTTGTATCTACAGAGACTCCGTTTTTCACTGCATTAAAACTTACCCCATTGCCTATATGTGCAGAAACTATATTTGTTTCAAACGGATCTTTCCCAAGTAATACAGCAGCTCTCTTTGCAACATACAAAAGAGAAGTTCCATGGAACCCATATCTTCTAATATGGTATTTTTCATACCATTCATAAGGAAGTGCATAGATATAAGCGAAATCAGGTATCGTCTGATGCCAGGCAGTATCCATTATTGCCATATGGGGAACATCTGGCAGCACTTTTTTTGCAGCCTTTATTCCCATGATATTTGGAGGATTATGAAGAGGCGCAAGATCAATCAGTTCTTCAAAAGTCTTAAGTGCTTCATCATCAATAATTACGGACTTATTGAACTTCTCGCCTCCATGCACCACACGATGCCCCACCGCTTTTACCTCTTTTATATCCTTGATTACTCCGTATTCATGGCTTGTGAGCGTGCTCATTATAAGTTCGATTGCCTCTTTATGTGTAGGGCATTCCTTTTCAATTTTAACAGTATCTTTACCCGGCACCTCATGTTTAATAAAGGAACCACCTATCGTAACTCGCTCAACAACCCCTTTGGCGAGGATTTTTTTGTCTTCCCACCGGTAAAGTTGATACTTTACTGAAGAACTTCCACAGTTTAATGTCAATATGTCCATTACGTCATCTCCCTTCCCCGTTTTATTAGATATGATAGTATATATAATTTTTGCGCAAGGTCAACATCAATGATAGCCACTTTCCTGCGTGTTTTCAATTTTATCGTTACAGGCACGAAATTCAAAATCCCTCTTATATTGTTCGTTTTAGAAATAATTTCTTCTGCTTCCTCAACTGCCTCCTTTGGAACAGCAAGAATTACCATCTGTATGTCCTTTTTCTTTACAATTTCTTTGAAATTTTTAATGTCGTAAACCTCCGCCTGTCCAATTTTAGTACCAATCTTTTCTGGATCGTTATCAAAAGCCGCAATAATGTTGTACCCTGTGTCTTTGAAGCCTTGATAACGAGCAAGTGCACTTCCCAATGAACCAGCCCCCAATATACACACATTCCATTTCTTCTGGGCTTTCAGAATTCTCTCCAATTTTCTGGATAGTTTTTGCGTATCATATCCAGTTCCGGTTTTCCCAAATCTACCAAAATAGGAAAGATCCTTTCTCACCTGTTCAGGTGAGGTTCTTGTGTGTTCAGCAAGTTCCTTAGAAGAAACTACTTTAATGCCTTTTTCACTTAGTCTATTTAAACATCTTAAATATTTTGCAACCCTCTCTATTGTTGCAAGTGGTACATTTTTCATATTCACCTCCTATTTGTTCCATTGTAATACAAAATTGTTACATTGCAAAATTTTTCACTTACAAAAAATGCCTCCGCCAAGACAAACCTGCGGAGGCATATAAAACATTGGGGAGGGAGTTTGGTAAGGCATTAACCAATAGTACGGTGATCTTTTTCCAATATTTCAATAAAATCTTCGTAAGAAATTAATTTCTCAGAGGTATCTCCTTCATCGTATCCTCTTGCAAGGTAATCATCTTTTAATGCGCAGATTTGCACACCTTCCTTGACAATTTTCCTTGCCTCATTCCCAACAAGCCAAAACACACCGTTCTGTATAAGGACAACTGTATCTCCAGGTTCAGCAAACTCCATTTTTCTTCGTTCTATTTCATTATTTAATCCGTACTTAACAATTATCACCATATCGCACCTCACATAAATATCACAAAATCACAATCGCGTATAATTCTTTTTGCACTATCAAGTGAAACAATTTTCGCTTTACACCCTGTATCAATCTCCTTTACATGGTACTTTTCAAGATCTTCTTCCACTGCATATACTTCAGTTCCATACTTATCGATATACTTTTTAACAATTTTTACTGGAAGAAGCCCAACCCGTTCCGGTGCATTGCGCTCAGCAATAGCCGTTACCGCTTCATCCATAAGAAGCACAGCAGGTTCGATATCTTCTCCATACATACCAAATGCAGTTCTAAATGCTTCGTTTACCCATATTGCACCGACAGGCGCTTGATAAACTACAAATAACACTTTTTTCATTTCGCCCTCCTACGCCATTAGATTTATAAACACATCGCTTGAATAAACAAGCGAGGCAAGTTCTGGAAGGCCACTTGGATTTGCACCTTCTATTACATTTTCCTGACTCAGCCCGCGATAATCCATACAAATTCCACAGAGATCCACTCGAAGCCCCTTTTCTATTAATTCTTTCATCTTCTCAGGTATTACTCTGTCTATCTTTATCGGTTTTATCGATTTATTTGCACCTATTACGGCATCAGAAAACAGAAACAGGTTTACTTTATGCCCTCTTTTGATTGCCGCTTCTGCAATGTGAAGTGCAGTGTCAAGATCTTCATACGTATATGCAGGCTTCATTACTTGAATTGTGATTTCCATAAGTTATGCCCTCCCGTAAAGCAGATAAGCCATAAACCAATTGCCAAGTATAAAACAAACACCTGCTATTATAGAACCGATGCCGAGTTGAGGAATTCCGGTAAAGTAATTTCCGATGTTACAACCGAATGCAAGGCTTGCACCAAGACCAAGAAAAACTCCACCAATAGCAGTTTGCAAATATACCTTGCCACGCTTTGGTACTCTAAACTTAAACTCCTTAGCAAGAACAGCAGAAATAAAGGCTGCTACAATAATCCCTAATACTTCTGCACCTTCCCAGCTGAGCATTTTTCCTTGAGTATAAGTTTGAGTTATGCTAATCCAACCACCAGTAATTCCAAGCCCATAATGTCTTCCAGTGATATAACTTGACCAGAAACCAAACATTGCAATTGGAACAAGCCACAACCCAATTGCTTTCCAACTCATTTTAGCATCTGGCCTCTTTGTTGTCTTTGTACCAAACACGTACCAGAGAAGAACAGCAGATAGTATAATCGCAATGATCCAATGATTTATATGAAGTGCAGTTGCAAGTGTGGGACCTATCTTTTTATCATAAAGATTTGCGGAAGTCGTAGGCACAACTTTAACTGTAAACCTTGAAATCGCCTTTAACAAACCGTTAAGTCCTCCGTGCTTTACTGCTGTTGCAGTAAGCGCATATGTAAAGGCAGCAACCCAGGAGGTAGTATTTCCTTCACCAACTCTGTAAGTCGTTCCACTTGCACATCCCCCTGCAAGCACCATTCCCATACCAAAAATCAAACCACCAAATATTTGGCCTACAATGTTTAAAGGTTTTGGGTTGAGTTTAATCCAACCAAACTGAGCCATAAGGGGAAATGCTATGAGTTCAAGTGCCATTGCAAGCGTTATCGCCTTAAATAAAAAGTTGTCTTTCATCAAGTATAAGTCACGAAACGCAGAGTTGAAACAAACACGTCCTCTCTGTAAAATCCACCCAAAGGCAAGGCCTGTGATAAATCCAAGTATGATCGCTTCCATATTCACCTCCTATTTTTCTTTTCCACCAATTTGAATAAGGATTCTCCACTCACTTGGCCCGGTTTCTTCAATTGCAAGAACTTTGTGCCCTGCTTTTTCTGCGTTTGCAGGGATTCTCTCTTTTGACAGTGGATAATCGATTAACACTTCAAGAATTTCTCCCGGTTTCATCGATTTCCATGCCCTTTTTGCATCGACATCAGGAACCGGACAAACTTCTCCCCTCTCGTCAATGGTTTTGTCTACTTTAACATCCATATCCTTTCACCTCCATATTGTTATTTTTTTCACTTATAAGTATAAGATAATTTTTTCACAAGTCAATAGGAAAACAGTTTAAGTTAATTACAAAATAAGATATGAAAAAATGTGCTTTTCTAACGCTGACCGATAATTATTCCAGTTCTGATTTCTGAAATTGCAGACTTACCCTTAGAGAAAAGAATATTTACAGGCGTTATAAACACGGAGTTAACTGAAATTATCTTTCCTTTAGAAAACTCTTTATGAAAATTGTGGTATATGTAATGAATACCTTTCACTTTTCCAAAATACATCATCACATGACCTTTCATAAATAAAAGATCACCTGCTTGAAATTCATTCAATAATTCCAACTTTTCTGCTTCACTCCTTCCAGCAAAGTTCACTCTCTTTCCAGGAGAATATTTCTCCTGATCGCCTGCATTACGAGGAAGGTTAATACCAACTGTTTTATAAATAGCCCTTATAGTACTTGAACAGTCACGTGCTCCAAAACTATCACCCCAGCCATACCGTTCCCCAAGCAATTTTAATGCTTCGTGCACAATGTTTCTTCTGGTAGGTTTAAGATAACCGTGTGAAACATCAGCAGAATAAGAAAGAAAGGCATTGGCAAAAGCAAGTTTACCTCTTTTATTAATTGGCAATTTTATAACAATTTGATTTGTATGTAGTTCTCCATTTACCTCATTTGCTTTGCCTGACACAAGTTTACTGCCCATACCAAATATTTTGAAAGAAGTGTTTTCATCAGGAGAAGGCATTGTATAAACGTAATTCCCCGTAACGACGTAAAAATTCTTCGAACGGTAAAACTTCTCTATTTCATTTTTCGTCCCAAATGCTATAGAATCCACTTTTACCCAGCCAGAATAAAACACGGTTTCCGCATAAACCCACTCACCACTACACAGCAAAACTCGAAGTGGTTCTCCTATTTCTAAACCTGTTTCCTGCACTCTATCAATTTCTGCATCAATT
>Ga0256914_1003866_pt1 | contig 11588 bp, 9 predicted proteins | sample HulkmetaG_FD_191571 | JGI IMG/M metagenome (GOLD analysis project Ga0256914, IMG submission 191571) | Hydrothermal chimney microbial communities from Main Endeavour vent field at the Juan de Fuca Ridge, Pacific Ocean - Hulk | ecosystem: Environmental > Aquatic > Marine > Hydrothermal vents ...
CCCACGGAGAGAGGGTGGCGGCGGATCCCCTGCAGGTACCCCTCCCAGGGAAGCACTTCCCGGAAGGGCTCCATGATCAGCGCCGCCACCCTCTCTCCGTGGGCCCGGAGGATCCCCTCCAGGGCATCCAGGTCACCGTAAGGAATATGGTGGACCAGGTCCTGCAACGAGGCGGGGACTCCCCGGACCGAACGGTCCGAGGCGACGAAGCCGTCGTGGAAGCCGTGGTACCCGTAATGAAGCACCCCCTCCCTCCCCGTGATGGCCCTGGCGAGCCGGACCGAGGCGGTGCAGACGTCCGATCCGTTCTTGCCGAAGGCGGTGGCCCGGTGGTGTGGAAAGAAGGCAAGGACCTTCTCCTCCACCTCCTCCTCCAGGGAGGTCGGCCCGGGAAGGAGGATCCCCCGGAGAGCCTGCTCCCTCACGGCCTCCCTGATCTCCCGCCTGCCGTGGCCGAGGAGAAGGGCCCCGTGCCCCATGACCCAGTCCACGTAGGCCCGCCCCTCTTGGTCGAAGACGAGGGGGCCCCTTCCCTCGGCGAGGCGGATCATGCGTGTTTCCAGCGGGGAGCCCGGCCTTCCGCCCGGGCCCGGAGCCCTTCCAAGGCATCCTCCGATCCCATCAGCTCCTCCAGATACACACGTTTCACCTCTTCGGAGCGGGAACGAAATTCCTCCAGCAGGCCCAGGTTCAGGGTCTTTACGGCGAGACGGACCGCCGTGGCCGAAAGGGGGACCAGGTATTCCTCGATCTCCCCCCGGGCGACCTCCTCGGGGTTCTCCACGACGTGATCCACCAGGCCGATCCAGCTCGCCTCGTCGGCCCTCTTGATGTGCCCGCTCGCACAGAGCTCCATCGTGGCGGGCCTTCCGATCCGCTCGGGGAGAGTCACCGACCCCACAGGGGCGATGAGCCCCTTCCCCACCTGGGGGAGGCCTACCCTGGCATCGGGCGATGCGTAGATCCTTCCGAATACGGATACGAGTTCGAGCCCGGCCCCCAGGCATCGTCCCCGGAGGGCGGCGATGAGGAAGAGGGAGGAGGCGATCATCTTCCCGACGACCCGGAAGAAGAGGGGAAGGAAGTTCTCGATCCGGCCCGGCTCGAGCTCGACCGGATCGGCCCCGACCAGGAAATCCCGCCCCTCCGAGGTGAAGAGCATGGAGCAAAGCCTCTTCTCCCCGGAAGCGGCGTCGAAGAGCCTGTCCAAGGCGTCGAGGAGGGCCGAATCGACCGGGCAGCCCTCCCTTTCCTTCAACACAACCCGCCAGTAAGCCCCCTCCCCGCCGGGTTCCACCCGGATGGGGGCATTCTCGCCGAAGTGGATCATCGAGGCCTCCTTCGCCCGCAGGAAGGACCGGATGCCGTGGAAGAGCAGGGCCTTTCAGGAAGGATTTTTCGATTCTGAAGCGGGCAAACGGCAAAGTCAATCCTCTCGGGCACCCACCCGGCCTCCTATCTCAAAAAGAGACCCAGTCCCAGGAGGATCAGGAGAATGCTCACGAGGCGGCGGAAGGCCGATTCGCTGAGGCTGATGTGGACCCGGTTCCCGAGCCAGGCGCCCAGGCCCACGGCGGGGAGGACGGCCAGGGCGGACCAGATTCTCGGCGTGGTGATCAGCCCTCCCGCCAGGTATGTGGGGCCCCGGACCAGGGTGGTGAAGAAGAAGAGGGCCATCAGGGTCCCCCGGAATACGCTCTTGGCCGTTCCCTGGACCTGGTAATAGAGGATGATCGGCGGCCCGCCCGTTCCGAAGAGCCCGGCGAGGATCCCCGAGGAGAGGCCGGCGGTGAAACCCGCCCAGGGAGGAAGCCGCCATTTCCTATGTACCGGAAGAAATAGGAAGGCCGAGCCGGCACAGACCAGGAAGGCACCAAGGAGAAGGAGGAGGAAGGAGGGATCCCCGAGCCCCAGCATCCACGTCCCCGCCGGGATCCCCGGGAGGAGGCCCAGGGCGGCGAGGAGGATTCCCTTCCACTGGATCTTCCGCCCGGAGGCGGCCACAACCAGGAGTTCCACAGGGAGGTTCACCAGGAGGAGGATCACGACGACGTCTCTCAGGCTCTCCATCACAAGGGCCATTAGGCCCACGGCGATGAGGCCCGACCCGAAGCCGAAGCTCACGTAGACACCCTCCGCCAGGACCAGGATCAGGCAGGCCCCCAGCCACTGGGGAAAGGAATCGAAGACCAGGGGAAGGCCGAGAAAGGTCATCTCGGGCCGGGCGGGACCTTGATCGTCCAAGCGTATTTGCAGGGGGGAGCCTTCACGGCCCTCTCGGGGATCTTCACGGCGAAGCCCTTTCCTCTCGGCTCCCACTCGAGGGGCTCATCGTATCCCAGCAGGACCACTCTGGATCCTTCGGGCGGCCCGAGGCAGGAAAGGGAGATCTCCCCGGGAGGGGACTCTTCGCCCGGTTGAGCCAGGTAGACCAGGTAGAGGCTTCCGTCCTTTCCCCTGGTGAGCCGGATCGGGCCCTCGGCGTAGGGTGGCACGGCCCGGGTCCCGTAGATCGCCTCTCCGTTCACCTTCAGCCAGGCCCCGATCCCGGCGAGCCTTTCGTAGGCGGCCCGGGGCCACCGCCCGTCGGGCCCGGGACCGATGTTCAAAAGGAGGTTCCCGCCCTTGGAGACGATCTCCACGAGCATGTGGACGAGCTTCCTGACGCTCTTGTACTTGTCCTTGGGATTGTAGGACCAGCCTTCCCCCATTGTGATACAGGACTCCCATGGATAGGGGAGAGCCTTCTTGGGGATCCTGTTCTCCGGAGTGAGGTAATTCTGGTAGGGCCCCCGGACGGACCGGTCCACGACGATGAGATCGGGCTGGACGGCCCGGATCTTCTTCACCAGCTCCCCCATGCGGATGTCCTGGTTCTGGATCCTCTGGAAACGGTAGTTCGGGGAGGCGATGGCCCTGCGGATCTCCTCCCCGGTCCTCTTTCTGACCCATCCTCCGTCGAGCCAGAGGATGTCCAGTGGGCCGTAGCGGGTGACGAGCTCCATGATCTGGCCGTGGGTGAACCGGACGAACTTCTCCCACCGCCCGGGGTAGCGGGAAATGTCGTAGTTGGGATTCCGGTCGGGCGTGGCGAAATAGGGCCACCAGTAGTAGGGACAGTGCCAGTCCGGCTTGGAGAAGTAGGCCCCAGCCCACAACCCCTCCTTGCGGAAGGCATCGAAGATCTCCTTGGCGATGTCCGCCCTCGGGTCCTCGTGGAAGGGGCACTCCTTGGAGGTCACCTTGTAATCGGTGAGCTTGGTATCGAACATGCAAAAGCCGTCGTGGTGCTTCGTGGTGAAGATCACGTATTTCATGCCCGCCTCTTTCGCGGCCCGGGCCCACTTTCCGGGGTCGAAGCGGACGGGGTCGAAGGTCTTGATCAGCGCCTCGTAGCGCTTCTTGTACTCGCAGTAGTTCTCCATGGACCGCCGGCACCAGGGCTTGTCCTCGGAGCAGAGCGACCAGGACTCCACGATCCCCCACTGGCTGTAAGTCCCCCAGTGCATGAGAAGGCCGAACTTGAGGTCGCGCCACCTCTCCAGCTTCTTTCGGACCACGGGGCTGGGGTCGGGGACGTACTGGGCCTCTCCCGCCGGGGCCGCCGCCCAGAGGACCGGCGCAAAAAGAAGAATGGACGGGACCGGACTCTTCATGGAAACCTCCTCTCCCGACGATCATGCCCGGAGGGAAACAGAATGGCCAGATCTTCCGGCACAAGAGAAAGGGCCCGAAGGGAGGGGCGCGGCCCCTTCTTTCAAGTCATTCCCCCGGAGGCCCAGTTGGAGGGCCTCCGTCTCCCCCCGGGCTGCCTCGATCACCCCGACCTCTCTCCTCTCCCCCTCCCCGGGGAGGATCCTCCCAGTGTCTCCCGGAGGGCATCGAGCGGCGTTTCCCTTCCTATCCACCCGGCCGGCCGGGGCGGGAGCCCCGGTCTGCCCCGCTGAATCCTCTTCCAGGAGTTTCCGGGCGTATGCGGCCGCGGGGATCGACCTTGGGTTCCAGGAGACCGTCCTTGCAGGTCCGGGTCGACCCGTTCCTGCGCACCTCGTCCTTCGGAGAGCCCCTACCTCCTCTTCCGTTCCCCGGGCGGGGGAGTCAGAGATTCCAAGCCCTGGCAAAGGCCTGGAAACTCCTGTCGTAGGTCTTCTCCACGTCGGGAGGGAAACAACAGGCCGGCAACTCCTTCATGGCCAGGTGGTACCGCAGGCAATCGCAACAGACACCTTTCTTGGAGCAGGGCTCGTAGGTGCAGTTGCAGTTCTTCAGGTTCCTTTCCTTCTTGCACTCCATGGACTGCCTCCTGGGTCCGGGAAAATGAGGATGGAACTGCTGAGAATACAGCCTTCCCGCCCCCCTTTTCCAACCCCGCCCCTGAAAGGTCCGCCCGGGGCCTCTTCGGAGGGGATCCATGGCCTGGCTCCCCCCGGGGTCCGGGGAAGGCCGCCCTCGTGCCGCCGGGCCGGTCCGGGAGACGCCCCGGGCCTCGAGCCGGCCCTCGCGGCGCCCGGGATCCCCCCCGGCTCTTCGCCCCGGAACATCCCGGGGAAAGAAGGGCAAGGAAAAGCCCGGAGAAAGAGATTCTCAGCATTTGCCCTTCGCCGCATGTGGCATCCTTTCACCCTGTCTCCTCGTTCCCCACCCGCAAGGATGACCTGAAGCCGGAAAAGAGAGTCCCCCGGAGGGACTTTCTCAGTAGAGACGGGTTCCTGCCGGGGCGGAGACGGAGAGGAGGGCCGCCCGGGGAGAAGTCCTGAAGAGGAGAAAGGCAAAGGAAAGGGAGAGCCCGGAAAGCTCGGGCCTGCCGGGAAGAGGCAGGGAGACCCGAACCGCTCCCGAACCGTCGAGGTTGGAAAGATTGGGACGAAAGATTCCAGGATCCACGGCGCAAAGATACAGGAAGGGATCCCACGAGAGAGGAAGGATCAGGCCCGGTCTCAGAGGAACGCCCGGCGCCCGGGAGAGGGCCCCCAGGAGGAGGAAGGCCGCCCCCGGCGAGGAGGGTTCGCTCAGGAGGAGGGTCTGGGTCGTGCCGAGCTTCATCGTCGCCGGCACTCGAATGAACCCCTTGCAGTCGGGAAGGTCCGCCTTGGGAGCGGGAGGAAGGCCCGCCGCAAGCCGGACCAGGGCCCGGGCGAGCCGCCAGTCGGGAAGCTCTCCATCGGGATCCTTCCCGGCCCCGGCCGCCGAGAGATCCTCCTCCTCCCTGTCGTAAAGACCCTTGTCGCCGGCGAGGAAGGCCGGGTGGAAGGCACAGAGCACCACCCTGCCGCCTCCCGTCCCGGGATAGAGGAAGGAGACGATCGCCGCCGACCGGTCCTCGCCGTGCCGGGCCAGGACGGCCCACCCCGGCGGCGGCGAGGAAGGATTGGAAAGGACGAATCTCGGCCCCCCGTAGAGAAGGGGACGGACCGTGCCGGGAAGGCCCTGGCCCTTGAAGGCCGGCCGGCTCGTATCGAGGACGCACTTTCCGAAACAAGCCGAGAGCTTCCCCGCCTTCAGGGGGTTCCAGGGCAAGGGCCCCTCCCCGACACCGGGGAACAAGTTCCAGTGGTACTCCCAGGTCCGGCCGAGCCACTTGACCTTGTCGCAGGCGGCATACGCGCCGGCACAGAATCCAAGGTATCCGCCTCCCGCGGCGACGAATTTCCGGATCTCGTCGTCCCCCGGACCGGTCCCCCGCATCCCTCCCAGGGAGCGCTTGTAGTCCACGGCCCATCCGCCGGGCACAACCAGGACCCGGAACTCGGGCCTTCCCGAGGGGGACAGGAGGCCCCCGCCCCGGACGTCGGAGGCGTCCACCCACTTCCAGGTGAGGCCGGCCCACTCCAAGAGGGCCGGAAGGGCCCTGGTGACCTCGGCCTCCCAGGCCCCCCTGTCCCTGTAGAGAGCCGCATCGACCCCCCCGGCCCGGCTTTCGGGGAGGAGGAGGAAGAGGGAAGCGAAGAAGAAGGAGAGAGGAAGATTGCCTTTCATGACGAGCCTTCCTGGACTGAGAGAGGTCGCCCATCCATAGTAACCTCCGGGAAGGAAAGTCCCGGAAGGAAGGGAGAAAAAGGGCGATTCCCGGCTCGACCCGGAACAGCCCGGCCCTTCACCCCTCCAGGATCCGCCGGGCCAGGTCCTCTCCCGTCTCGGCCGTGGACCGGGCATCCTCCCCGGGTCCGGCCAGGTCGGCCGTCCGGTTGCCCTCGGCCAGGAAGGCCCCGACGGCCCTCTCCACGGCATGGGCCTCCTCTTCGAGGCCCAGGCTGATCCGAAGCATCATGGCCCCGCTCAGGACGGCCGCCAGGGGATTGGCGATCCCCTTGCCGGCGATGTCCGGCGCCGAGCCGTGGATCGGCTCGTAGAGGCCCTTCGAGCCCTCCGCCAGGGAGGCCGAGGGGAGCATGCCCATCGAGCCGGCCAGCATGCTCGCCTCGTCGCTCAGGATGTCGCCGAACATGTTCTCCGTGACGATCACGTCGAAGTCGCCGGGCCGGCGGACCAGGAACATGGAACAGGCGTCCACCAGGATGTCCTCGTATTCAACGTCCGGATACTCCTTCCGGACCCGGTGGGCCACGTCCCTCCAGAGCCGGCTCGAGGCCAGCACGTTGGCCTTGTCCACGCTGGCGAGCTTCCTGCGCCGCGACCGGGCGAGCTCGAAGCCCACCCGGACGAGCCTCTCGATCTCCATCTCGGTATACCGGAGGGTGTCCACCGCTTCCCGCGCCCCGGGATCCCCCGAGATCCCCCGGGGTTCCCCGAAGTAGAGCCCGCCCGTCAACTCCCGGACGATCACCAGGTCCGTCCCGGCGATCACATCCTTCTTGAGGGTGGAGGCCCCCTCCAGGCCGGGGAAGACCTTGACGGGCCTCAGGTTGGCGAAGAGCCCCAGTTCCTTGCGGATCTTCAGAAGCCCCTGCTCGGGCCGGACCTCGGCCGAAGGGTCGCTCCACTTGGGCCCCCCCACGGCCCCCAGGAGGACCGCCTCGGCTTCCCGGGCCGCCTCCAGAGTCTCCGGGGGAAGGGGATCGCCCGCCTCGTCGATGGCGGCCCCCCCGATGAGGGCCGAGGGGAACTCGAACTGGTGGCCGTAACGCTCCCCCACCGATTCCAGGACCTTCACGGCCTGGGCCGTCACCTCCGGGCCGATCCCGTCGCCCGGCAATACGAGGATCTTCGCTCTCATCGTCCCTCCAGGCCGGCCGTGTCCACCCTGGCCGGGTGGGTCCGCTCGTACGCCTCGATCCGCTCGATATGCTTCATCAAGTAACCCAGCTGGTCGATCCCTTCGACGAGGCACTTCTTGCTGAAGGAGTCGATGGGGAAGGGGGATTTCCTTCCCCCCGGAAGGACCACCTCCTGGGCGGGCAGGTCGATGGTCACCTCCGCCCCGGGCTCCTCCCGGGCCAGGCGGTGGATCTCCTCCAGGGTCTCACGATCCACCTCCACGGGGAGGAGGCCGTTCTTCAAAGCGTTGTTCCGGAAGATGTCGGCGAAGCTCGTGCTCACCACCGCCCGGAACCCGAATCCCAGGAGGGCCCAGGGGGCGTGCTCCCGGGAGGAGCCGCAACCGAAGTTGTCCCCCGCCGCCAGGATGGGAGCCTCCTTCGCGCCGGGCCGGTTCAGGACGAAATCCGGGTCGGGGCTTCCGTCGGGGCGGTAGCGCCAGCCGTGGAAGAGGTGCTCACCCAGGCCGGCCTTGTCGGTGACCTTCAGGAAGGAGGCCGGGATGATCTGGTCGGTGTCGATGTTCTCCCTGGGAAGGGAGAGGACCCTTCCCTTCAGGACGGTGAACTTCTTCATGCCTCCTCCAGGTATTTCCTGGGATCCGCAACGGCCCCTTCCACGGCCGAGGCGGCCGCCGTGAGGGGACTCGCCAGGAAGGTCCGGCCCCCCGGCCCCTGGCGCCCCTCGAAGTTCCGGTTGCTCGTGGAGACGCAATACTGGCCGGGTTCGAGCATGTCGCCGTTCATGGCGATGCACATGCTGCACCCGCTCTCCCGCCACTCCGCCCCCGCCTCGAGGAAGACCCGGTCCAGGCCTTCCGCCTCGGCGGCGGCCTTCACCTGCTGGGAGCCTGGAACCACGAGCATCCGCACCCGGGGGTGGACCTTGCGCCCTTCAAGAATCGACGCGGCCTGCCTCAGGTCGTGGAGCCTGGAGTTGGTGCAACTCCCCAGGAAGACCACGTCCACGGGAAGGCCCTGAAGGGGTTCGCCCGGTTCCAGGCCCATGTAGTCCAGGGCCTTGGCCAGGGCCTCCCGGCCCGCCCGGTCCGGCCCGTCCGAAGGGGAGGGGATCTTCCCCGTCACCCCGGCGGCCATGCCCGGATTGGTGCCGAAGGTGATCATGGGCTCCAGGGACGAGGCGTCCAGGGAGACCGACTTGTCGAAGGCGGCCCCTTCGTCGCCGGCAAGGGAACGCCACCGGTCCAGGGCCTCCTCCCAGGCCTTTCCCTTGGGCGCCAGGGGGCGGCCCTCCAGGTACCGGAAGGTGACCTCGTCGGGAGCGACCATCCCGGCCCGGGCGCCCCCTTCGATGGTCATGTTGCAAAGAGTCATCCGCTCTTCCATGTCCATGGAGCGGACCGCCTCTCCCGTATACTCCACCACGTGCCCCGTGCCCCCGCCCACGCCGATCTTCGCGATCACCGCCAGGATGACGTCCTTGGCCGTGACCCCCGGCGGGAGGTTCCCATCCACCCGGATCTCCATGGTCCCGGGCTTCCTCTGGAGGAGGGCCTGGGCCGCAAGGACGTGTTCCACTTCGCTCGTGCCCACGCCGAAGGCCAGGGCCCCGAAGGCGCCGTGGGTGGCGGTGTGGCTGTCGCCGCAGACGATGGTCATCCCCGGCTGGGTGGCCCCCAGTTCGGGACCGATCACGTGGACGATCCCCCGGCGGGGATCTCCCGGGCCGAGAAGGGGGATCCCCCACTTCCGGCAGTTCTCCTCCAGGCGGGCGATCTGCTCCTTCACCTGGGGATCCCTGATGGGAACGTCCGGCGGGGTCGTCGGAATCCCGTGGTCCACCACGGCCAGGCACTGGGAGGGCCGGCGGACCTTCAGCCCCTTTTCCTCCAGGCCGGCGAAGGCCTGGGGGGAGGTCACCTCGTGGAGGAGATGGAGGTCGATGTAGAGGACGGCGGGACAGCCTTCCTCCTGGAAGACCAGGTGGTCCTCCCAGATCTTCTCGAAGAGGGTCCGTGGACGGTCCGTCATGCCTGGGCGCTCCCGGCGGCGGCGGAGCCCCCTCCCTTTTCCTCCACCTTCTTTCCGGGCATCTTCTCCTCCCTGGCGGCGAGCATCTTGTTCAAGGCGCTCATGTAGGCCCGGGCGCTGGCCACGACGATGTCCGTGCTGGCGCCGTGGCCGCTGAAGGTCCGGACCTGGGTGGCCCCCGTCTGGGGATTGGTCCGGGCCGAGGCCCCGCCGTTGTGGGGCTGAATGCGGATGGTCACCTCGCCGAGGGAATCGATTCCCTCGGTGACGGCGGTGACCACGAACTCCGTGAGGGTGTTGGGCTCCCGCACGATCCGGTTGATGGCCTTGTAGACCGCATCCACCGGCCCGGCTCCCACGGCGGCGTCCTCCAGCTCCTCGCCCTCGGGGCTCTCCAGGATGACCGTGGCGGTGGACCGGGTATGGTCCCCGCAGGAGACCTGGACGTATTTGAGCTTCCAGAACTCGGGGGGCTGGTAGACCTCGTCGGTGATGATCGCCTCCAGGTCCGCGTCGGTGACGACCTTCTTCTTGTCGGCGATCCGCTTGAACCTCTCGAAGGCCCGGTTCAGGTCCTCGTCGGAGAGGTCCCCGTAGCCCAGCTCCTCGAGCCTGGCCTTGAAGGCGTGGCGCCCGGAGTGCTTGCCCAGGACGAGGGAGCTCGAGGCGAGCCCCACCGTCTCGGGGCGCATGATCTCGTAGGTGGAGTGGTGCTTGAGCATGCCGTCCTGGTGGATCCCCGCCTCGTGGGCGAAGGCGTTGGAGCCCACGATGGCCTTGTTGGGCTGGACGGGGATGCCCGTGTAGGCGCTCACGAGGCGGCTGGTCCTGGAGATCTGGGTCGTGTCTATGTTGGTATACACGGGAAAACGGTTCGGCCGGACGGCGATGGCCATGACCACCTCCTCCAGGCTCGTGTTCCCCGCACGCTCACCGATCCCGTTGACCGTCACCTCCACCTGGCGGGCGCCGTTCACCACGGCGGCCAGGGTGTTGGAAGTGGCCAGGCCCAGGTCGTTGTGGCAGTGGGTGGACCAGGTCACCTTCTCCGCGCCGGGAGTCTTCCCGATCAGGTAGGCGAAGAGGGCCCCGTATTCCTCGGGCGTGGTGTAGCCCACCGTGTCGGGAATGTTGAGGGTCGTTGCCCCGGCCTCGATGACCGCCGCCAGGACCTCCACCAGGAAGTCCCGGTCCGACCGGCCCGCGTCCTCGGGAGAGAACTCCACGTCGCCGCAAAGGCTCCGGGCGAAGGCCACGGCCTCGGCGGCCCGGCGGACGCACTCCTCCCGGGAGATCTTGAGCTTGTGCTCCAGGTGGATGTCCGAGGTGGCCAGGAAGGTGTGGATCCTGTGGCGGGGGGCGGCCTTCACGGCGTCGAAGGCCCGCTGGATGTCCTCCTTCCGGGCCCGGGCCAGGCCGGCGATGGTCATGGGCTCGCCGGACTTGCGGTTCTCCACCAGGGGCCCCACCTCCTCGGCGATCCGCCGGACGGCTTCGAAGTCCCCGGGCGAGGCGATGGGGAAGCCCGCCTCGCAGACGTCCACGCCGAGCCTGGAGAGCTGGCGGGCGATCTCGATCTTCTCCTCGATGTTGAGGGTCGCGCCGGGGCTCTGCTCTCCGTCGCGCAGGGTGGTGTCGAATACGATCAGTCTCTCTTTCGATCCGGGGGCGCCGGAAGCCATGGCTCGTTCTCCTGGTTTCGGGAACTTCCTGGAATGTGGCGGACGGGGGAGATCTGCTCGCAGATCGGGCCCTCCCTGTCAAGCCCCGGCCGAGGAAAATGGGTCTGTTCCCCGCCGGTAAGGAGGAGGATTCCCTTTTACCGGGGAAATCCACCACCCTTCCGGGGCGGGACACCAGGTCCTCCCGGTCTCCAAATCCCTTTCACCCGCTCCAGGTCGTCCAGGACCTTCAGGGCCCCGGTCCCCGCCCGGAAGGCCTGGATGGCCGGAATTCCCCCCGCGACGATCCTGGCCGGCGGGAACCAGGGACCGCCTCTTCCCAGCCGGGCCCGGGCCATGGATCCTCATGGCCGCAAACCTTCCTTTCTCCAACCGCCCTCACGGATCCGGACCCCACTTCCCTGAATTTTACCTGAAAAGGGAGAGAAACTGTTGCCCTCCCCCCGGATCCCCGGACCATAGGGAGGTCCCCCGGCCCAGTCTCCCCTGGCCGAACCGCGAGGAGTCGCCCATGACGTCCCACGAGATCACCAAAGCCTTGGAAGTCTGGACCCTCCAGAACCTCCTGAACTTCTCCATCCTGCTCGGCATCCTGGCCCTTGGCCTGGCCATGGTCCGTCCCTACCTGGCCGCCCTGGAGAGGCGGCTCACTCTCCGGGTCTCCATCGAAATCTGGCAGGTCCTCACGGTCCTCGCCGTG
>Ga0256914_1003867_pt1 | contig 11588 bp, 10 predicted proteins | sample HulkmetaG_FD_191571 | JGI IMG/M metagenome (GOLD analysis project Ga0256914, IMG submission 191571) | Hydrothermal chimney microbial communities from Main Endeavour vent field at the Juan de Fuca Ridge, Pacific Ocean - Hulk | ecosystem: Environmental > Aquatic > Marine > Hydrothermal vents ...
GGAACTCCGGGAGGCCCGGGAAGAGGAGGGGGCCATCGTCATCGGGGCGGGGGTGACCCACACGGCGGCGCTCAAACATCCCCTCGTTCGTAAACACGCCCCGGTGCTCGGCAAGGGACTGCGGGTTCTGGGGTCTCCCCTCATCCGGAACATGGGCACGCTGGGCGGCAATATCGTCACCGCCTCTCCGGCCGGCGACAGCCTCCCGGCCCTTTACGTCCTGGACGCAGAGATTCTCCTTGCCCGTCCCGACGGGAATCGATCGGTTCCCATCCACCGGTTTATCCAGGGACCTGGACAGACCGCCCTGAACCCCCGCGAGATCGTCCGCGGCATCCGGATTCGAAAGTCGCCCCCTTGGACTGTTTCCCATTACGAGAAGGTGGGGAAACGCAAGGCCATGGCCATCGCCGTGGCCAGCCTGGCGGCGTGTTGCCGCCTCGCCCCGGACGGGACGGTCACGGATCTCCGCCTGGCCTGGGGGAGCGTGGGGCCCACCATCGTCACCGCCCCGGAGGTGGAAAAGGCCTTGAAAGGAAAACGGCTGACGCTTTCGCTTCTGAAAGACGTGGCACCCCTCGTCAGAAAAGCGATCTTTCCCATCGATGATATCCGCGCCCGCGCGGCCTACCGGGAACAGGTGGCGGTCAACCTCCTCGCCCGGCTCGCGACGATTCGCCCCCTCCAGACGGGAGAGGCCTCATGAAGGGTCGGAAAGAGCTCTTTACGAGGGAGTTTCTCGTCCTGAACTTCATCATCTTTCTGACATACTGCAACATCGCGGTCTTCTTTCAGCTCAACGGGTATCTCCTGGACACCCTTCATGTCACGCAGCGGCAGGCGGGATTCCTCATCGGGGTCTTCGCCCTGACGGCCCTGATCGTCCGGCCGGTCATCAGCCCGTTTTTCATGCCGGGAAACGCCCGCAAGTGGATCCTCATCGGGACCCTTGGCGTGATTATTTCCCTTTTCTTCTATCGGATTGGGAAGGGTTTCGGCGGGATGATGGCGATCCGGATCGTCCACGGTTTTTTCTACGTCATCATGGCCACGGCGGTGATGGCCCGGATCGTATCGTGCATCCCGGTCCGGCGCAGCGCCGAGGCCTTCGGGATCATTTCCGTGATCACCCTCCTTCCTTACGCGGTTTTCCCCCCCCTGATCCACCCTCTCGTTCACTATTTCGGGGGATTTATCCGGGTCCTGGACGTAACCGCCCTGTTCATGCTGCCCATCCCCCTTTTGCTGCTCCTCGTCCCGCCCATCCACGCCGAAGATGCCGAGCAGAAGGACAAGCTGACGTTCACGGAGTTGAAAAATAATATCAAGAATAAAAAGGTTCTCCAGATTCTTGTCGTTTCCCTCTTCGTGTTCATCGCCTTTACCCCTGTCTTTTATTTTATCCGAGGCTTCGCGAAGAGTATCGGGATCGTGAACGCGGGATGGTTCTTTACCATCTCGACCCTGCTTGAAGTCTTCGTCCGGCTCGTGGGGGGACGCTACCTGGACCGGGGAGACAAACCCAGAACCCTTTTTATCTCCCTTTTGGTGCTCCTGTTCGGATACCTCCTCCTCGCCCACACCCGTTCCCACCTGCTCTTTTTCATCATCGCAATCCTCTTCGGCCTGGGTTGGGGCGTGGCGCTTCCTCTCCTGAACGGGCTCCTCTTTGACTACTCCGATCCGCGCCTGCGTGCCCTCAACATGAACCTGGGACTGGAGATGTTCCAGGGAGGGTTCTTTCTGGGCCCCCTCCTGGGAGGCCTCCTCCTCGCCTCCTGGAATTACCAAGCCCTCTACTACGCCTGCGGGGGACTGATCCTCATCGCCATCGCCCTCCTCACGCCCCTGTTAACCCATAAAAAAGATCAAACAGGAGTTCCGATATGATTGCCGTCCTCTGGATCATCGGCATCCTCTTCCTCCTTTTTGTCCTCCTGGAAATCGGATGCCGCCTTTTCCACATGCACCGATACGGAGTCCCTTTCCACTCGAAAGTCGTGGGGGAGTATCCCTACAGCCAGTTCGTGGAACGGGTCGATCCTCCCCTCCACTACCGCTTCAAGAAAGGATTTCGTTCTTCCATGGTCACTATCAACCGGTTTCATTGCCGGGGGAAAGAGCCGGCGGCGGACGGGGCCAAGAAACGTATCCTCGTCATCGGGGAATCGATGTATTTCGGTGTGAAGATCCTCAACGAGAAGGACCTCTGGTCCAACCAGTTGGAACGCCTTTTGAAGAGGCACGGGTACACCGATTGGGAGGTCATCAACGCGGGGAGTCCCATGTATAACACGGTTCAGCACAGGGTCCTATGGGAACAGGTGCTTTACCGCATCAGGCCGGATATCCTTCTCCTCAGCCTAGGAGGAAACGATCTCACGCAAGCCTGGATGATGGGAAGTCAATGGACTCCCGGGGCACCCTGGCCCTGGAAGTTCATCATGGCCCTGGAGCGGAAATCTCCCTGGTGGAACAAGATCCTCTCCCATTTCTGTTTCTATTTTCTCCTCCGAAGAAAGATTGTGACGGGGCGGCCGGGATTTGTTCCCCGAGACGAGGTGTTCAAAGAGGAAGAATGCCAGAGAGTGATTTGGGAAAACCTTCGGTCTATTGCCGAGGATGCCAGGAAAAACGGGGCCAAAGTCGGTATCCTCTCGTTCGGGTTGGCTGTCGATCCCGTTCCCCGACCCGAAGATCGGTGCAAATTGGATGTGATCCAGGCTAATTGGGAAGAACATTCGAAGGGAAACATGCGCATCATTTACAGGTTTTTTGAAAAAACGGAAAAGGAATTTTGCCCCAAACATGGTTTTCCGTTCATTGATATACAAGAGGCTTTCCGGCGGAATCCCAAGCGCTTTGAATGTTACTATGATATTGCCCATTGGAACAAACGGGGAATGCGGCTGGTGGCCAAGGCCCTTTTCGAGGAATTGTGCCGCCTTGGATGGCTCGATATGCAAAAAGGCCAACCCAAAGAGGCGATGTCGAATCCTTGAGAGACATTCCATGAAAGACGTAAAATCGATGAAACGGCCCGCCCGAATGGAGCACCTGGAATCTCTCATCGGGTTTGTCGCGGCATGCGCAAGGGAACACGGAGTGCCGCCCAAGATCGTCTCAAAGATAGAACTGGCCGCGGAGGAGGCCCTCGTCAATATCATCCGCTACGCCTACCCGGATGAGACGGGGGAGGTGGAGATCGTCTGTGGCCAAGACGATGGTGCCTTCACGATAATCTTCAAGGATTGGGGGATTCCCTTCGATCCCGTCACTCGCCCCGATCCGGATACCCACCTTTCCCTCGCCGAGCGGCGGATCGGAGGAATGGGGATCCTCCTTGTCAAAAGAATGATTCCCGAGGTCCGTTATGAGAGAAAAGATCAGGCCAATGTCCTCTATTTCATCATTCCGGAAGAATGATAGGATGGAGCGCGTTGCCGGGAAAAATAGCCGCCGAGGCAGCATAGAGACGCGGCTCGCCCTCTGGATTCTCATCAGTGTTTCCGTCATTACGGCAGTTTCGTTGTGGTATAACTACACTTCTTCCAAAGAACTGATCATCAAGGAGATCGAGCAGAACGCCAAAGAGACCCTCAAGGCCACGGTCAATCGCATCGATACTATCCTCTTTTCCGTGGAAAAGGCCACCCAGGGAATCAGCACTCCCATGGAAAACCCCGATTTTTACGTGGATCACAAGGAAAACATTTTTTATCTTCTCCATGAGGTCGTGAGGAAAAACTGGGAGATCTATGGGGCGGCCGTGGCGTTTGAGCCTTTTGAGTTTGGGAAGAAGCTTCGCTTTTTTGCCCCCTACTATTACAAATCCAAGGGGGAGATTCGATTCAAATTCGTTCCTTACAACTACTTTTCCTGGGATTGGTACATGGTGCCTCAGCTTCTCCAGCGTCCGGCCTGGATTGAACCCTATTTCGGGAAGGCCGGCGGCATCGTCATGACGACGTATTCCGTTCCTTTCTATAAAAAGATTGGGGAGGAGAAAACATTCGAGGGAGTCGCCTGCGTGGATGTCTCTCTTGCCTGGTTACAGAAGATTGTCTCCGCCGTGCGCATCGGGAAGACGGGATTTGGATTCTTGCTCTCAAAAAATGGAACTTTCGTGACCCATCCAAATGGCGCGTACATTATGAAGGAAAGCATTTTTAGTGTTGCGAAAAAGATTGGGAGTCAGAAGCTTTCCGAACTGGGACTTCAGATGATTCGGGGGAAATCAGGATTTATTTCCTTTTCCGGTCCCTTCGTGAGAGAACCCAGTTGGATCGCGTATGCCCCCTTAAGAGCGAATGGGTGGCCGTTAGCCCTTATTTTCCCTAAAAAGGAACTCCTTGAAGATGTGAAGGCCCTCAATCGAAAGATCCTTTTCATCAGCCTTTTGGGGTTTTTCTTTTTGATGTTGGTTGTTGGTTTGATTGCCAGGGGGATCACTCGCCCTCTCAGGTCATTGGCGTTGGTGGCCAATCGGATTGCCGAGGGTGATTGGGATGTGCCCCTTCCCCCCGTGCGACACGAGGACGAGGTGGGGAAGCTTACCTATGCCTTTGAACGAATGAAAACCTCGTTGAAGCAGTATATTCAGGACTTGAAAGAGACCACGGCGGCAAAGGAAAAGATAGAGAGTGAACTTCGGATTGCCCGTGATATCCAAATGGGGCTTGTGCCCAAACTTTTTCCCCCTTTTCCAGAACATAAGGAGTTTGACATTTATGCCGTTTTGGAACCGGCTCGTGAGGTTGGAGGCGATTTTTATGATTTCTATTTCGTGAATGATCGGCATCTTTGTGTCGTGGTGGGGGATGTGTCTGGGAAGGGAGTTCCCGCTTCCTTATTTATGGCTGTCACCAAGACGCTCATCAAATCCGATGTTCGCGGAAGTATTGATCCGGCTGAGATTGTGACGCGCGTCAATCAAGACCTCGTGCAGGACAACCCCAACATGATGTTTGTGACCCTTTTTCTCGGCATCCTCGACGTGACGACGGGAAGATTTGCTTATTGCAACGGAGGTCACAACCCTCCTTTCCTTTTGAGAAAGGGAAGCGATCCTTCACCGCTTCCAATGATGAAAGGGATGGCATTGGGCGTGGCGGATGGTTTCGTGTATGTTTCAAAAGAGATCGATTTCAAAACGGGGGATGTCTTGGTTGTTTATACGGATGGTGTGACGGAGGCGATGAATAAACGTAGTGAGTTGTATGGCGAAACCCGATTGGGAGCGGTGTTGAATGAGGTGACCGACACGACGGCTAAAGAAATTACCCGCAAAATTTTGAAAGATTTGCGGAATTATGCGGCGGGTGCGCCCCAGTCCGACGATATTACGCTACTAATCCTGCGGTTTCTAGGACATTCTTCCTAGCTCCGTGAAAAAAATCACATGAAATTTCTTGACAAAGGTGTAGGAATGGAGTAGAGAAACTTAACGATTGTTTAATAGCTTAACCGCTGGATGAGGGTGAATGGGTCATTATTTTTACATTCTAATCGGTGTCCTTCTCGTCCATAATTTCGTTTTCTCTCAATTTTTAGGAATCTGTCCGTTTTTGGGCGTATCTCGGCGGATTGAAACCTCGATTGGAATGGGGATGTCCGTAATTTTCGTTGTTGTCCTGTCTTCCATCGCGGCGTTTTTGATCAACCGGTGGATTCTTGTTCCCTATCATATCGAATATTTGAAGACTGTTATCTTTATTCTCGTGATCGCGGCGCTTGTTCAACTGGTCGAGATGATTATTCAAAAAACCTCTCCCGTGCTGTATCAGGCGTTGGGAATCTATCTTCCCTTGATAACGACGAACTGTATTGTCCTAGGGGTTGCCGTTTTGATTACCCAGAAAGGGTTTACCCTTTTGGAAACCACGGTTTACAGCTTTGGCGCGGCGGGCGGCTTTTTGTTGGCCCTTGTTTTGTTTTCAGGAATCCGAGAGCGACTTGAACTTTCAGATATCCCATGGGCTTTTCGGGGAATTGCCATTGCCTTGGTAACAGCGGGAATTCTTTCTTTGAGCTTTATGGGGTTCTCTGGTTTGGTGAAATAGACGGTGTTACCCGAGGTTATAAGTCTGGCAGGCATAGGTCTGATGGCATCCGTGGGATTGGGCATTGCGGCCAAGAAGCTTGCTATCAAAGAAGACCCTCGCCTGGAAAAGATCTTAGAAGTACTTCCTGGGGCCAACTGTGGGGCCTGTGGGTATGCGGGGTGTTCTGCCTTCGCCCGGGCCGTGTTGGGGGATGAGGCACCGATAAACGGATGTGTCGCCGGGGGGGAGTCTACGACGAGGCGTGTGGCGGAACTTCTCGGCAAAAAGGTGGAAAAGACGATACGAATGGTGGCGGTGGTTGCCTGTCGGGGCTCGAAAGGCTACACGCGCCAACGGTTCGTGTATCAGGGTATCGATAATTGTCGTGCGGCGGTGAACGTAGGTGGGGGATCCAAGGCCTGTGCCTTCGGATGTTTAGGTCTGGGAAGTTGTCAGAGGGTGTGCCCGTTTGGGGCTATCACCATCGAGGACGATCTCGCCAGGATTGATCCAGAGATATGCGTGGGGTGCGGTCTTTGTGTGGAGGAGTGTCCAAGGAATATTATCCATCTCGTTCCGGCAAGCGCGTCGATTCATGTCCATTGTAGTTCGCAGGATATAGGGAGATGGGTTAGGGATTTTTGCGATGTGGGGTGCATTGGTTGTAAGCAGTGCGAGAAGGTATGTCCGTTCGAAGCGGTAAAGGTGAGGGACAATGTGGCTGAGATCGATTCAGAGAAATGTCGGCAGTGTGGCCTGTGCCTACAAGTTTGCCCCCAAGGAACGATTCAATACATTTATCCTGTCAAACGGATGGCTACGATAAAAGAAAACGCGTGTGTTTCGTGTGGGCGGTGTCAAATGGTGTGTCCTTTTGAAGCAATCAGAGGAGAGAAAAAACGTCCTTACACGGTTATAGAAGAAAGGTGTCGAGGATGTGGTTTGTGTGTGGATGTTTGCAAGGTGGAGGCGATTGTTTTGAGAGAGGTAGACTAGAAAGATGTTGCTCCATCGCTTTCCCGGCGGGATTCATCCCAATGACGAGAAAGGGTTGACGGCCCATCTACCCATTGAAGATGCCCCTGTCCCCGAGCGTGTGTTCCTGCCCCTTTCTCAACATATTGGAGCACCGGCTGAACCGGTTGTGAAGGTGGGAGACGAAGTAAGGATCGGAGACAAGGTGGCGGAGGCAAGGGGGTTTGTCTCCGCGAATGTCCATTCTTCCGTGACGGGGGTTGTTCGCGCCATTGGGCCATATCCCAACGCAATGGGACGATTGTCTCCCGCGATAGAAATCGAGACGACGAACGATTCCCCTTTTCAACCGGATAAAAACCGTGAAGATGTCCTTTCCCTCCCCCCCCAAACGCTGATACCCTTCATCCGGGAAGCGGGAATCGTGGGCATGGGAGGTGCCACCTTTCCGACCCATGTCAAACTGAGTCCACCGGAAGACAAACCTATTCGGTCTTTGATTATTAACGGGGTGGAATGTGAACCCTATCTGACGGCCGATCACCGCCTTATGCTGGAGCACCCCGCTGAGATTTTGGAAGGGATAATTTATATACGCCATATTCTTAGGGCACGTGTCATCTATCTGGCGATTGAGGCAAACAAGCCTGATGCCATTCGTGTCATGAAGGAAATGGTAGGTGAGAGAAGGATCAACGTGGTATCCGTTCCAAAACGCTACCCCCAAGGAGCGGAAAAACAGCTTATCAAGACGCTCATCAACAAAAAGGTTCCGGCTGGAGGGGGATTGCCCATGGACGTGGGGGCCGTCGTCCAGAACGTGGGTACCTCTTTTGCCATCTACGAGGCGATTCGTTGGGGGAAGCCGTTGATTGAACGGGTGGTCACCGTTACGGGAAGGGGAGTCCAGACTCCGAAAAATCTCCGAGTCCGTCTGGGGACCCCTGTGAAAGACATTCTCGAGTTGTGCGGAGGATGGAAAACCACGCCGGGAAAGCTTATTTTGGGCGGTCCTATGATGGGAGTAAGCCAGTACGACGAGCGTGTACCCGTTACCAAAGGGACATCGGGGATTCTGTTAATGCCGAGAGAAGAGGTGGGAGAATATCATCCCCATACGTGTGTTCGTTGTGGACATTGCGTGACGGTCTGCCCCATGGGGCTTTTACCCAATTTTTTAGGGATATTTTCAGAACATGCAAGATTCGAGGATGCCGAGCGGTATCATTTGCTCGATTGTATAGAATGTGGGTCCTGTACCTATATCTGTCCGGCGAAACGTCCCCTTGTCCAAATGATTCGGTATGCCAAAGGGGAAGTTTTGAGGCGAAAGAAGAAGGCGGCGAAAAAATGAAAGAGACCTTAATTCTCTCCTCATCTCCGCACATCAAATCATCCGAGACGATTCCCTCCATCATGTTTCAGGTGTGTCTTGCGCTTCTTCCCGCAGTCGCGGTGGGGATCTACTCGTTTGGTGCGCACGCGGCGTGGATCATTCTTCTCGCCATCGTGTCGGCCCTGGCCTTTGAGGCCGCGGCTCAAAAGATGATGGGGCGTCCCATTTCTATTCGGGATGGAAGCGCGTGCGTCACGGCCATACTCTTGGCCTTGAATCTTCCGCCCACCTCACCGTGGTGGTTGGTTCTTATTGGCTCTTTTTTCGCGATCGTGATTGGCAAGCAAATTTACGGGGGATTGGGACACAATCCCTTTAATCCGGCCCTTGTGGGAAGGGTGGTGCTCCTTATTTCCTTCCCGGTTCAGATGACCATGTGGGTGTTTCCGGCACATCCTATTTTCCAGCATGTGGCTGATACGCTTTCGGGGGCGACGCCTCTGGGGTGGGCGAAGACTCATCTAATGACGCATGGTGCCCTGCCCGCGACGCTACCCTTTAGCCTTCAAAATATTTTTATTGGGCAGACAGGGGGGTGCATCGGAGAAATATCGGCATTGGCCCTTTTGATTGGTGGTGCCTTTCTTTTGTGGCGGAAGATCATTCCGTGGATCATTCCCTTTACGTTTATTGCGACTACCTTTGTGGTCACGGGAGTATTTTGGATGTTTCATCCCCATCAATACCTGAATCCTCTTTACCACGTCTTTTCGGGGGGGTTGTTGTTGGGAGCCATCTTCATGGCGACGGATATGGTAACGAACCCCGTTACGAAGCTTGGGATGTTCCTCTTTGGGGTAGGCTGTGGGCTGTTGACGGCGATTATCCGCTTGTTTGGGGGATATCCGGAGGGGGTGTCGTTTGCCATCCTTCTCATGAATGCGGCGACCCCCCTCCTTGATCGATGGACGCGGCCGAAGGTGTTTGGGGAGGTTCAGGCTAAATGAAATCCATAGCGAAGCTGGCTGTTACCCTAACGGTGATTTGTGCCGTTGCCGCCCTTTTGTTGAGCTATGTTCATAAAATTACGTTGAAGCCGATTGCCTATCAGAGACAGCAGGAGAAGATACGAGCCTTGAAACAGGTTCTCCCTCCGTATGATAATCAGCCTACCAAAGATGTTTTAAAGGTGGGCAAAGAGAATTTGGAGGTGTATCTTGCTAAAAAAGGGGGAAAGGTTGTTGCCGTGGCTTTCCGAATGGTTTCGCACAAGGGATATGGAGGGGATATCGAGATTCTCATGGGGGTGGGGATTGATGGAAAGATTACGGGAGTTGAGATTCTCAGCATGATGGAGACTCCTGGATTGGGAGCCCGAATCGTCGAGCCGGCGTTCAAAAAACAGTTTGTCGGAAAGACCTTAAAGAATGTGAAGTGGGCGGTGAAGAAGGATGGGGGAGATATTGATCAAATCACGGGGGCCACGATCTCTCCACGGGCGGTCACAGAGGCTGTCCATAGAGGACTTGAACTGTTTGAAAAGACGATTCGTCCCAAGCTGAGATCGGAAGGTTTGTGCTCATGAGTGTGAAAAAGGAGTTTTTGAAAGGGCTTTGGAAAGAGAACCCCACGTTCCGTCTGGTTCTCGGGATGTGTCCGACACTGGCCGTCACCACCTCGGCGGCGAATGGAATGGGGATGGGATTGGCCACGACGTTTGTTCTCGTTTGCTCTAACATCGTCATCTCTCTTTTTCGCCGTTTTATCCCCGCGAAGGTGCGGATTCCCGCTTTTATCGTTATCATTGCGTCGTTTGTGACGTTGGTAGATCTGATTATGGCGGGATATTTTTATTCGTTGCATAAGGCGTTGGGTTTGTTTATACCTTTGATCACTGTGAATTGTATTATTCTCGGAAGGGCGGAGGCTTTTGCTTCGAAGAATAACTTGATTCCTTCCATCGCGGATGGATTGGGAATGGGCATAGGATTTACCCTATCCCTTACCGTTTTGGGGGCGGTCCGTGAGTTGCTCGGGAGTGGGAAACTATTCGGTATGTCTGTTTTGGGTTCCCATTTCCCTGCCCTTTTGGTTTTTGTCCTCCCCCCCGGGGCTTATTTGGCGTTGGGGCTTTTGTCTGCCTTGATGAATCGGATCTCTTTGCGAGAAGAAACCTGATTACCATTAGGGAGGGGGATGTTGATGGAAAAGAATCAATCCCCCAAGGCGTCCATGGGTGTTCGCCTCAGATTGACGGTTGCTCTGCCGGCCATTCTTACCCTTTTGACGTTTGGCTCGGGTGTTTTTGCCATCAATCTTTCAAAGCTTATCTTGTTTGATCCGTTTGGGAAGTTACGTCCTCCCCCCTTCCATCTGAACCAGCTTTATCTCTGGGTGGCGGGTTATGCCCTCGTGAGTGGAATGCTCGGATTCGTCTTTGCCTATTTTCTTTTGAGTCGCCCGTTAAGAAAAAGTTTGAGAACAATTGAGGATTTCCTGCCCGAGGGAGCATCTTCTCGCGTGGAAGAGGCGGAAACGGAGACAACTCTTGTGGCTCAAACGCTCACATCTCTGTATCCGACCCTAGGCAGACTGAGAATGGCGCAATCGCTGCTTGATGCGTTGCAAAGTGGTGTTTTATGGGTGGCGGAAGAAGAAAAGGTCGTATATGTGAACCAGAAGGCGTTGAGAATTTTTGGTGTGGCGTTTGATACGCTTCAGACCTTGCCTGCAATGAATTTGCAAGTCCTTTTGACGGAATTCGAAGACGCGAGCCAATTCATTCACGTCGTGGAGGATGGACTGCGGCGGGAACAGTACGTTTCTTCGAAGGTCATAGAGCTTTTTCCTTCTGGGAAAAAAGGGGCATTCAAAATAGGGGTGACCTCCTCTCCTATCTTTGGGAGCCGAGGGGAGAAAGGTGTTCTTTTGTCATTTCGGGAAGTGTCCGAGATTAGAAAGGTTGAAAAGGACTTGGATCAACTGGATAGGCTGTCTACCATTGGGCGATTGGCCGCAGGGTTGGTTCACGAGATTAGGAACCCTCTTGGTTCCATCATGGGATTGCTGGAACTGTTGCGGGAGGAACCGGTAGCCCAAGAGGGAGAGGTGGGGGAGTATGTCGAGCGCATCTATCAGGCCTCTTCGCGTATTCAAAAGATTCTTTCGGAAGTGCTTGATTTTGCGGGTCCGTCGGATATTTCTTTCCAGTGGGTGTTGCTGCCAGAGTTTTT
>Ga0256914_1003868_pt1 | contig 11584 bp, 5 predicted proteins | sample HulkmetaG_FD_191571 | JGI IMG/M metagenome (GOLD analysis project Ga0256914, IMG submission 191571) | Hydrothermal chimney microbial communities from Main Endeavour vent field at the Juan de Fuca Ridge, Pacific Ocean - Hulk | ecosystem: Environmental > Aquatic > Marine > Hydrothermal vents ...
GTCAATTTGTTTTAAGCTACCGTAACGTGAACCTAAGCCCGCGGCCAATACAACTAAAGTAGGTTTAATTTTTTTCATTCGATTATTCTGAAATTATTTTTTTAACTTAGCAAATATACAATATATTTTTTTTTTGTTTTTTACACTTTTTACTTCAGCAAAAAATTTTACAAGCCCTTTCCAAAATAAAACAATTTATATCAATAACATATTAAGTTTCAATTTCTTTGATTATTAATCATCATCTTTAATTAATAAAACAGCTATAAATCCGTAAAATCCCGTTAATAAAACAATTATTAGATCCACACTTTGAGAGACCGTAAAATTTTTACGTTTTCTTTTAAAATAGAAAAGCAGAAGAAAAAGGAATAAAAGATTTATTATCCAAAAAGACGAATTGGAAAAGGTAAAATTGAAATTTACATATTTATTATAAACATCAGTAAATTCAAGTTTAAACGGAAAGATAAAATCCGCAATTTTCCCCACGGTAAAATCTTCGTCTGTTTTCCACTTTTCCATATTTTCGGCAATTAACTTGTAATTTCTATCGGTAACAAAAGTGGCAACACTGTTTTTTGCAAAAAAGCTTATAATTCTGTAAAATTGGTTACCCATAAAAACCAACTTCATTTTTTTTCTGTCGAATCCTTTTGAAGGAAGTTCCACAAATTTGTAACCATCATACATAAGCAAAAACAACCTGTTATCTTCTGTAATTACAATACCGTAAAACTCCTTTAAGTTCATTTCCATTACTTTTATAAACTCTATCTTAATGCCTTCAGGCAAAATTACTTTTTTCACATAAGGTTTGTTTTTTACACGTTTCATATGAAAAAGATTATTGTTATTATCAACAATAAAAAAACCTTCGTCAAAAGGTTTACGGGTGGAAGGATTTCCGAAAAACTTTTTTGCAGGGAAATTAAAGCCGCAGTTAACCAAAGCATCGTTAAAAAGTTTACTTAGTTTAACTTTTACCTTGTTGGAATAGCATTGAATAAATTCTATTTTATCAGTAATTCTGAAAAAATCATCAGGCATTTGTAAATCGGGTCTTCCCGGTTCCGATTCAATAAGGGGATTAAGAGGGATTGTATAACGATATACATCCGTCGGTTTTATTGTTATAAAAATATTATTTAATCTCATTAAGCTAATATCTATCGGAATACCGTCGATGGAATCGGGCATTTCGTTGCGATAAAGTAATTGTCTGTAACTGAATAGCGGTGTTAATCTTTCAAATTCCTCCCGTGTATATTCATTTCCTTTGGAGTCAAGTCTTTTTATTTCTCTTTTATAAGAAACGGTTTTTACAAAAATTTTTTTTACGGGACTGTAATAAACATGAGGTGAAGAGAAGGAGTGAGAGAATGTCATCGAATAAAATTCCGGAAATATTACTGAGGCGACCAAAATAATAGAAAGAACAATTAAATACCTGGATAATTTAGCAGAAAAAATCATTTTAACCCCCTCTTAAATCTGAAACCGGGAAGCATATGCAAATAATTATAAAGCAACGTAATAATAAGCAAAGGGATAATTATTCCGATATAAGCACCATAAATTGCATCAACGAGGTAAATATTAATCATAAAAAATCCTACAATTGCCATAACGGTTTTTCGTTGCCATGACGGTTCAATTAGGATTGAAGAAGTAAAAAAGTATCCCAAATAACCGGCTAAGACCCATGGAATAAGTGTAATAAATTCCGCCCATACAATTTCCGCCGGAAAGACCATACTTGTACCTATAATCAAAACAGTAACCAACAATAAATTTAAAACTGATAAAATCATTGTTCCGAACAAATTAAGAAAAAGGAGCACTCTGCTCTCTTCCAACGGAAGGTGTAAAGTTAATTTTAATTTTTTATCTATCACTTCGGGCAAGTATTGCGCAACGGAAATTGTAATTCCTATTGCAAGGGGTAAATATTTTACGGAATTAAAAAACATATAATTTTTATAAACAATCGACGACCAAACAGCAATTACATTGTTAAACTCCAATATTGCCCTTAAATTTGTAAAAATATAAAGGAGAGCCAAGATTTCTATTCCAACGGCTCCTACCGTAAACCATCTTATTTTTAACCATTCTTTGTAAGCCAACGCTCTATACATGTTTACCTTCTTCTTAATATTTTCCGGTTATTCCGATAAACGCATCTTCCAAGTCCATAGGAATATTTTGGAAATTATTGAAAACCATGCCTTTATCTCTAAGATGTTTTTGAACCTTATCAGCATCTTCAAAAGAATAAACGGTAATTTTATTTTTAATTATTTCAAAATTATTAATTACTTTATCTTTAGAAATTAATTCTTGTTGGTCGGAATTAAAACGATACATTTTAAATTTTGTTTTAAACTCTTCAATAGGCATTTGAAGTACAACACCGTTGTAATCCAAAATCACACAATCGTCCAAAAATCCGTCTAAATCCTGAATAATGTGGGAAGTAATAAAAATGGTTTTATTTTCGCCTTTCCCGTACTCTTTAAGAAAATCCAGGAAAAGTCTGCGATAACCTGCATCCAATCCCATAGAGTAATCATCCAGAATAAGTAAATCGGGGTCTTGTGCCAAAAGCAAGCCCAAAGCAACCTGAGAACGTTGCCCGCAAGACATTTTGGATAATTTTTGATTTTCCTGCACTTTTAGTTTGGACATTAATTCATAATAAATATCTCTTTTCCAATTGGAATAGAATTTCGAATAATATTTTTCTATTTGAATAATATTCATAAAAGAATATTGAATATGCCCTTCAATTAAAAAACCAATACGCGCTTTTGTTTTGGGAGAAATTCTATAGGAATCCTCACCAAAAATTAAACATTTTCCGGAAGTAGGTTTTAAAAATCCGTTTAAGATATTAATAGTTGTAGTTTTACCTGTTCCGTTTTTACCAAGCAATCCGAAAATACTGCCGTTCTTAATATTGAAGTTTAGATTTTCGTGTACTTTTTTATTTCCGTAATAGTGGGTTAAATTTTTTACTTCAACCACATTCTCCATTTCCGCCTCTGATTATTTAATTTCGGTTGCTTTTTTCACAATCCCTTCCGGTTCGGATTTAAAAGGATTATCCACCATTTTAATTTTTCCACCTCTAAAATGGACTTTAAGTTTTTTTGCTCTTAATGCGGTTTTTACGGTATCCAAAGGGGTAACGGCTGCGTTAAAATAAACGTAAGCATTGGGTTGTTCGTCATATTCGGTTCTCAAACGCATAATCCCTTTCCAATTTGAAAGATGACTTGTAAGATAACCTAACATTCTGTAGAGAGAACTGTTTGCCGCCTCTTTCATAGGATAAATAAACACGCTGATACTATCGGGATTTTGTTTGCTGTATCTGTTGAATTTTTTATCGTAGGCATGAAACATTCTTTTGTTATAATCAGAAATTGAAATTTTACCGAGGTATTTTCCGTTTCCGTTAACTTCAAATTCTATTTCATGTTTTAATTTGGAACCGTCACGCATTGGTATTTCTACCTCGTCGGCTTCAATTAAATCAACAATTTCATCACCGGAAATTTTCTTATCGTCGTAATAAATTTTGGTTTTTACCGGTTCGCCGAATTCCGTTTCAAACCCGAAAACCGCAGAATTTTTTCTTAAAGCATACGCAATATTAGTAAAATCGTTTTTATCAAAAAAGTGGTCCACCCCAAACTCTATAATTGCCAAAGAGTCTATTTCCTTGGGAGTTCTTAGTCGTTGTTTTGTAGGTGTAAATATTGCTTTTTCAACTTCCAATTTTGAAATTATATTCGGATTGTAATAAATATCCACAGTATGCGAAGCGGCGTAGGCATCCAAGCCCACAATCCCTTTTACTCTTTCTATTTGTGTTTTAAAAGAAGAAGCACTTCCGTAACATTTAACCGAAGTTAATCCTTCTTTATGAAATACGGCAACATTTTTCATTTTTTCAAAACCGCCCCATCTTTCCGAAAGGGTTGTAAACTCGTAAAACGTAGAGGCAACAAGTCCGGCAACAATTAATACTATTGTAGCAGCGGGTGCAATATATTTGCCGTATTTTGTGGGAGTTTTATTTACGGTTAAAGTTTGTTTAACGGGGCATGCGTAAACGCAATCGGTACATAAAGTACAATCCACGTGATTTACGGCATCGTACGTAGAAACTTTAATTCCCTGAGGACAATCATCATCACATTTTACACATACGGGACATGTTTCTTTTTTTCTGGTAATTTTAAAAAGAGGGAAGAAGAAACTTCGTTTAAAAATAATTTCGCTTAATGCCGCTAATGTTACAACACCGCCGAGTAGCCATACCAACCCCAAGTCAGCTCCCAAATAATTTATCCCGAAATATAAAACGGCTGCAATTACAACAACTAAAAAATTAGAAAAAATATTTCCTATTGCACCAAGCGGACATAGATATTTACACCAAAACATTTTGGAAAAAACGGAACCGATTATAACTATCGCTATTGTAATTATTGCAAAATACCAAACAACATCACCGTTTTTAAAAAATGTAACCGTTGCCAAATAAGGGTCATATTCTTTACAAAATAATTCGCTGGTATTCATTGTAACATAAACCGTATAGAATAGAAGAGCATATTTCAATAAACGCAACGGACGATCAATATATTCGGGAATATTAAATTGTAAATTAAACTTTTTACCTATCTTGCCCAACCAATCCATTACAGTACCTATAGGGCAAATATAACTGCAAAAAAGTTTGCCGAAAAATATTGCACCTACAATTAAAGAAATTCCCAGCATCATTTGAACTTCGCCCATTTGACACGAGGAACTGCCGAGATTAAACTTACTCATTAATGCATTAATACCGCCAAGAGGACAATATGCTTCAAAATCGGGATGATAGGATGAATCTAATAACGGACGAATTATTGCATATAAAATCATTGCAATAATTGATAATTGTATGACACGTCGCAATTTATTTTTCATTAAAATTCCTTCTTTTTCTATTTCAAAAAAAAGTAGTGAACGCATATTATGCGTTCACTACAAATGTGCACTTCAAAAAAACAAGATGTTCTTTTGTTAATTTATTTTAATAACATCATTTTTTTAACGGATACAAAACTACCTGCTGTAATTCTGTAAATGTACATTCCGCTTGAAAGATTTGATGCATCGAAATTAACGGAATGATATCCGGCAGACATTTTTCCGTTTACCAATTCCATTACTTTTTCTCCCAAAATATTGTAAACGGATAGTTGCACATCGGCTTGTTTAGGTAATGCAAACTCTATTACCGTTGTCGGGTTAAACGGATTAGGATAGTTTTGAGACAATGAGAATTGAGTTGGCAACGCACCTTTCCCAAAATCTTCAACAGACACTACCGAATCCGCCCTTACACTTTCAGCAGGCCCTGCTTCTTTTGACCCGTCTGCCGGTAATGCCGATTTATCGGTAGCAATCATTAACCTATCAAGTTCAAATCCGTCTTCACTTCTGCGTATTTGGATTGTATGCATACCTTCAGTTAAATTAATGCTTATTTCGTTAGCATTACTTCTCCAAGCAAATTCCGGATATATTTGATTAAAGGTTTTACCTCCTATTTTTGTACTATCTACTCCTAACCATACCGATTCGTCATCACCGGTTTTGGAAATTTTTCGTACAGCCATAAAATACTCTCCGGCTGTGGTTATATATACTTTCCAGGATAATTCACTTCCTTTTTCCCAAGTAGCGCTTACTGCCACTCCGTTATCAGTAGTCATATAACCCGTTCCCACATAATTGCCGGTTTTTGTATCTTCGTACCAAGCCATCGGGGCTTCTAACGGAGAAGCAAAACCACTTGAATCAGCATTAATACTTACTTGTGCACGTTCGGCTTCCATTACACATAATCCGTTATGTTCTGTATAGAACTTGCCGTCTAATGTCCTTCCGCTTACTTCTGCAGACGGGTCAGTCATGTTGCCACTTAAATCCATAGCCATTACCATAAAGCTATAAACCGAATCAGCTTCCAACCCTACAGCCGTATATTCATTAGACTGTTGCCAATCGCTACTTTTCGAATCATCATTTACACATATAAACTTATACAAAATATTTCCGCTTGCATCTGTTGCATTAACCGCAATCATTGTCAATTCATTTTCGCCACTGGCATGCGGACGTACTACAAATGCCATAGGATTTGGTGACGGGGCTTCGGTATCGGCTACATATGGACGTAAAGTAGGATAATTTCCGGGAGTAATTTCCCACACATTTGTAAAATCCCATCCTACAAATGTTGCTTCGGTTTGCATTTCCGTAGTTGTTTTCCCCTCTGCGTTTCCTATCGTACTATCTTGCCCCGAGGCATTCATATCCCAGTAATTCAAGGTATCTTTACATGCAGAATGTTGATGTCCGAAAAATCCGTAACCTGGTTTATCCACACCGGTTACCGAACCGATGCTATAGCACTTTTGTACTGTGCTCGAATAAATAGGCGAGGAGCCCCAAGCATTTTGTGAACCGATAAAACCACCGAAATTAGGCTGTGTACTTCCCGCAACACGAACAACATTTCCCGTGCTGTAGCAATTTTCTACGGCCGCTTCATATTTTAAATACCCGATAAATCCTCCAGCATCTTTACCCATGCTTGTTACATTTCCGGAACTCCAACATTTTTCCACTTTATATCTCCAATCTACATTACCAATAAATCCACCTGCAGGAGAATATCCGTTAAACCCTGTTGCTCCGATTACATTACCGGTTGAATAACAATTTCGGATTGTGGACCATTTTGTATGAAATTCATCGCCATGAGTTCGGGCAATAAACCCGCCGGCATAACCATGGCCGCTTACCGCATTAGTTAATGATACATTTCCGGTAGCAAAACAATTTTCTATTACTCCGGTATAATCATTATCCCCCGTTAATTCTATATATCCGATAAACCCACCGGCATATACTCCGTCGCCGGAACTAATATTTAATACGTTTAACTCCGTATGTGAATCTTTTATTTGAAATTTCGAATTAATTATGGCTCCTATTAATCCTCCGCAATATGCTCCGTTTAATTCCAAATTTCCGTTAGCATAACAATTGGCAACAACCAAATTCTCATTTGCCTGCCCTATCATTACTCCGGAGCGTGACCCGGCTGTCATGTTAACATCGGTTAAACCTAAATCTTTTATCATTAACTCTCTTGTAACACCGAACAGTCCTACATTAGCATTGTATCCATGCGTAACCAAACCATTAATCACGTGTCCTCTTCCATCATAATAACCTACAAAAGGTGTGGTTACGTTTCCTATCGGACTCCAACCCGGGCTAAAACCGCCGATATGCATTGTATCGGTAGCAGAAGCATCAATATCTGCCGTTTGCACAAAATATGCTCCGTCGTCCCATACGGAATCCGTTTGAGCCAACCAAACCAAATTACCCATTGTTGTTATTTGATACGGATCGACAATTGTACCGCTTCCGGCGGGAGGGGTTATTACTACCGGCGGATTAACTGACTGCGATTCACCAAAGTGACCAAACATAATGCAACGAGGATATTCCAACTCAAAAGTTCTGTTAGGAATTGCTTCCACGGAATCATTCATTACGAATTTGTAATTATAAATTTTTCCAACACTATCCGCAGGTAAAGGGATAACCATATAAAAAGAAGTATCATTATCTCCGGTATCTTGTAATTTAAATTGTCCTATTTGCCAATTAGCATCGCCTCCGGCATCTTTTTGAAAATCACCAATAACAAACACCGAGTCCGTAAAAGGATTAAAGATTCCCTCGGCTGCTTGTTGGTGTAAATCACAAACAAAAATTGCATTGGCAGTTTGTTCATGCATTTTACCTACCCAAATATCATAACTGCCATTACTATTCATAGTATAAGGATGGAAATCTGCGGGAGAACTCTTAAAATTACCACCGAAATAGATACTTCCGTTTCCGTCAGTGGTAGATGCATTTATGTAATCGTAAGAATTACCGCCGTAATTTTGTGCCCACTCAAAATTTTCCTGAAACATACGGATTACAACCATATCTGGCCCGCCTTTGTTTACAAGTGTACCCGACGAGAAAACCATATCCCCTCTTGAATAACCGGATAAATACCAGGCACCGTCCGATTCCCGAATTAAATTTACGGCGTTTGCCACATCATCCTCCGGACCGCCAAATGTAAGTGCCAATACAGGGATACCTTTACTCCCCTCACATCCAAGAACAATCATATCTTTTTTACCGGCGGAAATAAGACTTGGTTCTCTGGGGCTATAAAATAAAGTGTCGGAGAATGCTCCGGCAACAAGAACCCCCGGTTCTTCGGATTTTTCGGTAATATCGTTATCAAGAATATTGCCGGCAGGTCCATCATTTTCATCATTGTCATTAACAAGGTCTATGGCATAACCGATATCATCTCCGGGGCCCGAAGCTCCCGAAGCAAAGAGATAATTCCCCTCAGGTGATAGTTTCACCAAGAAAATATCGTAACCTCCACCATTTACAAGTTGAAATCTGCTGCCAAATGAAACCGTTGAACTTTTATATTTACCGGTAACATAAATATTATTGTTTCTATCTATTATTAAGGCTCCGGGTTCTTCATTATTTCCGGCACCGCCGCCAACAACACCCCAAAGAGGGTTACCGTCGGAATCGGTTTTAATAACAAACATATCCCTTTCACCCACAGAAGCAATTTTAAGATTTTCGTATTGCAATGTGTCAGTGGCATTATCGGCACCATAAAGAGTAAACACATAATTTCCATCATTATCAACGGCAAGACCTTTACATTTTTCTTGTTTGCCGCTATAAGAATATGCTTGTTTCATCCAAAGATAATTTCCATTAGCATCAAACTTCATAATGGCAACATCAAAATTACCTGTGCTGTGCAAAGTATCGGTACCGAAAGCTACTGTATTAAAAAAGACTCCGGCTACAATAACATTTCCATCTCTATCAATAGCCAAAGCATTTCCCTCGTCGGAAACCTTACCTCCAAAAGAGTGTGCCCAAACAATATTATCATCAACATCAAACTTAGCCACATAACCATCATAATTATTTACGGGAGTAATAACAACACCGTTACCAAAATCCAATGTTGTATAAAATTTACCGGTAATGTATTTATTGCCGTCTGAATCAACAGCAATATCATAGACATATTCCGCTTTGTTTGACCCGTGATGGATAATGGAATCAAAATCTTTAGCTTTCCCGAAAGCAATTGTGCTTACGGTAAGCAATAAAACCGTTAATAATCTTTTCATTATTTTTCTCCTTAGTTGTTAAATATTATTTAATTAACATCATTTTTTTACTTTGAGAAAATCCGGCTGCTTTTAATGTATAAATATAAATACCGGATGAAAGTTTTGACGCATCAAAGTTTACATGATACGTACCCGCTTTTTGAGATTGATTTACCAAAGTGGCAACTTCTTGTCCGAGTAAATTATAAACTTTAAGAGTTACACTACCTGAAACAGATGCGGGGAGCGAATATTTTATTACAGTACTCGGGTTAAAAGGATTAGGATAATTAGCTTCCAACTTAAATTTTTCGGGGATAGAATTATCAACTTCTTCTACTCCAACCAACTCCGGGGCGGAAGTATAAACTTCACTACTGCCGCAAGAAATCCACGGATACCCGTTACTATCAATAACAACCTCATAAATAGAAGTAGCTGTAACAACATCAAGGTTTAAAACATTTGCCCAATGTGCTCCAGCATCTGCAGTATAAAAAAGGAATTTACTTCCACTCAAATACCAAGTTGTTTCGTTAGCAATACCTACTCCTTTAATATCTTTTGGTAAATCCGGGACAGCAATATATTCCCATGTTTTACCACCGTCAGTTGTTTTAATAAGGGTTTTCTTTCCGGCAATTAATCCTAAATTATTATCAAGAAAATCGACAGTGCAGTAATCAACACTTGCAGAAGGGATATGATTAGGAACAACTTTAGTCCAGGTTTTACCGCCGTTCATGGTATATGCCAAAGCTCCGCCGTCTCCGGCAACAACCCCGTTCTTTTCATCAAAGAACCAAAGTAAATTTAGTTCATCTACCAAATTTTCATCTCCGATTAGAGATGTCCAGGTTTTACCGCCATCGGTTGTTTTATGAAAAGCACTTACATCGCTACCATATTTACCCACAACAAATCCAATGTTTTCGTTAATAAATTGAACTCCGTAATTTCCCACTCTGGATTCTGTTGTATCTTTCATTATTTGTGTCCATGTTTTACCGCCATCGGTTGTTTTGGAAACAACTCTATATAATTGTGCGGCATAACCAATATTCTCATCCAAGAAAAAGATATCTTTAACAGTAGGGCACACATTATTACCGGCAACATAAGAACTTTGCCAATTATTACCATATTCATCCGAATAGATAAAAGCGCCGTAAAATCCCCCAGCAACAACTCTATTGTTCGGTAAAATATCTATATCATTTAATGTGGAATTAATAATAGGAGTAACCACTTTCCAATTATTTCCGTTATCATTGGAAATAACTATACTTCCTCCACTACCAACAACACAAACTTTATTATTTATCCAACTTATTGCTTTTGCGGAAAACCCCGTAGGGAGAGAAATTTCACTCCAATTTTTACCACCGTCTGTTGTTTTATATGCAACGGTTCCTTTATAAGTTGAACCACCGACAGCAATTCCCGTTAGTTCATCTTTAAATGCCATGCCATACATATTTATATAAAGCCGGTTCTCCTCGGCTTGAGTTTCGTAAGTCCAATTGGCACCACCGTCTGTAGTGCGTAATATTATACTCGGTTGTAATCCCGCAGCCCTTGACCCCCAGCCTGTTGCACAAGCAACATTATCACTTGCCATGGCAACTGCGTATAAATCCGTACGAGTATAAACCGAAGGCACACCGGTAGGATTAGGGGCTTTTGTCCAATTTTGTCCGTCGGTTGTATAATAAAAAACAAATCTACCTTTTTTACCACCAACACAAACGCCATGATTTTTGGAATGGAAAGCCATTGCTTTAATATTAGTTGTTGTCTCGGTTAATTGAACAGTCCAAGTTGCAGCACCATCGGTTGTATAAAGTATTTCACCTCCACCTCTTGTTCCTGCTAAAATCCAACCTGTATTTTCATCGGCAAAATAAATACTGCGAATATCTCCGCTATTTGAAGAAGCTGCAATTTTTTTCCAAGTTTTGCCGCCATTGATTGTTTTAAGAAAAATATCTTTGGCACCACCGGCAAAACCTAGTTTTTCATTAACAAAAAAGACACTATACAGTGTTGACGTAACGGAATCGACTTCAGTTATTTTTTCCCAAGTTTCTCCGCCGTCTGCCGTTTTAAGAATTGTTCCTGAAGAACCTACTGCCCAGCCGAGGTTTTCATTTAAGAAAAAGACTCCTTGTAAAGGGGAATAAGATGCTTCTGTTACCATTCTCCATTTATTCCTACCCAATAAAGAGATTGTTGATATAACGATTAATAAAAACAATATTTTTTTTACCATAATT
>Ga0256914_1003869_pt1 | contig 11580 bp, 5 predicted proteins | sample HulkmetaG_FD_191571 | JGI IMG/M metagenome (GOLD analysis project Ga0256914, IMG submission 191571) | Hydrothermal chimney microbial communities from Main Endeavour vent field at the Juan de Fuca Ridge, Pacific Ocean - Hulk | ecosystem: Environmental > Aquatic > Marine > Hydrothermal vents ...
GAGAAAATGAAAAAACTTATCTTTGTGTTCGCTTTTTTGGCGATTGCCGCGCTGGCGCTGGCTGCCTGTCAGCCTGCCCCGCCCGCTGAGACGATTGTCGAAACCGTAGTGGTTGAGAAGGAAGCCGAGACCGTCGTCGAAACGGTTGAGGTTGAAAAAGAAGTCGTGGTGACGCAGGTTGTTGAAGTGGCGCCGGAAATGCCGGAACGCTACGGTGCCTGGGTAGACCGCGTTGTAGTTTCAACCTTTGAGCAGGATCAGGCTCTGCCGCGCCTGAAGGCCGGTGTTGCTGACATCTATGCCGATACCCTGGTTGACCCCGATCTCTTCAACGAGGTTGAGGCAGATGACGACCTGGGCGCCGCAGTTGCCGTGACCGGCAAATCGGTAGACATTCACGTGAACCCCGCCGAATTTGAGGAAGGCTACAACCCCTTCACGGATGCAGGCCTGCGCGAAGCACTCCAGTACCTGCTGGACCGCGAATATGCTGCCAAGGAGATTCACGGTGGTTTGGCTTACCCCAAGTACGTTGCGCTCTCCGTGAATTTGCCGGAATACGTCAACATCATTGACACCGTGAAATCCCTTGAAGGCAAGTATGCCTACAACCCTGAGGTCGGCAAGGCCAAGGTTGCAGAGCGCATGGAAGCCATGGGCGCCGAACTGGTTGACGGCAAATGGGTGAAAGACGGAGAACCGGTTGTTGTCCACTTCATCATCCGCACCGACCTGTGGAAGAACAAGGAAATCGGCGACATGTTCTCCGATGCCCTGGAAGAGGCCGGCTTCACGGTTGACCGCATGTACAAGACCCGTGACGAGGCCAGCCCCTTGGTCTTCGGTGGCGATCCTGCTGCCGGCGAGTGGAATCTTTACATCGGTGGTTGGGGCTCTGGCGGTCTCGCCCGCGATGAATCCTGGGTTTGGGGTTTCTTCTACACCAAACTGGGTCTTGGTGTTCCCCTGTGGCAGGCTTACGAGGTTCCTGAAGAACCCTACAGTGCTGCCGAGAAACTGTGGAACGGTGAGTTCGAAACACTCGACGAGCGCACTGATCTGATGCGCGAAGCGACCGAATTCTACACCGCCTGGAACACCCACATGTTTGTTGTGGAATTGCCCGGCTTCCAGCCTTATCGCGAAGGTGTTCACAGCGCCTACGACCTGGCTGCTGGTATCGGCAGTTCAGACCTGTGGCCCTACACCATTCGCTGGGATGATCAGGTTGGCGGTACCATCAACTTCGCTCAGAAGAGCCTCTACGTGGAACCCTGGAACCCCATCGCCGGGAGCAACTGGGCTTACGACCAGGCAATCCAGGCTGCCACCAATGACAAGGGCGTTTTCCTTGACCCGTACACCGGCCTGAACCGCCCGCAGCGCATCGAAAGCGCCGAAGTGGACGTGGTGGAAGGCACCCCCGTCAACAAGACTTTGGATTGGGTAACCCTCAACTTCGTGGATCAGATCGATGTTCCTGGCGATGCCTGGGTTGACTGGGATGCCGAGAACCAGCAGTGGATTACCGAAGAAGAGATGGCCGCCAAAGCCCAGTCCGCCAAGGAAAAGGTTGATCTGGCGAACGCCAAGGCGACCGAACTTGCCGGTGCGGTGGACTTCGAGGCCTTCGATGACACCGCCGCCAAGGCTTACCTCGCCAGCCTGGCTCAGGAATACGGCCTGGCCGAACTGGATGTGGACGCGGTCTTTGTGGATGACGCTGCGGCTGCCCTGGTTGACAAGGTTGCCGAAATCGCCGCCGCGGATGATCCTGCCGCTGCTCTGGCGGAATACGGTGTTTCCTTCCTCTCCGAACAGGATGCTGCGACCTTTGAAATGGCGGAGAAGGACCCCGCCACCGCCAAGATGAAGACCGTGGTTTACTACCCCGAAGGCATGTTGGAGACGATCAAATGGCACGACGGCAGCAATCTCTCGGTTGCTGACTTTGTGTACAACATGATCATGACCTTCGACCGCGGCAAATCCGAAAGCCCCCTGTACGACGAGGCGGCTGCGCAATCTGTGAGCGCCTACCTGAGCCACTTCAAGGGCGTCCGCATCGTCTCCACTGACCCGCTGGTCATTGAAACCTACGATGACGGCACCAGCCAGTTGGATGCGGAGAACCTGGTGACCACCTGGTGGCCGCAGAACGCTCAGGCCTGGCACTTGCTGGCGATTGCTTCACTGGCTGAAGAGAACGGCGAATTGGCTTACTCCGGCGACAAGGCCGATGCCAACGGCGTTGAATGGACCAGTTTCATCGCCGGCCCCTCGCTTGACGTTCTCTCCAACTACCTGGAGCAGGCCACTGGCGAATCCTACATCCCCTTTGCTGCCGCGATGGGTGATTACCTGGATGCTGCCGAGGCTGACGCCCGCTACGCGAACCTGAAGCAGTTCTACGATGTTTACGGGCACTACTGGATCGGTACCGGCCCCTTCTACCTGACCGAGGTGGACACCACCAACAAGACCGCCGTCTTGCTCCGCAACGAGGACTATCCTGACTCCGCCGCGAAGTGGGCAATCTTCGGTCAGCCGATGCTGGCAGATATCGAGATTGATGGCGCTGGACAGGTCGTCAAAGGGCAGGATGCCACTTTTGACGTGTATGTCACCTTCAATGATGAACCTTACCCCGATGCCAACCTCGAGAAGGTCTCCTATCTGGTCTTTGATGAGAGCGGCATGTTGCTCACTCAGGGTGAGGCAGAAGAAGTTGAAGAAGGCACCTTCTCTGTGGTTATCCCCGGTGACGCGACATCGTCCTTCACCACGGGCGCACTGAAACTGCAAGTTGTCGCGGTTTCCAACGCCGTTGCTGTACCCGGTGTTGGCACCAGCGAGTTCGTTGCCGTTGAACCCTAGTCAGACGCTTCAAAGAGGAGTGGGGAATTAATTCCCCGCTCCTCTCTTCATCTTGCCCCACCCTTTCCCGGCGGCAAGAGAAGGTCTGCGTTTCGCTATGCGTCAACTGATAAGGACAGGAAACTCCCGTCCTTATCAGTTGACACTGTGCTATCGCAGTTGTGGCGGTTTTATTCAGCGGGCGAGGGGGCCTGTTGATTTTGAGCGGTTAACAAGCAGGCGGCGTTTCGTTCCCCAGACGGCATCCGAAACAGTTCTTGTGGATACCAAAGCGGCAAATTGCTTTGCTTTGGTTTCGTTCACAGTGACAACTCCCGCTGTCTGTTGCTTTCCCTGCACAAAAAATCACCGCGTAGCCGCGGGGCATCCGAACGGATTCTTCGCAGTTCACATTCCCCGAGCGTATTTATTCACGCAACATGGAACGCTGTTTTGGAGAATGTTGATGTCTTTCTTTGATCGTTTCGATGAGAGGAGAAAAACCTTATGAACAGTGCGGGACGTTTTGCACGTTACCTGGGAATCAAAACCATCTTGCTGTTCTTTACCACTGTTGTGGGGGTGTATATCACGATCTTGGTAGCGAATATGGGGGGATACGTGGACGAATTGCGCATCAGCCAATTGCACGAATCCATTGGCATTTCGATTATGGGCAATCCCGCCTATAAAAACCTCTCCACTGAAGAAAAACAGGCGATGGTGGAAGAGAAAATCCGCCTGGAAGAGAAGCGGCTGGGGCTGGATAAGCCCTTCTTCATCCGCAGTTTGTACTTCTTGCGCGATGCCATGACTCTAAACCTCGGACGCGCACAGTACATGGTGAGCGATTCCGGTTCCCGCGAGGTAAAAGAGATCATCTTGGAGCGGCTCCCGCCAACACTGCTGTTGATGGGGACCTCATTCTTCATCATCTTTTTCCTGAACTTGTTCATCGGGCTGGCGTTATCCCGCCGGTATGGCGGCTGGGCGGATAAAATCTATGTGGCATTGGCACCGCTATCAGCCGCACCGGCTTGGTTTTACGGAATATTCCTGATCCTGATTTTCGCAGCCTGGCTGGGGTGGCTTCCCTTTGGGGGAATGGTAGATGTTCCCAAGCCGAAGGAGCCTCTGGCGTACATCCTGAGCGTTGGCAAACATATGGTTTTGCCGCTGGTCGCGATGCTGGTGAGTTCTCACTTTATTGGCGTGTATGGAAACCGCACCTTCTTCCTGATCTACTCCAGCGAAGATTACGTCAACCTGGCAAAAGCAAAAGGTTTGCCTGACCGGATGCTGGAACGCCGCTACATCCTGCGCCCCACACTCCCGACCATCGTGACCAACTTCCTGCTGAGCGTCATCACCATCTGGATGGGGGCAATCATCTTTGAAACGGTGTTCAACTGGCCGGGGAACGGGCGACTGTATTACCAGGCCATCGGCTTGAAAGACGTGCCGGTCATCGTTGGTAACACCATCATCTACGCTTACTTGCTGGCGATTACAGTTTTCTTGCTGGATATCGCTTATGCCATCCTCGACCCGCGGGTACGCGTTGGCGGTTCACAACACTAAAATATCAGGATATAGCGCAGGTTTACCGCTTTTTCCGAACAAATTAGCGGAAATGGAGATAACGCTATGGGCTTTCTGAAATCCTTTTTCCGGGAATTGAGATACTACCCCTCGGCAATCGTCGGATCAATTGTGATCGTTCTCTTGCTCATTTTATCCGTTTATGTGGTGATTGCCATCCCTTACGATGAAGCCGTCACCCTGTGGCGCGGCGGCGGAGAAGTGTGGTATCGCAACCCAAAAACCGTTCCCCCTGCATGGAGCAATTACTTCCGCAGCAAAAAACTGCCGGAAACCATCGCCCTGGATTCGCGCACTGACGATTCCAGAATCCAGCGGGAAGAGACCCCGCTCAGCACTGGCAAACAAATTGATCTGACTTATCAGTTTGAATACACCGCAGACGAATTCCCCGATGACCTGATCCTGTATTTCTACCCGGTCTACGATGAAAAGCAGCCATTCGTCTCCGGGGAGTGGACTACCGCAGATGGCCGCGAAATCCGCATTGGGAATTTCGCCGTCAACGAAGGATACAGTTTCCACTTCACCCAAGATAAGGATATTGCCCGCCGCCTGAAGCGCAGCCTGAAGCGGGAACTGCCGGTGATCCAGGGCCTGTTCGCAGATCCATCCACCTTACCGGAAGACCCGGAAGCCTCGCCGGATAACATCGCCCCGATGAAGGGAATCTACACCCTGCATCTCACCATCACCACCTTTGGCGAAACCGATAATGTGGATGCAGAACTGGTACTCTACGGCAAGGTTTACGGGCTGAGCGGAACCGATCACCTGCGGCGCGACCTGACCGTCGGGCTGCTGTGGGGCGCTCCGGTGGCGATGAGTTTCGGATTGATTTCCGCACTCGTCATTGGCGTGATGACCATGATCATCGCTGCCATCGGAGTCTGGTATGGCGGGCTGGTGGATACCGTCATCCAGCGGCTGACCGAAATTAACATGGTTTTACCGTTTCTGCCGATCCTGATTATGGTGGGCATCTTCGTTTCTCGCAGTTTATGGGTGATCATGCTGGTTACCATCGCCTTGAGCATCTTTGGAAGCGGCATCAAATCCTTCCGGGCCATGTTCCTGCAATTGCGAGCCGCCCCGTACATTGAAGCCGCACAGGCATACGGGGCGAGCAACAAACGCATCATCTTTTTATACCTGATCCCGCGTATTCTCCCCATGCTGATCCCCGGTTTCATCAGCGCAATTCCGGCATTCGTCTTTCTGGAAGCGTCTCTGGCGGTGCTGGGAATCGGTGACCCGGTCCTGCCTACCTGGGGCAAAATCATCCAGGATGCTCAGGCCAACGCAGCGCTCTACAAAGGCTACTACTACTGGATTTTGGAACCCTCCGTGCTGCTGATGATCACCGGGCTGGGGTTCTCGCTCTTAGGTTTTGCCTTGGATCGTGTTTTCAACCCGAGACTGCGGCAAGAATAATCGCGAAGGAGATGATTTGATGCATTCCCACAAAGAAGAACAAGACCAGGCCCTGCACGTCAACGACCTGGTGCTGTATTTCCAACTCACGCATGGCGTTGTGCAGGCGGTGGATCACATCAGTTTCTCGCTGCCCAAACAACGGGCTGTTGTAGTGATTGGCGAATCCGGATGCGGCAAAACCTCCATGGGACACGCACTGACGCGCCTTCTGCCGCGTAATGTGCATCGCTATTCGGGTGAAATTTACATTGACGGGATGGAAACGATGCGCCTGGACGACGAAGAATACCGGGTGCAAGTCCGCTGGACGAAGATTTCCCTGGTTCCTCAGGCCGCGATGAACGCCCTGAACCCGGTACTGAAACTCAGGGACCAAGTCCTGGAGCCTCTTCTGCTGCACGAACCCGACCTTTCCCAGGAAGAAGGCATGGAGCGGGTTCGGGAAGTTTTGCGTTTCGTGGGCGTTCCTGAAGGCTTCATTGACCGCTATCCCTTCGAACTCAGCGGCGGGATGCGGCAGCGTGTTGTCATCGCCATGGCGCTGATTACCAACCCGACAGTCATCGTCCTCGACGAGCCAACCTCCGCCCTGGATGTGCTTACACAGGCGAACATCTACAACGTACTCAAGCGCATCAAATGGGAGATGGGCACCAGTTTTGTGCTGATTACTCACGATGTGGCAACCTCCAGCGAACTGGCGGATGATGTTTTGGTGATGTATGCCGGGCAGTTGATGGAGTACTCATCGGCAGACCTGTTCTTTGACAAACCTCTGCACCCCTACGCCCAGATGCTGATGGCTGCTGTTCCTAAACTGCACGGTGATGAAGACCTGCACTTCATTCCGGGCAAGCCGCCCAGTTTGCTTTCTCCGCCGACGGGTTGCCGGTTTGCAGATCGCTGTCCACACGCCTTTGACAAGTGCGCGGACGAGCCGCCAGTGTTCCGTTTGGGTACCCGCACGGTGAAATGCTGGCTTTTCGAGGACAAAGCGGATGAAATTGCCTCCCCGGCGGGAGCGACGATGCAAAGCGGAGGAAATTCATGAACGCGCAAGCAACTCAATCTAGCGAAAAGGTAGTCAACGTGGAACAAGCGGTTCAACCTTTGTTGTCGGTACGCAATTTGCGGGTCTGGTATGAACTCAAGCGTTTTGGCTTCTTGCATGCCGGTTATGTCAAGGCAGTGGATAACGTCAATTTTGACCTGCCGGCGGGCGAATCCATTGCCGTTGTTGGCGAGAGCGGCTGCGGAAAATCCAGTTTGATGAAAGCCATCCTGGGGCTGGTGAAACCTTACGAAGGTGACATTGTCTTTGAAGGGCACAGCATTTGGGATGGCGGGCGCGAACGGATGCGCGCATACAACATGGAAGTTGGCTATGTCCAGCAAGACCCTTACGGCGCACTGCCGCCTTTTATGACCATTCGCCGCATCCTCGCCGAGCCGTTGATCCTGGCAGGCATCAAAGACAAAGACGAACAACTGGACCGTATCGTCCGCAGCCTGGAAGAGGTCAAAGTCACCCCTCCCTCCGATTTCCTCAACAAATACCCCCACATGCTCAGCGGCGGGCAGCAGCAGCGTATTGTCATCGCCCGCGCGCTCATCCGTAACCCGAAGATGCTGATCGCTGACGAACCGGTTTCCATGCTGGATGCCTCCGTGCGCGTCGAAATCCTGAAATTGCTCAAAGATGTTCAGGAAGAGCGGGGCCTGTCGGTGGTTTACATTACACACGACCTTTCTACAGTGCGTTATTTCTCCGAACGGATTTTCGTGATGTATGCCGGGAAACTGGTTGAACAGGCGAAGACGAACGAGATTCTGAGCAACCCGCAGTTCCCCTACACCTGGGCCCTGCTGAATGCCATCTCCGACCCGCTGCACGAGAACGCCACAAAACTGCGGAAGATCCCGCCAGGCGAGCCGCCCAGCCTGATTGAACCGCCCAAAGGCTGTCGCTTCCATCCTCGTTGCTCTCGCGCGATCGAGGGGTTGTGCGACACGGAAGAACCCCCCATCCAGGAAGTTGCCGAGCCCGGACACTACACGGCTTGCTGGCTGTACCACGAAAAAGGCAAGCAGCATGAGAGCGCAGCCTAAGCGTCTCATCATCATCGGCTTTATGCTGGTGCTGGTGGGTATGGCGGTGCCGTTCTCGATTTTGCTCGGATTTCTCAAATCCACCATTGCCCTGAATTTCCTCGGTTATGGGCTTTCGGTGATTGGGCTGTTGCTGGGAACACTGGGGGCTGCCCTGATCATGGAGCGGAATCGGGATCGGGATCAGAACCACCGCTTCTGATCGCCACTGGAAAAACATTCGGGCTGCGGGGTAATCCCGCAGCCCGAATTATGGTTAAGAACCTGTCCCAAAAATCACTGTGCGACAAACCAGGGGGGGCGCAAATGGTGTCGGACCCCACGGGTTCCCCCCGCCTGGTCATCCCCCCATCGCTCAATGCAAAAGTTCCGGGTGCCGCGCCCATTTGGTGTACCTCCCGCGGCTGGAGGAACTGCCTCACCTCGTAAACGTCGCCACCACCGGGTCGTGGTCGGAGGCGCGGCGGGGCGAGGGGTCGCCGGGGAGGGCGGGCGCGTAATCGGCGTTGGCGTGCAGCACCTCCACACGGGTCAGCAGGTCGAACAGGTTGGGCGTCACCAGGATGTGGTCGAGGGTCTGCGAAAGCCCCTGGTAGATGTACGAGTAACGCTCCTCTTCGGGCAAAATCTCAAAAACGTGGCGCAGACCGGCCTTCCGCAGCGTGTCCAGCGGCAGGGAATCGTAGAACGAGTTGAGGTCGCCGATCACGGCGATGTAGGCATCGGGGTCATCCGCCAGGATACCGTCCATCACCTCCACCACCCAGGCGGCTTGCGCCGTGCGGCGCGGCTCGGTGGCTTCCACGCCCGCGCTCATGGAGGTGAAGTGGTTGTTGATCACGTAAAGCGTGACCGCGCCGCCCTCGGTCTGGATTTCGGCTTTGACCACCAGCGGCGGGCGGCTGGTCAGCCCTTCGGGGGCGGGGTACTGCTCCAAATCCAGGAGCGTCACCCGGTCGCCGCGGATCAGGTAGCCCACGTCAATGCCGCGCCCGTCGAAGCCCTCAATCAGCAGCGCCTGATAGCCGTAATCGGCAATCGGCTCGGCGGCGGCGATGTCTTCCAGCACGGCGATGTTCTCCACCTCCTGCAAGCCGACAATCAGCGGCGCGCCCGCAGCCTGGATGGTGCCGGCGATCTTCTGGATGCGCAGGCGGTACTCGGATGGCTTGAGCATCGGCGGGCTGGAGGGGTGCGGCGCGCGGGTATCGAACAGGTTTTCCACGTTCCAGGTCATCACGCTGAACTCGGCGGGGCCGGTGGGGGTCAGGGCCGGCAGGGGCGTTTCCGCATCTGTGAGTTGCGGGCGGGTAATCGGCTCGATTTTGTAGCGCCCGTAGGTGAACGCCAGCGGGCCGACCACGCCGCTCACCCGGTCGCCGGTATCCACCGCGTAGGGCAGGGTGGAAGCGTCCTCGTGGGTCATGGAACTGCCGTCATCTACCATGATGGCGATGCCGTTGCGGGCCTCGTCGCCCTGCCACAGGCGGTCTGCCCCGGCATCGGGCGGCACCAGCACAAACTCGCCGTACTTGGAGGTCGGGCCGACCGCCACCCCCTCGCTGACCTGCACCAGCATCCCCTCCAGGGCTTCGTAGTAGGTCTCGGCTTCGCCCGCGTCGGGCGGCGGGTCGAGTTCCACCGCCGGGGGCAGGGGATTGCCCGCATCCAGCACGGTGATGTCCGTTTCCGGGGATTCCACCGCCAGTTGGGTTTGGCCGGAGGTCTCGCGGACGATGCCGCTGACCTGCACTTCATCGCCGGGCACAACCGGGATTTCGGCATCCCGCAGGTTGATGAACAGCCCCTCGGAGGTCAGCGGATCGGTATCGGTGGCGGTTTCCTGAATCCAGAAGCCGCCCAAATCCGGGAAAACCCCGGTGACGATGCCCTGGGTGGTCACCGGCTGCATCACGTAGGGGGAGCGGAACCCGGAGCCTTGAATCGCCCAGATGGGCACGGTATCCCCCAAAAACACGAAATGCGGCTCGCCCGTCACCGCGGGATGCCACTCCGCCGCGGCGGCGGAATAGCCCTCCAGGGTGATGAATCCCTCCGCGGCGGCGGCTTCCAGCACGTACTGTACGCTGGCGCTGCTGGCGCTTTCGCCGTTGCCCGCCAGTTCGGGAATCCGCCAGACGATCTCATGCCCCTGCACCTCCCCGCCCTCGGAAGCGGAGACGAAGGACGCGCCGCGCCAGGGCAGGGTGCCGGTGATGACCAGGCCGGTCAGCGGGTCGGGGGTGTGGTTGACGGCGGTCAGCGTGACCGTGAAGGGGCTGCCGGTGACTACGCTGATGGGCGCATCCAGTTCGAGCATCAGTTCGGGCGGGTAGATGCGCTCGAAATCGGACTGGATGCGGGGGTAGAGTTGCTGGGTGGTGTTGTAGATTTCCAGGATGCCGGTGACGCGGTACAGGTCGCCGACCTCGATGGTTTCGACGTTGATGCCGGTGCGCTTGTCCACGTAGAGCGGCAAAGTCTCGCCGTTCTCATCCATCAGGTCAATTTCGTAACTGTAACTTTGCTCGTCGTTGCGGGCGATGCGCCCCTCCACGGTGATGAGTTTGCCGCGCCATTGCGGGTCGCTGGCCGCGTCGGGGATGCTCACCGCCGCCGGGGTCACGGGCGGGTTTTCGCTCTGTCCGGCCAAAATCTCCACATCGGCGGGGTCGTTGACAATCAGTTCCAGCGCGCCGCGGTAAACGGTCAGTTCGCCGCGGGCGCGCACCCGTGCGCCGATGCCCACGTTCACTTCGCCCTCGCCGCCCGGCACCCACACCTGCACGCCGCCGGTCTCATCCTCCAGGTAAAACTTGACGTTGCCGCCCCCGGCGTAGAGCGCGCCGGTTTGCAGGGTGGCCGTGCCCTCGACGGTCAGTTCCGCGCCCACCAGGTCGGGCAGATTGCCGATGGGGACGACGCCGCCCTCAATGCTGGTGCGTACCGGCCCGCCGAACGCGGGGAGGGGGAAGCCCTCGGCCTGTGCGGAGTAGTTGGCGAGGGTGACCGTCATCACCGACCAGGGCGTTTCGACCGGGATTTGGATGGATACCGTTTCCCCGGCGGGCACGTCGCCTGCGCGCCACACCGCTACCTGATGACTCCGCCCGATTTGCTCCAGCCCCCAAAAGGCGGCCTGCTCCCCCAGGCTGACTGCGGGCGGCAGTTCGCCCACGGTCAAATCCAGCGGGATGAGCAGTTGCACGCTCAGGTTGTGCACATCCCCGCCGGTATCGTTAGTGACGGCCACCTCGTAGGTGAAGGCGCCGCCCGGCTCGGCGGTTTGCGGCGCGGTGACGGCAATCCGCAGTTGCGCGCCGGGGTCGGGGGTCAGCGGTGAGCCGGTGTTCTGCGGGTCGGGCGCGGGATTGAGGGCGAAATCACGGGCGTTGTCATCGGTATCGCCAAAGTTGCCCGCCGCGCCGCCGGGGGCGCGTTCCAGAGAGACGCCGTTCTCCATCGCCGGGGCGGGTGCACCCTCCGCAAAGTCGGCGGGGCCGTCCCCCCAGGCGAGGCTGTCCAGCACGACGCCGTCGGTGGCGCGCAGTTGCAGGCCGCCCTTTACGGGCACCA
>Ga0256914_1003870_pt1 | contig 11580 bp, 4 predicted proteins | sample HulkmetaG_FD_191571 | JGI IMG/M metagenome (GOLD analysis project Ga0256914, IMG submission 191571) | Hydrothermal chimney microbial communities from Main Endeavour vent field at the Juan de Fuca Ridge, Pacific Ocean - Hulk | ecosystem: Environmental > Aquatic > Marine > Hydrothermal vents ...
ACAATCCATATGGTTTTTAAATGGTTTATATTTATAGCCTGCTTGATCTACTTTTGTCCATGCTTCATCTTCAAGATGTATTGCATAATTTCCAACATTATTAATAATTAAAGAGTTTTTAGTAATCGCTGTTGAATTTAAATCCAATTTACCCATCTTACCTGTAGTTCCATTTTTTATAAATATTTTTAAATCATGATTGGTAGTATCTTCACAACTATTTCCACTTGGTAAAAAAGATGCTATTGCCTTTTTATTTTTACCAAAATAATTTCTAAAATAATATCCTATTACATTATCTCTACTATTATAAATAGTTGCATTAATATCTAATTTATATGCATAACCTGCTGAAATATTTTTAGATTGTGAACTATCATTAATACCAATATTAATTTTATTATTCTCCTTTCTTGTTTGATTGGTATCTGCAACAGAAATAGAGTAACTATTTGGTCTAATTGCAAAATTATCTCTTGAGCATATTGGCATACCATAATGCTCTCTTAAACACTCATAACAGCTATTATTTAAAGGATCAGGATTTGTAACTGGTGAACACTCTTCATGACAATAATCTTTCTCATTTGGATTATTATGATAATTTAAATAATACAAAGATCTATAATAAGTATGAAGCTTAACATTATCAAATCCCATCATATTGCCAACCATATTACCAACCATCCCTCTCATGCCAAATGGGTCTGGATATTGTGCTACTTGTTTAGTATTATTTGCATCTTTTACTGTTAAAACCCAAGCTCTAAATGCAGCATTTTTAAGAGCCAAATTGATTGGATAATTATTATAATCATCTGGTATTTTAAATTTTTGACGACTCTCATTGCTCATATCAACAAAAGCTCCACCTTTATATGTATCTGGATCTTCACAGATACTATCATATCCTGCTGAACTATTATTATCAAAAGTTCCCGCATCAATTAATTCTACTTCTATAATTGCATTTAAAGGATTAGGAATTGTATATTTACCCTCATTATCTTTTTTATAACTTGCAAGTGATAATTCGTACGGAACACCAGCAACTTGAGTATATAAAGAGTATCTATCTTCTTGACTTTGAGTAAATTTACTATCGCCTCTTTCAATATTTAACATTCCATAAACAGGGTCATATACTGGATTTGTAGGACATCTTTCAATGTAAAAGATTGAATCTTCTGGCGCGGCTGTACTCATACTATATGGAACCTTATTAATACCATCAAAAGAGATTTTTGCATCAACATTTACATCGAATTTACCAGTAAAACTATCTTTGTCAAAATTATAATAAAGTTTTGCATATGTAGTTTGATTCTCTCCAATTATACCGCCTTCATTAGTTACATCGCTACCTATTGCAATCTCTCCTTTATTAATATCTGTCTCAACTGCAGGATAATAAGCAATAGTATTTGGTGGAGAGTATTTAGAACTTCCTTGCTTATAACTAAATACATCATTAGGTGTAAATGTAGAATATAATTTACTCTCTATTAAATCAAAATCTGCCTCTTGTGATTTAATCATAACTTTAAGTTGTAGTGGTTCATCAGAATAATTATCTGCTGTAAAATTTCTATCTTCACTCTCAATATTAATATAATCACCAAGTCTAACCGTATAATCATAACAAATTTTTGGTGCATAAAGCTGTGTAGAAAATGCCAACATACTAGCAGTTACATAATCGCTATCATTTGTTCCTTCACCATCATCATCTTTAGAGACAATACCTATAATAATTTCTGATGTATCTTTCTTTTTATCTCTAATATCTCTAATAATATTTGATACATCATAACTATCTATATCAATACCATTAGTATTAGCCATATTAGGAAGAGGTGTTTCATTAGAATTTGAAATTGCTCCATCAAAAATATTATTTGGCTGAGCAACCGGCATATCATATTCATGATTTTGATTAATATCCTTAATATACATCTTATCATATATTAAAGAACTACCACCATATTTTTGTTCACCTTCACCAACAAAAGCACTAATCTTTGCATCAACTTCACCGCTTTTTGGTAATTTAAATCCACTAATTGTAATCTCTTTTTCTGGATAATTAGTATTACCACCAAAACCTAAAGGCTGATAACCATTATATATTGAAACATTTCTAGGTTTTCCATTAAAATCTTCTTTGTAAATAACTACTAATGTCCATCCACCATAGTTGCCAACCTGAGATTCTCTTCCCTCATTTGTAGTAATATTTGCAACAGTTATTGTATGCTCACCTTTGCTTAAATTAGCATTTTGTAAAAGCTCTGTAATATTTTTATATGCCGCATAATATCCACCATAATCACCATGAGCAGTATCATAATACAATGTATCTGATTTAACTTCAATATAATTAGAATTATCTATTTTAATTAAAACTTTATCAGCATCTGTTGTAGATATATCTATAGGTGTGCTACTATCAATATTTTCATAACTATATCCGCTATTTGTTTTATAGGCTCTTCTTTGTTTAAACCCTTCAAATCTATTATTTACACCACCTTGCCAAAATAAGCCAGCCCATGCAATCCCTTTACCTTCATTTAACTCCAAATAACTACTAGGCAAAGTAAATTTAGCAGAACTTGAATTCCAAGTAATATTTGAATTATCTACATCTATATACTTTGTCATATAGTGGTTGTTATCTAACTTTCTATCATTTTGACAAGTTCCATTATAACTATTACTCTCATCTTCAGTACCTAATTTCTCAGTTATACAAGATACTGTATTTCCAGCAATTACATAGTTTCCTATTAAATTACGAGTCTCTGGCGGATTAACTAATTTAAAATCCATATATCCTTGTATATGTTGAATACCTATTTTTAAAAATACAGTCGCACTATCTGTTTGACCATATTTATCTTTTATTGTATATCTAAAACTATCAGTTCCTACATAATTGGTATCTGGAGTATATACAATATCTCCATTTTTTCTAATAATTAATGTGCCATGCTCTGGATTTGTATGACTTTTTACCTCTAAATCAACCCCTACATCAGAACCATTTCCATTATCTGCAAAAATATTTGAATGTAAAGGAGTATTTTGTGCTACATTTAAAATATCATCATTTGCTTTCATATTTGGTTTAAATACATGAAATAAAACTGTTGCATAATCAGTTTGACCATATTTATCTTTAATAGTATATACTATTTGATAATCACCTTCACTATCTGGTGCATTATATGTAAAACTTCCATTACTATTCCAAGTTATATTTGCATCACCTGCCTCAACACTTACCACACTTAAATCAACACCAACATCTGCATCAAAAGTATGACTCCCCACACTTTTTGAATCTGTTATAAAGTTTCCACTAATTGGATTATTAATTGGAACCTCATAATAGTTTTCATTAGCTTTAATATCTTCAGCATCTACTATTATTTTAAAGCTATCTGTTCCACTTAAACCATCATCATCAGTAACTTTTACTGTTACTTCAAACTCTTTAGGAAATGTACCATTACTATTAGTATATTTACCACTAATAACTCCATCACTTGAGATATTAAATCCATCTGGCAAAGAACCACTATCAATATTATAATGTAGATGATCTTTTGGTGTATCGTTATCTGTTGTATAATCTTTTAAATCAATACTCTCTTCTACATTTAATTTTACATGAAAATCATCAGCATTAAGTACAGGAGGATATTTTGGCTCTTCTACATTAAAACATACTTCTGAACTATTCATCCATTTATAATCTTTACCATACGAATACTCATACTCTTTATAAACATGAGCCTCATTACATAAACGACCAGATGATTTTATCTTTGCATCTACATATACAATTAAGTTATTATTTGAACTAACTTCACTACTTGTAGTACAATTTAAATATTTATTACTATTTTCTATACTACAATTCATTGGAGTATTTGGATCAACTTCATAACTTATAAACTCTAAATCATCATTAATCCAATCTCCAATTTTATAATTAGAAGTAATACCTTCTGTTCTTAATCTAATCTTAAATTTAATAATATCTCCAACTTCATGTATCTTTTTTGTTGATACAATACTCTTTTTAAAATCTTTAATCTCCTCTGAATCACTATCAGTCCCTACATATATTGGAACCTCTGAGTAATTGTTTCTATAATTTATATCATGATAGATATCTTCATTATTACTTTCAATCCAGACACCATTAATAAAGCCTCCCTCTTTGATAGCCTTTGCTTTTATATATATATTCAACTCTTCATTATCTTTAAATAATTTATTTCCAGAACAAGTTACTTTATTATTATCTTTTCTACATCTATAGTTACTTGGATTTCCTTCAACTCTTACGCTTTGCAAATCTAAACCATCTGGTAAAGTATCACTTAAATTAATTTTTGCTGGATGATCTTGCCTATTTTTAATTAATATTTTATATTCTATAATACTATTTAAAGGATAACTTGGTGGATTGTTAAGCCATCTAACATATTTATTTCCTTTTTTTACATATTTTTTTGCTTGTAAATCTACTCTTTTAACATAAAATTCACTATTTGCTCTATTATTGTCACTATTATCATCTTTTACTTTTGGGCTATTAGCAGAAGTAATGCCTGTATAATTTGTAATTTTTCTTCTTTTAGTATTTTTAACCTTTGCTTTAACTGTTATTGTTACATCATCACCATTATAAAAAATATGGTCACCATTGCATCTAATCTTATTATCATTTGAATTAAATGAACAATTAAAATTATCACCCCATCCCATAAAAAAACCACTAATTGAATCTTCAACACTAATAAATTCTAAATTACTAGGTAAAGTATCCCAAACATTTATCTTTGTAGATTGTGGTCCATTATTTTTAGCAACGATTGTATAAGTTATTATATCTCCAACTTCTGCTTTATTTGGAAACATATCATTACTTTTTGTTATACTTAAATCTGCTTTATCATTACTCTCTTCATCATCATTTTTTATTACAACTTGTGCTACTCTATTACCAAAGTGATAACTTTGAACACTTTTATTAGTACCATTATCATTTAACTCAACACTAAATGATTCATCATTTTCTATCTCTTTATCACCATTAATTGCAATAGATAAAGTTCTACTTTTATTACAAAAACCAGGTCTAAACTCTATATCTTGCTCAAAGTTATATTCATAATCTTCACCCTCTTTAGCAGTTCCATCTTGAGTTGTAACTTTAACTTTAATAGTCGATAAATTTGGACACTCATTTATCTCTATTTTAAAATCAACATACTTTTGCCCTGAATCACCTTCGTATTTAGATTGCCAAGCAGGTGTAATAGTTATCTCTGGTTCATTACTACCTCCTTCAGCAAAAAGAAAATTAGGAATATTAAAAGTAATTAAAATGGTAAAAAAAATAACCCTAAAAATTTTAAACATCTTCACATTAAGCCTTTCTTTAGATTAATCATAGAATGGTATTATCTTAAAAATTATAACACAAAAAATAGCTATAGTTAGCTTAATATTTCACAAATTAGTATATAATTTGATATAATTTTTAATATTTTAATAATCAGAAGGAAAATTATGCTTTTTAAAAGAGAAAAATTATTATTTATTACGATTATTTCTTTACTCTTAGGATGTAGTAATAGTAATTTACCACAAAAAAAGGAGATTGCAATTAATCAACAAGATAATATTTATACAAAAATTTTAAACTCTATAAAAAATAATAATTTAGATAGAGCAGGGGAGTTATATATAACATTAAAAGAGAGTGAAAACTCTCAAGAAATAAAAAAATCTGCAAATTTATTAGCTATGGCTCATATAGAAAAAAAAGAGTATATCTTAGCAAATTTTTATATACAAGAGGCTCTATCAATCGATTCTAGTGATGAGTTTTTAAGATATTTACTTGTTAAAAATCAATTCTTAGCGGCAAATTTAAATAGTAACGATACAAACTATATTAATAAAGCTCTAAAAGCACTTGAAGAAAATAGATATCTAATCTCTGATTCAGATTATCAAATATTAGCAAATACAATGCTAACTAGAGTAAAATTAGATATTGCTTGGAATAATAAAGAAGTTGGCAATCTTTATAAAAGATTAAGTAAGCCAAAAGCTTATGAAATATATAAAGAAAAGGTTAGAAATTTAGGGTTTAATACAAAAGAGATAATTAAAAATTAAAATATCTCTATTTTTTTGTGCTATTAACTTGACTTAAAAGCAAATATCTACTATTATTTAGCAAAAAATTACAATAAAAGAGGTGCAAATTATATGCAGTTAAAAGATTACGATAAATTTCCAACAAAATTACCAATTTTAGTAGATGATGAACTGTTCTTCTATCCATTTATGATAAGTCCTATATTTATTAATCAAGAAAGTGATATCAAAGCAATAGAAAAGGCAATGCAAAATAACTCTTTACTTTTCGTAACTACTACAAAACCAAATGCTGAAGAAAAAAGAGATTTTGAACATATATATAAAGTAGGAGTTGTTGGCTCTATTATGAGAAAAGTAGAGTTAAATGATGGAAGAGTAAAAATTTTGTTTCAAGGTTTAGCAAAAGCAAAAATAGTTGGAGATGAAACAAAAGAAGATAATACACTAATAGCAAATATAGATATTGTTCAAAATAGCAATTATCAATCAATTCGTGTAGATGCGCTTATAGGACTTTTAAGAGAAAAAGTTAAACAGTTGTCTCAGCTTAGTAGTTCAATTCCATCTGATTTAATTAAAACAATAGAAGAGTCTTCAGAACCACATAGAGTTGCTGATTTAATATCTTCTATGTTAGAGCTAAATAAAGAACAAGCATATCAACTATATGTTAAAGAAGATATAGAAGATAGACTCTTAGGTATTATAGATATTGTAGCTTCACAAATTGAAGCTCTAAAAATTCAAAAAGATATTAGCAATAGAGTTCACTCGAATATCGAAAAAACAAATAAAGAGTATTTTTTAAAAGAGCAATTAAAAGAGATTCAAAGAGAATTAGGTGCGGATGCTCAAAGAGATGAAGAGATATCAAACTATAAAAAAACTTTAGAAGAGATTAAAGATAGCATCAATGAAGATGCATACAAAGAGATTGCAAAACAGATTGATAGATACTCAAAAATTCATCCAGAAAGTGCAGACGCTACACTTTTACAAAACTATTTAGAGTTAGTTTTTGAAGTACCTTTTGGAAAATATTCAAAAGGAAGCTTAAGCATTAAAAAAGTAGCAAATAAATTAGATGAAGACCACTACTCCTTAACAAAACCAAAAGAGAGAATTGTAGAGTTTTTCTCTGTAAAAGAGCTAGCAGAGTTAAGAGGTAAAGTAAAAGAATCAAATGATGGCGTAATTTTATGTTTTGCAGGACCTCCAGGAGTTGGTAAAACATCTTTAGCCAACTCGATAGCAAAAGCTCTTAATAGACCTTTAGTTAGATTAGCTCTTGGTGGATTAGAAGATGTAAATGAGCTTAGAGGACATAGAAGAACATATATTGGAGCAATGCCAGGAAGAATTGTTCAAGGATTAATAGAAGCTAAATCTATGGACCCTGTAATGGTTTTAGATGAAATAGACAAAGTAGGACGCTCTCATAGAGGAGACCCAACTGCCGCACTTTTAGAGATATTAGACCCTGAACAAAATGCACACTATAGAGATTACTATTTAAACTTTGCAGTAGATTTAAGCAAAGTTATTTTTATTGCAACAGCAAATGAGATTGGGCGTATTCCAGCACCACTTAGAGATAGAATGGAGATAATTTTTGTAAGTTCATATACTCCAAATGAAAAATATGAAATTGCAAGAAGATACCTAATTCCTCAAGAGCTTAAAAAACATGCCTTAAGAAGCGATGAGTTAAATATTGGTAAAAAAGCTCTAAAAAATTTAATAGATGAATACACAAGAGAACCAGGAGTTAGAAATTTAAGAAGAAAAATTGCAATGATTGCAAGAAAGGCCGCTAAAGAGATTTTAGAAAATCCAGAAATAAAAACTATAAAAGTTACATATAAAAATCTTAAAGATTATGCTGGGAAAAAAGTATTTGAATACTCACCTGTATCTAACTCTCCAGAAGTTGGGGTTGTAAATGGTTTGGCATGGACAAGTGTAGGAGGAGATGTTTTAACAATTGAGGTTATTAAAATTAAAGGTAAAGGGCAAATTATGCTCACTGGAAGTCTTGGTGATGTAATGAAAGAGTCTGCTAAAATTGCCCAAAGTGTTATAAAAATATTAATTGATAATAGACAATTAAGCATAGATAGTTCACTAATACCTAAAACCGATAGCGAAAAAGAGAATAATACTACTCCAGATATTAGCCAAATATATAAAAGATATGATTTGCATATACATGTACCAGAAGGTGCTACCCCAAAAGATGGTCCAAGTGCTGGTATAACAATGGCTACTGCAATTGCATCGATTTATACAAATCAAAAAGTTGATAATAAAGTTGCAATGACTGGGGAACTTACTCTTACAGGAAAAGTTTTACCAATTGGAGGATTAAAAGAGAAACTAATTGCCGCTTATAAATCTGGCGTTAAAAAAGCTCTAATTCCTAAGAAAAATTATGAATTAGATTTAGAAGATATACCTGATGAAATAATCGATAATATGCAAATAATTCCTGTAGAAAGAATAGAAGAGGTTTTAAGAGAGGCTTTAATCTAAAGCCTTAATAATCTCTTACAATTTTATAATCTGGGTCATCACTTTGCTTTATTACGCTAGATTTTGCCTGTTTTAAAATAGCAACACAATCTTTACTTAAATGTTTTAAAGTTAAATTCTTACCAGCTTTTTTATATTTTTGATATAAACTCTCAATTGCCTCAGCTCCTGAAGCATCTAAAACTCTTGTATCTTTAAAATCAATTACTATATTTTTTGGGTCGTTTTGAATATCAAAACTATCCATAAAAGATTGAACAGATGCAAAAAATAAAGGACCATCTAATTTATAAACTTTTGTATCATTATCAATTAGCTCCTCTTTTGCAAATATTTTAGCATGTTTCCATGCAAATACAAGTGCAGAGATTATTACTCCTATAATAACAGCAATAGCCAAATCAAAAAATATTGTAATAATTGTTACAGCAACCATCACAAAAGCATCCTCTTTTGGCATTGTTTTAATATGGCTAAAACTACTCCACTCAAATGTACCAATACTTACCATAAACATAATACCTACTAAAACAGCAATTGGTATAAGCTGTAAAATATCTGTTAAATAAGCAACTAAAACCATCAATCCAACTGCGGCTGTAAATGAAGATAATCTACCAAGTCCACCTGAAGTATAATTAATTACAGATTGTCCAATCATTGCACATCCTGGCATTGCTCCAAAAAATCCACAGGTAAAATTACCAAGCCCTAAAGCAAAAGACTCTCTATTTCCACTGCCTCTTGTTCCACTTAACTCATCTAAAACAGCTAAAGTTAATAGAGATTCTATTAAACCAACAAGTGCGGCAATAATAGCATAAGGCAAAGTTATCTTTATTGCTTCTAAACTAAAAAGTGTATCTGGAATATTAAATTTTGGAAGCTCTCCTTTATATTGGGCTATATTTGCTAAATCACCAATTGTTTTAGTATCTAAATGCAAATAATAAACAATTAATGTTAAAAGTACAATTGCAACCAATCCGGCAGGAACTGCCTTTGTAAATTTAGGCATTATATACATAATTGCCATTGCACTTAAAACAATTATATACATAATTAAACCTTCACCCTCAAAAAATTTAAACTGTGCCATTGCTATTACAATTGCAAGACCATTTACAAATCCATAAATTGCTGGAAGTGGAACTAAACGAATAAACTTTCCAAGCTTTAAAATACCAAAAAGCATCTGTATAACTCCGGCTAAAATAGCTGAAAGCGCAATAAAACTAATAACACCTATTGCTAAATCATCCCCACTAAATCCTTTATCTTTCAGATAGTTAGATGATTCAACTACCAATCCAACAAGCACAACTGCAACTGAACCAGTCGCACCACTAATCATACCTGGTTTTCCACCAAATAACGATGTAATTAAACCTAATATAAATGCAGTATATAATCCTACTATTGGATTTACTCCTACAATAAAAGAGAATGCAATAGCCTCTGGTACTAGCGCAACTGCAACAACCAAGCCAGATAAAATATCATTTTTAATATTTTCACTTTTGTAATTTTTAATATTAAACATAAAATAATCTTCTCCAAATTTTTGGGCGAAGTGTAGCAAAATTTTATAGTTATAAAGCTGAGAGTAAAAGTATTAAATTATATTACACTCTCTTTTTGATTAGATATCTCTTGTAAGTAATCAGAAATTTGAATAAGACTAAATGTAACTAAAAATATAAATAATCCAGGGAAAAAACTAACCCACCATGCAATCTCCATTACCGATTTTCCATCGCTTAAAATTGAACCCCAACTCATATTTGGAGGAGTAACACCAAGCCCTAAATAGCTTAATCCGCTCTCTGCTAAAATTGCTCCACTAACCCCAAAAGAGAAACTTATAAAAAATATTGGTCCAAGAAGAGGTAAAAAATATTTAAATACAATTTTAAAAGTAGGTACTTTTGCAATCTTAAGCACTTTAATATATGGCTGAGATGATATCTGATAACTTTGAGAGCGGATTAATCTAGCAGTTCCCATCCAACCAGTAATTGCAATAACTATAATTAAAATTAACGATGAAGCCTCTATATAACTAACCAAAGTTAAAAGTAAAAAGAAAGTAGGAAAAGTTAAAAATAGATCTACTATAAATACAAAACTCTTATCCCACCACCCTTTAAAATATCCAGCAAACACACCATAAACAAGTCCAATTATAGAAGCAATCAATGCAGAACCAACACCAATTAATAAAGATGCTTGAGAACCTTTTATAACTCTTGCTAATATATCTCTTCCTAATCTATCGGTACCAAAAGGGTGGCTAAAAGATGGGGCTTGCAATATAGCATCTTTATTAAACTCATAAGGTGATACACCATATATAAATGGTCCAAATACTGCAAGCAAAATTATAAATAATAAAATCAAAATAGATATTTTTGGTAACTTTTTACTACTCATTTTACTCATTTAATTTATAATAACTTAATGCACTTTTACCAAATTTTTTAAACTTAAATTGCTCTAAATTTGCAATATTTTTTGGTAACTCTAAACTACTCATATGCTCAACTATTACCATTTTAGCAAAATTATCATCAATTTTAGCTATTAAATTTATACATTTATCATAAATATCTTCCATATCTTCTCTGATACTAAAAGGTGGGTCAAAATAAAATATTGCACACTCATTTTGTTCTTTCAGTCTAGTATATAAACTATCAAATAGCTCAAAAGCATCTCCATAATATATAATAGAATTTTTCTCATCTATATTTTTAATATTCTCTTTTAAAAGCTTATGAGCCTCATAGTTATTTTCAAAAAAGTAGCTCCTTTTTGCGCCTCTACTTAATGCCTCTAATCCAATAGAACCACTTCCTG
>Ga0256914_1003871_pt1 | contig 11580 bp, 14 predicted proteins | sample HulkmetaG_FD_191571 | JGI IMG/M metagenome (GOLD analysis project Ga0256914, IMG submission 191571) | Hydrothermal chimney microbial communities from Main Endeavour vent field at the Juan de Fuca Ridge, Pacific Ocean - Hulk | ecosystem: Environmental > Aquatic > Marine > Hydrothermal vents ...
GCCTGCGGCAATTAGTTGATCCAACACAGATGTATCGATCACATGAAGAAGCCAAACCTCAGAATGGTGAATTACAGCCAGCCTTCCGGCAAGGCGTACGGCGTTGCAGCTGTACTTGGATCCATCGACTGGAATCAAGATTTTTTGGAACAAAGTGTCATTTAGCACCATGGTCGCCCCCTACGATTTGCCCTCTTTGATCTTCTTGACCTTTTTCATTTGAAACAGTGCTTCCCTTTCCCGTTCCTCTAGAGTTTCTTCCATGTATTTGAGAGTGGATTCATAAAGGGGGATGTAAACGTGGGAGAGGGCGTTCACCCTTTTTAGTGTCTTTTTCAACTCCCGCAGTAAATTTTCTGTGCCAATCTCGACTTCTGCAAGTTCTGCTATCATCTCGAGTGTTGAATGAATAGCCTTTCTGACTTGGTCCATGGTCTCCGTGGTCCCGGCAAAGCTGTATTCGGGCCTCAATTTTGGTATTCTCACATGTACAATTGGAAGCACGACCCCCATCAGGCTTCGTTCCTTGATAACAACTTGCTCTCCAGCCCTGACCCCAAGGCCGGCAGCCTCCACTGCTGCCTCACCGGCTTCCAGCAGCGCCAGGCTCAACTTCTTGTAGGCATCCTCCAATTTCTTGTCAACTTCAGAGCGGATCTGGTCAGCTTTGCTGGCAAGAAGATTAATGTTGTTTATCAAGATATCTTTTTTTTGTTCGAGCAATCCTCTGCCATCCTTGGCCAATGAGAGCTCATCTTTAATCTTTATGACATTTGCCTTAATTGGAGGTAGCTTGAGTCTTTCCATCTTTAATACTCTCTGCCTTCGTTATCATGGCTAATTGGCCTGGGGCTATATTTTTTTATCTCTTCAAGGGTCACCCGGGTAAGTTCTTGTTCTGGCAAGATAGAAAGCAGTTCCCAGGCAAGATCTAAGGTGTGGTAAATGGAGCGGTCTTCTTCTTTGTCCTGGTTTAGAAAACGTTTCTCAAATTCATGGGAAAAAAGAAAATACTTTTTGTCCGTGACAGAGAGATCCTCTTCTCCAATTATGGATGCGAGGCGTTCAATATCCTTGGCCCGTGCATATGCTGCATACAGCTGACTCGAAACGTTCCTGTGATCATCCCTGGTCTTCCCTTCTCCAATACCCTGATTCATGAGCCTTGAAAGGGATGGAAGTACATTTATGGGTGGATAAATGCCCTTCTGATTCAGTGAACGATCAAGAACAATCTGTCCTTCTGTAATATACCCTGTTAGGTCTGGAATAGGATGGGTGATGTCGTCATTGGGCATAGTGAGAATGGGAAACAGGGTTAACGAACCTTCTCTTCCACGTATTCTGCCAGCCCTCTCGTAAATGGATGCCAGATCACTGTACAAATAGCCTGGATACCCTTTTCTGCACGGGATTTCTCCTTTTGACGTTGCCACTTCACGTAGTGCCTCACAGTAATTTGTCATGTCAGTCAAAATTACCAACACATGCATTCCAAGGTCAAAAGCAAGGTGTTCTGCTGCAGTGAGCGCAACCCTGGGCGTGACGAGTCTTTCTACTGTAGGGGCATCGGCAAGATTCAGGAACATTGCCACATTGTTCAGCACACCGCTTTCTTCAAAACTGTGCCTGAAGATCTCTGCTTCGTCATGGCGTACTCCCATGGCTGCAAAAATCACAGAAAATAGGGATTCCTCTGTGATGAGCTTTGCCTGTTTAACAATTTGTATGGCAAGGTCATTGTGCGGTAGACCACTCCCAGAAAAAATAGGGAGTTTTTGCCCACGCACCAAGGTGTTCATTCCATCAATTGCCGATATGCCGGTCTGAATGAAATCTTCTGGAAAGTCTCTGGCAACAGGGTTTATTGGCTGGCCATTTACATCACGTGCCTCTCCATGGAATGGAGCAGGGCCACTGTCCAGGGGATTTCCAATTCCATCGAAAATGCGGCCCAATATTTCCTCTTTTGAGACAACAAACTGAAAGGGCCTGCCCAAGAATCTAACTCTCGTATTTTGCTGGTCCAGGCCAGTTGTACCATAAAAGACCTCGATCACTGCTGCTTCTTTACTGACAGCCAGTACTCGCCCTTGACGTATTTCCCCTTCCTTCGTAAGCACCTCCACGAGCTCCCCATAGCCGGCACCGGTGTCGCCCTGAACAACTATCAAGGGGCCTGATATCTCCCCAAGCTCTGTATATTCCAGGGAAGAAATTGTTTCACGCTCTATTTTGCCTATACTGTCCACACCCTTCATTCCTCACTCCCTGTGTCTTTTGAGGATGGCTCTAATTTGCTCATCAATTCGGTTGATTATCTCTTGGAAGGGCTTGGGGTCTTCACCTGTGAAACTATACTTCATCTGATGAATATCTGTGATTACAGGAAGTTCCATTGCCCTGAATAGGGGTATCCGCTGTTCTGTCACATCCTTCAACTTTCTTAAGAAGTGTATTATCACCTTCAACATCCAATATTGTTTGCTGGCAGAGGCATATGTGTCCACAGGATCAAAGGCGTTTTGCTGCAGAAAGTCGCTCTTTATGAGTCTGGCACCTTCTATTATCCTTCGCTGATCGTCTGGCAGGGCTTCTTCACCTAGAAGCTTTACTATGTTTTGGAGCCTCGCATCCTCTCTCAGTATGATCATGGCTTCATTTCTGAGATCCATCCAATCAGGCCCTGTTTCTTCTTCCCACCATTTGGTTACTTGATCGCTGTAACCGGAATAACTCTGCAAATAGTTGATGGCAGGAAAATAACGTGCGGCTGCAAGTTCTTTATCCAAGGCCCACAAGCACTGGACGAACCTCTTTGTGTGCATGGTTACAGGCTCTGAGAAGTCACCGCCAGGCGGCGAAACCGTTCCAATCAGTGAGACTGAACCCTCAAGCCCGTTGAGGGCAACTACTTGTCCAGCTCGTTCATAAAAGGCAGCAAGCCTGCTTGCCAAATATGCAGGAAACCCTTCTTCAGCAGGCATTTCCTCAAGGCGGCCAGAAATTTCGCGAAGCGCCTCAGCCCATCTTGATGTTGAATCAGCCATCAATGCAACATCATAGCCTTGGTCTCTGAAATATTCTGCGATGGTTATACCTGTGTAGATGGAAGCCTCCCTGGCAGAAACAGGCATATCTGAGGTGTTGGCAATGAGGATGGTTCTTTCTATTAGTGGCCTCTTAGTTCTGGGATCAGTCAGTTGAGGAAAGTCCACAAGAACACTGGTCATCTCGTTTCCGCGTTCGCCGCAACCTATATAGATGATTATGTCTGCATTGGTCCATTTGGCTAGTTGGTGTTGTATGACAGTCTTCCCAGCGCCGAAGCCGCCAGGAATTGTTGCTGTTCCTCCTTTAACGATGGGGAACATGGTATCGATCACCCTTTGGCCAGTGATCAATGGGATGGTGGGATAGAGCCTTTGGGAATAGGGCCTGGGAACCCTCACAGGCCATCTGTGATACAATTTGATTTTTTCTTCCTGGCCAATTCCTGTTTCTATTATGGCAATGGTATCTTCAAGGGTATAAGTACCCTCTGGTACAATACTTTTTATACGGCCGCCTATGTTTGGAGGTACTAAGATTTTATGGGTAAATTCTTCCAATTCTTCCACTGTTCCCAAGATTGCGCCCGGCTCGGCATGGTCACCCTTTTCAAGGGATGGAGAAAAGTGATGAACGCTATCTCTAGAGAGCTGAAAGCCTGTTTTACCCCGCCTTATAAAATCGCCCCATTCTTCTCTAAGCATTGACAATGGTCTCTGTATTCCGTCGAATATGTTGCTCAGCAGTCCAGGTCCCAGCTCCACAAAAAGCGGCATACCCTGACCATAAACGGTGGTGCCAGGCCTGAGACTGGTGGTGTTTTCATAAACCTGTATCACAGCGGTATCGCCATGAAGTCCTATGACTTCACCTACTAATCTTTCTTCTCCAACTTCCACCATTTCGTTCATGGACAGTCCCATGCTGGGCGAAGCCTTTATCACTGGACCGCTGACAAATGTGACCTTTGGCTCTGCACTCATCTTCCTCATTGCGTAGCCGCTTCCTCAAAAATCTTTTCTGCCACCATCTTACGCACGTTGGGTTCAATGCTTCTTAATATTGACTCGAATGAAAGATCAAGAAGCACTTTGCGGTCGCTACTGTAAGCCAGAAGGCCTCCAGAAATGGGTACAGTCTCATCGTCAAGATTGATTTTCCTGTTCAAATCGCCTTCCAGTTCCTTGAGATGCCTTTTAAAGAAGGCCACGTCCCCAATTGCCACTTTTATGTTCAAGGCTCCATCAGGCAGAGAGTTCGAGGCCTTTTTCAGCATCTTTTTTATGAGCCCAAGATAGGCGGATTCGTCCTCTTTAATAGAAACTAGATTTTTTAACCAACCATCCAGAACGTTTTTGAATATCTCTTCCCTGGCAGAAAGTATTCTTTTTCTTGCGCGCAATTCCGCCGAATCTATCACCTTCCGCGCTTGTTGGAGCACCTCCCTTTGTGCGGCATGTTTTTTTTGCTCAAGAAGGCGTTTTGCCTGGTTCCGGGCATTCTGAAGCAACGTTTCCGCTCTTTTTCTAGCAGAGTCGATGATTGCTTGTGCCTCTTTTTCAGCCTTTTTTTGAACTGTCATGCAAAGGAGTTCGATTTCATCAGGCAGCGGCATGATGATCACCTCTTCAAGAGTGCGGCCAAGCGCTCTTTAGCTCCCAATCTTTTGGTTTTTGGAACTGAATAACTTGGGATACGCACTACCAAAGGAAGCAGGTGGTGGCGAGGCTGCTCCTCCAGAAGGCTGGCGGCCTGGTCTGCTATCTCATCCGTTATCAACAAAATGCCAACATCCTGTCTTCGCAGGGAATCTTTGACAACTGGCACCACATCATCTTCATGCCTGACCACCCTGGTCTCAATGCCTGCCAGCCTGAAGGCAAGAGAACTTTTTTGATCTGCGACAACCACGATATGCATTCCAAAGTACCCCGTTTATAATGTTCCCAATATCATGATGGCAATAATGAGGCCATAAATGGCTATACCTTCAGCCAGACCCAAAAATATGAGGGCTCGGCCTGCTATTTCAGGCCTTTCACTTAATGCCCCCATGGCAGCTGCTCCAACCAGCCCAACAGCAATTCCAGCACCGATAGTTGAGGAACCTACGGCAAGGGCTGCTCCAATATAGGCCCATTTTGCACTCTCAGCAGATGCCTTTGCCGCTTCAGCAGCCAGCACAAGGGAGGGCACAAGGGTTAGCACAGGCATAAAAAGGAAAAGCCTCACACCAATTTTTTTTAGTAAGCTCATATTTTTTTGGATATTCATCTTGCAGCCTCCTGTTCCATTTCTTCCACAATCGGCCTGAAAGGTTCGCCGCCGCCACGGAAGAACTTGCTGAAGAATTCATAGTATTCTAAGCGGATGGTCTGAATGGAAACAACTACTCCCTCTAATACGATTATCACAATGTTTCCTATAACAAGGGTCAGGTAGTAGGAAAATCCCCTGTTCGTACCATGGCTTACCATGTCTGCAATGGAAAAGACGCCTATAAATAGGGCTGCATGGGTTAAAGCAAAGGCAGCAACACGAACGAAAGATATGGTGTTCGCAATAAACCTGAGGATGCCGTCCAAGGCTTCGATCAGAGATTCAAGAAAGAGTGTAGCAAGTCCTGCCTTTTGAGTTTCAAATTCCTCCTTTTCCACCCTTTTGCGCCTCAGCCATTCTTTTAACGGCGGAAAAAGGATCATTATACCCAGGAGCGCTCCAATGGCTATTTTTGCCACGGCCAACTCCAAAGGCCTTGGTCCTCCAGTGGTTATGTAGCGCACGGCCAATCCTGCAATGAGCCAGTAAGCAAGGGCCCCTGCCAGGCCTGTTGCTGAAAGCAACTCTGAATATCGTCTTTGTTTAATGATGTTTACAAGATTTAATATAAGACCAAGGCTTATCATGCCAACGCCAATGAAGGCACTTACTTTCATGAAATGAGTAATGTCTTTCATTGGGTGCAGCCAAAGGGCAGGGATCACATCTTCAAGGCCAAATACACTTCCATAGAGGACCCCGAAAATAGTTGAGGAAAGGCCGCACTCCATCAGAATAATTCCAAGGTCTATGTGCTTATAAAGTCTTTTGAATATGTAATAGCCCGCAATAAATAGTATGAGCCCGTGGCCCACGTCTCCAAACATCATTCCAAACAGGAGTACAAAGCTGACAGCAAAAAATACCGTTGGTTCAACTTCGTGGTAGGATGGAGTTCCATACAAACTGGTCAGTCTTTCAAAAGGCTTTATGAGTAAAGGGTTGTTGAATAAAATGGGAATTTTTACTATTCCAGCCCTTACTTCCTGAATTTCATCAGGATCGATTTGGTCTATGATTGCCTGTCCTTCTGACGCTGCCATTATTCTGTTTTTTAGGGTTTCAAAAAGGTCTACAGGCACCCAGCCAGTAAGGAGATAGGTATGATCGATCTTGCCGAATTTGCGCTGGGCTTTGATAAGCGTCAGTCCCAAAAAGGTTTCTTCCCTGAGTCGTAAGAGTTCGGAACCAAATTTTTTAGCAAATTCTTTTCTAGTATCTTCCGCCTCTTCCACTTCCTTTGAAAGATCAGGCAGGCTCGATTCCAACTTTTCAATCACTTTATCCACAGGTCCTTCAACATCAGCAGGCAGAGCCAGTTCTTCCCAAAATGCGCTTTTCAGGGCCCGAAGCATGATTTCGCTGTCTTCCTTTAGGCACACTGCCATTACCACCGTTCGCCTGTGTTCTTCCCCAATTTTGATCAGGGCGTGATGAATGTCTGAAAGGCTCTCTTCGAGACGGAGCAGATTTTTTGTTGGCACGAGGCCAAAAGTGTATACGAGGTATTTGAGCTTTTTGAGCCTTGTAAAATCAATCTGGGCTGGAAGTAACAAAGTGAGACGTTTGATAAGACCTTCCCTGTGTATGAGTTCCTCCTTTGCAATTTTTCCCCTTTCAAGTATGGGTGAAACTTCAGACTCAATAGCAGCCAACCGTTCTTCGATTTTAAAAATGGCCTGTTCAGGCTGTGGAGCTGACCTTATTTCCGGCATTTCCCCTTTAATCTCCAACTCCCTAATGAGTGTGTTTGCCAGCTTCAAGGCCTTTTCATAACGGCGAAGTAATTCGATGTTGATTGCTGCAATGTAACCAAGCTTTCCAAGTTGAGTCTCATTCACATTTATCAAGTGAAGCAGTTTTAAATCACCTAAGACAGCCATCACAGCAGACATATACTTGTCTGGCACTTGGATGGTCACCCGGAAAAGGCGCACAGGCCTAAACATATTGCTTCTCCTTAGCAAGGAAATGAGAGGGAACCAATTTTTCAGCCGCTGGAGGAGGAAGCCCCTCCTTTTTGGCTTGGTATAGGCTTACAAGGGCCTTGAGTTCCATCTCTTTTTCCAAAAGATAGGCCACTTCCACGCCCAGATGAAAAGGAAGCCCGTGAAAACTTTTGTGTAACATTCGTAAAAAAAAGTCATGAAGGCTGGTTCGGATTTGCCTAATTTCCGTTGCCCCTGCCAAAGCCTGTTTGAATGGTCGAGGTAGGGCTGTAATGAACTCATGTAAATCTTTGGCCCTGGCAATTTTGTGGAGCCTCTTCAAATCGAGCGCCTTTCCACCTGGAAGGCTGTAGTTAACGGTTTCCTCAGGGCTAAGAGCATATGTGAACCTGAGGCGCAAAGCCAACATAATATTTTGGATGTCCACGAAGTTGCCTATGAGATTCGTGATTCGGCGCCTGTTGTTGCGGCTTCTGAGTGAATGTACAGCACGCACAATATTTTCGTAACATGCTATATCCAATGCCATTTCTAGAGGAAATGTACGAGCTTGGGCCTCAAATTGCGGATAGGCATTTTTTATGGATCTGCCATAAGCAGTTCGTTCAAGGATCTTTGCCAGATCCTTTATCCTCACCGCATCCCACAATCTTTGCCAAGGAAGTTGCGTAAGACGAGGCAATGGATAAAGCAAGTGTTCCACGTTTCGGCGTTCCAAGCCTGAAAATTTCGCCCTTATCAATATTTTGAGATTTTCAACTTCAAATCTGGCAAAAAGGGCCTTGATCAACTGGGCGGAATGTTTGTCTTTTAATGTTCTAAATATCTTGAAGTAGTGTTCCAGCAAAGGCCTTGACAAGGCACGCTCGAGATGTGCAAGATTCCGAGCCACTGCCCTGCCTTGATATTCCGGCAAATATCTACCATAACTAGTAGTAGCAAGGTAACTCAAAAAGGTGTGGATGTCCTTTGCTTTTATGAGATAGTGGAAGTCGCTGCTGGTCAGTCGCCTGCCCCTGAGAGCCCTGGTTCTGGCATTTGGGTAGGCATATTTAAAAGCAGCCTGCAGCATGGCCTCTCCTGCTACTAAGTGAGTGACTTCAGCATCAAATCCATGAACTCTTTTTCAACTTCTGCAGCCCTTTGAGAAGCCCGGTCCCTCAGCTTCTTTACATATTCTTCAGCCTCTTTTTGTTTCTTGGCCGCCTTTTTCTTTGCCTCTTCCAGGATCTTCTTTAATTCCTTTTCCTTGTAGGCATCAATTTCGCTCTTTACGGAGAGCTTTATGGTCTCTGCTTCTTCCTTTGCTTCTCTGATAATTTCATCTGATTCTCGCCTTGCGTTGGCCACGATGGCTCTGGCCGATTCGTCGCATCTTACTATTCTTTCAATATCTGGATGCATAGCTCTGTAGCTCCCGTAATCGATCTCTCACTATAGCCTGGCAAAAAAGGTTTTCATTCCAAAACGTTAATTATTCAGCATGGCCCTTGCAATCAACTTTTTTCTTTTTCCTGGCAATACTATGAATCTGAGGCCTAATGACTAGTTCTGTAACAACACCATGTTCTGCCTGATCTACTATTGCCATCAGGTTTTCGGCAACTGTTTCTGGTGTTAAATATGATTTTTCATTGTTTGACGGACCAAATGACAGTTCATCAAAAAAATGCGTAATCGTGATGTCTGGACACAAAGCAGAAACCTTTACACCTGCTTTCCTCACCTCTTCAAAAAGGCTGTTTGAAAAATGTAGAAGGCCAGCCTTTGATGCAGCATAGGCAGAACCCATCGGGCTTGGTTTTTTTGCCGTTATTGAAGATATGTTTATAATGTGCCCCTTGGCCTTTCTGAGCAGAGGCAACAAAGCAGATGTCAATATCAAAGGTGCCGTAAGGTTGAGATTGATCATCTGTGCGATCGCGTCTGGGTCTATACCTTCATGAAGGCCAAAAAAACCAGTTCCTGCATTGTTTATCAGTAGATCCAACCTGTCAAATTCCTGCCTAATTCGCCTTGAGCACTTTTTGACCAGTTCTGGCCTAGAGAGGTCACTTTTCAAAGGCAAGAAAGATTTGTGGTCAAATTCACCTTTGTCTGGATGTCTTGATATACCGATCACCAAAAAACCATTGGCTAGGAGCCTCTTTGAAATCGCAAGGCCCAAACCACTTGATGCCCCGGTAACCACAGCAATTTTTTTTTCTGTTTTCCTTTCCATTGCAATTGATCAGAGAATATTATTTTATTTTATAATAGCTTACCATTTAAAAGGGAGGATAGGCAAAAACATGAGTACAGAAGATCTTAAGCCCCATGGCGAAAAATTGAGAAATGCTGTGCGCTGGATATCAGAAACTCTCAAGGAAGACCCTCAAAAAGATAGAAAAACGGTAATATATGAAGCAGAGATCAAATTTGACTTGTCTCCAAAGGAGTGCGACTTCTTGAACAGAAAATTTATAGGAGATGAACTCTAAAAATTTAAAAATTGGGTTTTAGCTATAATGAACGAAAAAGGCCTTCTTATAGAAAACTGTATGGATAATGTTTTCTTAACGAACATGAACTTTTTTCTTATCGATAAAAGGAGTTAGCAAGTGTGAGATTGACGTTCCGATTTCATGGGTCACATCTTTTGGGTAACTATACAAGCCATGGTGCAGTTTGTATGGATAGGCAAGCAGGGCCGATCTTGGCCGCCTTTTCCGAGCCATTTTAAGCTGCTCCTTTGCCATCCTAAAGGGGCCGATGGTGACATCAATTATTCTGTTAGGGTCTATCAGTTCAAATACATTTTTTACAAGCCTTTTGTATTCATCCTTCCAACCTGGGAATAGAATCACTGGATCGAAACAAAGCCTTACCTTCCAACCGAGATCAGTCACTCTTTTAATTGCATTTATTCTAGAATCAGCTTTTGGGGTATGTTTTTCGAATTGTTTTATCACATAGTCAGGTGAAAGGCTGTAGGAGAGCTGGAAGTTTTCTACTGGGAAATGGCTTTTAAAAGGACGGACAATCGAGCTCTTGGTCCGCAGTTCAATGGTTACTTCAGGGTTCTTAACAGCAAAATCAATCCAGCCTTGCACCATGCCGGTGAGCCTTTCAAAAACCAGAAGATCACTATTATATGAGATTGAAAGCATTAAAGGACCATTTTTTAGTTCTTGCTCAACTGCTGATTGCACTTTTTTGCTATCAACAAAGATCACTATGTTTCCAGAGGGGTAAAGGCCTTGGAGGAAGCAGTATTCGCAGTCGAAAAGGCAGTTCAACACCTCTGTAGCATAAAAGAACCTGCGTTGCCCCAACTGATGGCAAGGCCTAGCCCGTTCGTAGATGTAAGGGGGTGCGTGTGTAGCCAATATGAGTTTGGGAGTCTTCTTCTGCAGGATGAAGTCTTGTTTGGGCCTACAGAAGATGTCTTTGTAGTGGTTTATCTCAACAATCTTGGATTTTGGAAATTTAAGTAGGATCCTTTGAGAAAGAGTCTTTTTTAACGCGCTTTTTTCAATGTATATATGGGAAAATTTTTTGTTTAAAATTTTGGATCACCTTCTTTTTTAATTATCCACTTGTTTTTTGCATAAAACTTTGTCTGCTTGTGCTTGGCAAGCGGAACAAAAAAGATGACTTTTGATGTCCGTATCGCGTATCGAGTTTGAAAAATGCATAACACACGTCTGGTTAGCACAATGCCCGAGTCCCAAGACATGGCCGATTTCATGTATGGCTTCTTTAAGGCACCGTTCCAGGAACGTATTTTTGCTTTCGGGCTGGCCGTAAAAGGAATTGTGGAGCCTTGCCGTAGATATTACTCCTGCGGAATGCGCGGGTGAAGCCACTCCAAAAACAAAATTCAATCCAGGTTCATAGAGGTCAACACTGGTGATGCCGAGAACAATGTCTCCTTCTTTTTCTCTATCGAACAATAGCTGGTCAAGAAATTTTTTTGCAAGGAATTGATGTCTTGAAGGCTCGTAGGCGTGATAAGGCAGTGGGACGTCCCCAATATATTCAACTTCAATTTCTAACACAGCTTTAATAGAGTGGAGTAAAAAATGAAGCAACTCACGGTCGTCACACGAAAAGGATCTAACCAATACTCGGTTATATTTGCACATTGTTGAAGAGGCTTTCAGGAGATTTTTATTTTTCTGCGATATTTGTAACTACACTCCCAATAAGGGATAGTAACAAAGAAGATTTGTACTTAAAAGGTCTTGTAGTGTCCCTGTTTCTCATGATAGTACTTCCA
>Ga0256914_1003872_pt1 | contig 11578 bp, 6 predicted proteins | sample HulkmetaG_FD_191571 | JGI IMG/M metagenome (GOLD analysis project Ga0256914, IMG submission 191571) | Hydrothermal chimney microbial communities from Main Endeavour vent field at the Juan de Fuca Ridge, Pacific Ocean - Hulk | ecosystem: Environmental > Aquatic > Marine > Hydrothermal vents ...
GTTTTATCGACACTCTCTTTCAGTTCCAAAACATATCTGTTTCCGCCTCCGGTTAAAATGGTTGTAAGATTCACCATGTCGTCGTAAGCCACTATTTTACCCTTGTTGATGATAACCACGCGGTCGCAAACAGCTTCCACCTCTTGCATAATATGCGTCGAAAGGATAACCGTTTTTTCTTTTCCGAGATTTGTAATAATATTTCTGATATCGACCAGTTGATTGGGGTCGAGTGCCGATGTAGGCTCGTCAAGAATAAGTATCTCGGGATTGTGAATCATTGCTTGTGCAAGACCTACCCTTTGCTGATAACCCTTCGACAGTGCTCCTATCTTTTTTTTCTGTTCAGGCCCCAACCCGGTAATCCCTATCATTTCGTCAACACGCTTCTTAACATCATGCTTTCCGGGATACATCTTCAAAACCATTTCCAAATATTCGCGCACATACATGTCGTAATACAACGGATTGTTTTCGGGCAAATATCCCACCAGCTTACGAACCTCTATGGAGTTTTCACGTATATCGTAACCGTTTACGGTAGCACTTCCTGAAGTGGGAGGTATAAAAGTCGTAATTATTTTCATCAATGTCGATTTGCCGGCACCGTTAGGGCCGAGCAACCCCAATACCCCCCCGTGTTTAATGTTTAGCGTTACTTTGTCGAGTGCGCGCTGCTTGCCGTATATCTTGGTTATTTCATTTAACTCTATTGCATTCATCCCTGTAGCTATTTTTAAGTGTACAAAATTAAAAACATTACTTTTGTAATGCGAATTATATTATTTTTATTGCTATAAAACGGGATTAACCGATGAAAAAATATCTTTTTTTAACATTTATCATGGCTGTTATGATTAATATTCAAAAAATTGCCGCACAGAAGAATAGCTTGGGAAATTTCAAGAGCCTTGACAAACAAGGGCAAAAGTATATATTCAAAACATCAAACGGAATTGCCCGGGTTTGGATATATACGCCGGAGATAATACGTATTACAACGGCAAAGGAGAAATTGCTGCCGCCAAATCCCTATTCGGTTATATTAAAACCTCAAAATACGGAGGTTAAATTCGAAAATGTTGAAACGGAATTTATCATAAAAACAGATTCCGTTGTTTTGCGAATAAATAAATTTCCGTTACGGTTTACTTTTGAAACCCGCGATGGAGAAACGGTAAACAGCGACGATGCTTTGGGGACATATTTCGATAACGGCGAGATATACTGTTTTAAAAAGTTATTTGACAACGAAAAATTTGCGGGACTCGGCGAAAAAACGGGACACCAAAACCGAAGAGGCAATTCGTACGTTAATTGGAACACCGACAATCCGCACTATATGGATTGGGACGACCCCCTTTACTCCTCCATTCCATTCTACATAGGATTTCACGACGGTAACAAATACGGGATATATGTTGATAATACAGCCAAAACGGTATTTAATTTCGGTGCCGGCAACAACAGATTCTCATATTTCGCCACAAAAGATTCGCAACTGGACTATTACTATATTTACGGCAAAAGCGTCGCCGCTATAATTTCGAACTACGCCTCATTAACAGGAAAAATAGAGATGCCACCATTGTGGGGGCTCGGATTTCAACAATGCCGTTGGAGCTATACACCCGACACCGAGGTGCTTGACGTAGCACAAAAATTCCGTCACAAAAAAATCCCGCTGGACGTAATTTATCTCGACATTGATTATATGGACGGTTACAAGGTATTTACATGGCATCCCGAAAACTTTTCAAATCCCGCAAAACTGATATCAAATTTAAAGAAGTCGGGAATACACACAATGGTAATTATAGACCCGGGTATCAAAGTTGAAAAAGGATACAAGATTTACGACGAAGGTGTCAAAAAGGGATACTTTTTAAAATATCCCGACGGTACTTTTTACGAAGGTGAAGTGTGGCCGGGGCTGTGTCACTTCCCCGATTTTACAAATCCCGAGGTCAGAAAATGGTGGGGCGGCAATTTCAAAGTGCTTACCGGCGCAGGGGTTACCGGTTTTTGGAACGACATGAACGAAATAGCGGTATGGGGTAAAGATGTGCCAGGCATTATTGAAATGTACGGCGAAGGAAACCCCACCGACTACGCACACTTGAAAAATACCTACGGGATGCAAATGGCACGCGCCACCTTCGAAGGCACAAAAAAACTTTTGAACGGTAAACGTCCGTTAATCCTCACCCGTTCGGGATTTGCAGGATTTCAACGCTATTCGGCCATTTGGACCGGCGACAATCATGCCACCGACGAACACATGATGTTGGGAATAAGAATGGTTAACAGTCTTGGACTGTCGGGGGTTCCTTTTGCCGGTTACGACGTAGGAGGTTTTAACGGCGACGCCACCAAAGAGCTTTATTCGCGCTGGGTTAGCATAGGAGCTTTTTCACCATTTTTCAGGGCACATTCGGCAACAGGAACCAAACGCGCCGAGCCCTGGTCGTTCGGCGAAAATGCCGAACGCATTGCAAAACGGTTTATCAAGCTTCGGTACAATATGTTGCCATACATCTATTCGCTCTTTTACGAAGCTTCGGAAACGGGCATGCCTGTACAACGCTCCCTGCTTATCGACTATTCGGACGACCCGCGCTCATTCAATTATCAATACGAAAATCAATATCTGTTCGGACCCGCTTTCTTAGTGGCTCCTTCAGGCAGCAGGCAAAAAGCCGTTAAAGTATTTTTACCGGCCGGTAAATGGTATTACTTTTACAACGGCAAACAGTATGAAGGTAACAGTGAAATTCTGACGGAGTGTCCGTTAAACAAACCTGCTGTTTTCGTTAAAGCCGGCTCCATTATTCCCGTTCAAAAAAGCGTACAAAACACCTCGCAAAACAGAGGCGACACACTGGAAATTCATATTTACAAAGGAGATAAAAAGAGCTCTTTTACATATTACGAGGACGACGGTATATCGTATGACTATAAAAAGGGCATGTACCATACCCGAATTATCGATTACATTCCCCGGGAAAACAAAATTGTTTTTCAAAAACCCGGAGGAAGTTTAAAAAGCTCGTTCAAAACAATACGTATCTTGTTTCACGGTTTCTCAAACGATATAAATAAAATTTACGTAAACGGAAAAAGGGCTAAAACATGCAACAAAACCGTTAATTATCTTTCGAACTACCAAAAAGGAGAAACCGGAATTGCGAGTCTGAACATTCCATACGGTAACAAAACGACGGTGGTAAAATGGAAATAGAGCGGCAAATACATTTCAAATAAGGTTTCCGGCGAGACAAAGTATGCCGGACTAAACAGTAAGATACCACAAAAACTGACATATAAAAAAGGGTAAGAGGCACCTTTTACACTGCCAATCCGGGTACAAGGCACAAAATATGTTTAACCGAAACCTCTTTTGCATACCTTTGTAAAAGAATATTAAAAAGAGGGTTGCCAAATGTCAAATAAATCGTTGCAGTTTCTCAGTTTGTTGGAGGTAATAAACAAGATTGAACAGATAATCCGTGAAAACCGCGGCATAGATGAAACACTGTCGAGGATTGCGGAAATTTTTCCCCGCTATGTAGGCTATTCCGACAACAAAAAGAAAGCCTTCATAAGAATAATATACGACGGCGTTGAATACAAAACCCCGGGAGCAGAAAAGGTATTCTTTTGCAAAGAGAGCTATTTCGAAACATTATCGGGGAAAAAGGTTTACATTCAGTATTGCGAAAACAACAAACCCAACCAAAAAAACGGTTATGCAAAAAGCGAACAAAGTCATTTTATGACAACACTTATTTCGTTGCTCAACCGCTATTTGAACAAAGAGGAAAGAAAACGTCGCGAATTGCAAGAAGAGGAAGAAAATAACGAACCCGAAAAAATACCACATGATAAATCGGATATTATCACCGGCGATTTTTTACAAAAATTTTTAAACAAAAACACATACAACCGTGATATATACCACGATTTAACACCGTTTAAAGTAAGAGAAATTCTTTTGATTTCAAGCCTCTACGACGCATATGCCATTGAACGCGAAGGACGTTTTACTGAACACATGCTGGGACAATACGGACAACTCAACCTAACATCAATACCGAGAATAACGGGAGTGTCTTCGTTAAAACAGGCTTTCGACGAACTTGACAAAAGGCACTTCGACATGATTATTTACATGGTGGGTGTCGATAAAAAAGCACCAGTCGAAGCAAGCCGCGAAATAAAAGAGAAATATCCGTACGTCCCTTTCTTCCTGCTTTTGAACAGCAGCAGTGACGTATCCTATTTCAGAACCGAACAACGGAAAATAGACACTGTTGATTATGTCTTTGCCTGGAACGGCGATTCTAACATATTTTTCTCAATGATAAAACTGCTCGAAGACAGTATAAATGTGGAAAACGACACCAGCATCGGAAAAGTAAGGGTAATTTTGCTCGCCGAAGACTCTCCCATCTATTCGTCACGCTATTTGAGTTTTTTGTACAGAGTATTGATGGAACAAACAAAACGCATAATAGACGACGTAAGCACCGACGAACTGTACAAAGTTTTGAGAATGCGTGCACGCCCCAAAATACTGTTCTCTTCGACATTTGAAGGTGCAGTTGAAATTATTAACAAATACAAAAACAATTTGCTTTGCCTTATTACCGACGTAAAATACGAGCGAAACGGCAAAGTTGACGAAAATGCAGGTGTGGAACTCCTTGATTACGCACGGAAAAAATTGAAAAACCTGCCTGTAATTATGCAATCGTCGGATATGAGATACGAAAAGGTTGCAAAAAAATACGACTCGCTTTTTGTTTACAAAAATTCCAATACCCTTTATCAGGAGTTTCATAATTTCATCACCAATTACCTCGGTTTCGGCGATTTTATTTTCAGAAACAAGAAAGGTGAAGAGATTGCACGCGCATCAAATTTGAAAGAGTTCGTTCACCATTTGAAAACCATTCCCGACGATTCCCTGCTATACCACGCCGGACGCGACCATTTTTCCATGTGGCTTATGGCAAGGCAGGAAATAAAAGCGGCACAATTCATAAACCCAAAAAAGGTAACCGACTTTAAAGATGCGGAAGAGCTGCGAAGAGGACTGATAAAGATGATAAAAGAACATCTTTACGAACAAGAAACCGGAAATGTAATTCCATACCAAGACGACACGGAACTGTCGCCCGAAAATTTTTACACTTTAAGCGAAGGCTCGCTCGGCGGCAAAGGAAGGGGATTGGCTTTTATAAACGCACTCATTCAATATTTCGATTTCGAAAGATATGTACCCGACATCCACATTAAAACACCTTTGACTTTTATCATAGGAACAAAAGAGTTTGAAGATTTTGTAAACAAAAACAAGCTTAACGAACTGGCCATTACCGAAAAAGATTTTAAAAAAATAAAAGAGGCTTTCATAACCAAAGATCTTTCCAAAGGCACAAAAAACAAACTGCGTCACCTTTTAAAGAAACTCGACAAACCCATTGCAGTACGCTCATCGGGACTGTTTGAAGATTCGTTAACCCAACCCTTTGCGGGGATATTCGAAACATATCTTTTGCCCAATAACCACCCCGATTTTGAGATAAGGTTAAAACAGGCATGCGAAGCCGTAAAACTTGTTTTCGCTTCGGTATTTTCCAACACCGCAAAAGGTTATGTAAAAGCCATTGATTATAAGTTGGAAGACGAAAAAATGGCCGTTGTAATTCAAGAGGTCGTCGGAAACCGGTACGACAACCTCTTCTATCCTCACATAAGCGGGGTAGCCCAATCGTATAACTTTTATCCCTTTTCGCACATGAAACCCGAAGAGGGCTTTGCAGTGGCGGCAGTAGGACTCGGCAGATACGTTGTTGAAGGCGGATTGGCATACAGGTTTTCGCCAAAATATCCGGGAACCGAAATTCACAGCCCCAAAGACCAACTGAAAAACTCGCAAACATACTTTTATGCCGTGGATTTGGACAAAAAAAACCTGAACCTCCTTGAAGGTGAAACGGCAGGACTGAAAAAAGAAGATATCTATACCGCCGAAAAGCAAGGCACTTTGAAACATTGCGCATCGGTGTACAACCCCGAAAGCAATATTATTTACCCGGGACTTACAAAACCCGGACCCCGTATCGTAAACTTTGCCAATATACTTAAATACAACTATATACCACTGGCAAAAACCATCGAAACCGTTCTAAAGCTGGGTAAAGAGGCAATGGGCTCCGCCGTGGAAATAGAGTATGCCGTGGATTTGAACAAAGATAAAGAGGGAAAGGCTACATTTTATATCTTACAAATCAAACCTCTTGTAAGTCAGAATATGGAATGTAGCGTCGATATGGAAAACATCGACAAAGAAAAAATCATACTCTTTACAAACCAAGGAATGGGTAACGGATTGATAGATTACATTACCGATGTTATTTTTGTGGATACCGAAAAGTTCGACAAGAGGAAAACCGAAGAGATAGCCCTCGAAATAGAACGGTTTAACGCCAAAATGTTGCAAGAAAAAAGAAATTATATTTTAATAGGACCAGGACGCTGGGGCACAAGGGACAAGTGGATAGGGATACCTGTTAAATGGCATCAGATTTCAAATGCCAAGGTCATTGTCGAAACAAGCCTCGACAATTTTCCGCTCGATGCCTCGTCGGGTTCTCACTTTTTTCACAATGTCACAAGTATGAATGTGGGTTATTTTACCGTTCAAACCGAACTGAAAGACAATTACATTAAATACGACAAGTTAAACGGACAACAAATTATCGAAGAGGGAAAATTTATTAAACAGGTAAGATTTGAAAAACCGTTATCGGTAAAAATGGACGGCAAACAACGTTTGTATGTAATACACAGCAGATAATACCGTTTTACAAATAGCCCCTACTTTTCAAAATACTTTCCATTTCCGACTGTAATACTTTTGCGCTTTCGCCTGCTTTTTGCGCAAAATCGGAACCATGCGAAGCATATATTACGGAACGCGAAGCATTTACAATAATTCCGCACTTTTCGTTCATGCCGTATTTTGCCACCTCGCGGAGGTTTCCTCCTTGTGCTCCCACTCCGGGCACAAGCAGAAAATGGCCGGGAACAATTTTGCGGATGTTTTGCAATTCACCGGCTTTGGTAGCTCCTGCCACAAACATCATATTGTCTTCGTTGCCCCACTCTGCCGCCTTTTCGAGAACCTCTTCATAAAGTTTTTTCCCCGCTTTGTTTTCGAAATATTGAAAATCGGCGGCACTCTCGTTTGAGGTCAATGCAAGCAGCACAGTCCACTTTCCTTTATAATCCAGAAAAGGTTTTACGGTATCGTATCCCATGTAGGGCGAAACTGTTACCGCATCGAAATCCATCTCTTTGAAATATGCATAAGCATACATTCCCGACGTATTTCCTATATCGCCACGTTTGGCATCGGCAATAATAAATAGGGGCTCTCTCTTGTTTCGAATATACTCCACCGTTTTGTAAAGGCTTTCCATACCCTTAATACCCATTGCTTCGTAAAATGCCAGATTTGTTTTGTATGCCACGGCATATGGTAGTGTGGCGTCTATAATTTGCCTGTTAAATTCAAAAACCGCATCATCGTACCCCGATATACTCGAGGGAATTTTATTGATGTCGGTATCAAGCCCCACACATAAGAAAGAGTGCTTTTTTTTTATCAAATCAAAAATAGCGTTACTATCCATATTTTTTTGAGATTACTAAATTACGAGGGTCCGCCCGTAAAATCTTTTATTCATAGTTTTACGGCACCCTGCCTTTGCCCCATACATCACCTAATTGCCAAATTCCTCTTTAAGTCTTTCGGCGTTTTCGGCCATTTGAAGTTTATCTATCAATTCCTGAAGATTTCCGTCTATTATGGATTGCAAATTGTACAGAGTCAGATTAATTCTGTGGTCGGTAACCCTTCCTTGCGGCCAATTATATGTTCTGATTTTTGCAGAACGGTCGCCTGTGGAAACCATGGTTTTACGTTTTGACGACATCTCTTCCAGATATTTATTGTATTCGCGTTCGTAAAGGCGGGTACGCAAAACCTTCATTGCTTTTGCCAAATTTTTTATTTGCGATTTTTCGTCCTGACAAGTCACAACAATTCCGGTGGGAATGTGAGTAAGACGTATTGCCGAATATGTAGTGTTTACCGACTGTCCTCCGGGACCCGACGAGCAATAAGTATCCTTTCTGATATCCTTTTCGTTTAGTTCCACGTCAAATTCATCGGCTTCGGGAAGCACCACCACCGAAGCCGCCGAGGTATGAATTCTTCCTTGCGTCTCTGTTTTGGGGACACGTTGCACACGGTGCACCCCCGATTCGAATTTAAGAGTTCCGTATGCACCGTCACCTATAACATTAAAGACTATCTCTTTGAAACCGCCTGCCGTACCTTCGTTCAGGTCAACTATTTCCACTTTCCACTTTTTGCTTTCACAAAATTTCTGGTACATTCTGAAAAGGTCGCCGGCAAATATCGAGGCTTCGTCGCCTCCGGTGCCTGCCCGTATCTCCATAACGGCATTTTTATTGTCTTGCGGGTCTTTTGGTATCAGCAACAATCTTATCTTCTCTTCCAACTCCTCTTTTCTCGGCACAAGTTCGTCAAGTTCCTCTTTTGCCATCTCTTTATATTCGGCATCATCTTCGTTGGCAATAACATCTTTTGCCTCTTCAATATTGGAGAGCAATGTTTTATACTCTTTGTAGGCCGACACTATGGGTTCCAACTCTTTGTAATCTTTGTTAAGCTTTACGAACCTTTTTACATCCGACATAACCGCCGGGTCGTTCATCTGTTCACCTATCTCTTCCCAACGGTTTTTTATGGTTTCAAGTTTATCTAAAATTTCCACTTCAATGAATTTTTATGCAAAAATAGAAAAATTCACCTTGCCGCAAAAACGAGGAAATGAGGTAAACAGAATTATGAAACGTCAACCAACATTATTAACAGTAAAACGGGAAAAAGGCTATACGAAAAAAACCGGCGGCAAAATGCCTTTGCTATTTCGAAATACTCTTTGCCACTCTGAATCCCACTGAGTTAAGCACATTTTGAGGTTCGTGCCAATACCTGTCCGAAACACGGCAATCGTCGGCACCATTGAATACCGAGCCTCCTCTCACAACTTTTTCACTGCCTGTGGCGGGTCCTGTGGGGTTTATATTCTCGCCTTTCGAATAGTAGTTCCACTCATACCAGTCGCTGCACCACTCCATTGCGTTGCCGCTCATATCGTAAATTCCAAGTTCGTTGGCTTGGCGTGTACCCACCTTTTTCGGCAATGCATAAGAATTGTTGGCGTTCCAGGCCACATCGTTAATTTTGTTACTGCCGCTGTAATCGTAATTATGACTCATATTTCCGCCGCGTGCCGCAAATTCCCATTCGGCTTCGGTAGGCAAACGTCCGCCAACATATTCGCAAAAGGCTTTGGCGCCCTCCCACGTAACCGCCATAACGGGCAAATCGTCGGTGCCGCTTTTGGCGGTAAAGGTATTGCCCGAAAATTTTATATTACACATTTCATTGTTTATAAATATGTATTGCACACCCGACAAAAAGCCGTCGGAACTTGCACCCACCTGATTCAAAAATTCGGCAAACTGTTTATTGGTGGTCTCGTATTTACTTATCATAAAAGAGCTTACCGTTACCTCCCTTACGGGCGATTCGTCGTAATCGCATGCATTTTGATTGGATGAAGTACACCCCATATTAAAACTGCCGCCCTCAACGTTAACAAATGTCAACGAAACGTTTCCGCCCGAACCTACAACCACCGACTTGAAAGTTTGGTCTGTTAATCCCTTGGTATTCATCACCTGCATTGTAACATTATAGATACCCTCGGTATTGAATTGATGCGTTGTGGTTTTTGTGGTACTGAAATTTGTTTCCCAAGTTCCCGAGCCGTCGAAATCCCAACGCACTTTAAGTAAACCGGTACTCTCTTGAGGGTCTGTCACTCCCGAAGCATCAAAGGTAAACACCGTGCCTACGGGTCCCGACGAAGGCGAAACCGTAAATACCGCATGGGGAGCAAGCCCGTTTCCGGCTTCCACCACCAAATTCCTCGATGTCCACCCTGTTGCACCGTACGCATCTTTCACCTCCATACCCACGGTATAATACCCCTCTTGCGAATAGGTGTGTGTCATAACTTTGGCGGTATCCCATTCCGAATCCCAAATGCCGTCGTTTTGAAAATCCCAACGCACTCTCAATTGACTTGCCGGTGTCTGATCGTCAGATGTTGCACGGGCATCAAAACTGAAAACAGTTGACACCGTCCCCGAATAGGGCGACACCACAAAACTTGCCACCGGGTCCCTGTTAAATTTCTCTTTGTCGTTACAAGCGCCGGTAAACAAAAGCACCATAATCAACCCCGAATACAACAGCTTGTATATATTATTTGTTTTCATGTATTTATGATTTTTATTAACCGTTTCAAAACCAATACGCATGTAATCTTTAACACTTCCCTTTTCACAACCGGTTTCCATCAATTATTCACAAAGATACATGTTTGAACCGAAAAAAACAGGGTTAAAGCAAAAATAGTGCATTTCGTAACAATTAGATTCGAAAAGATGTCCCGCAAACCACGCTGCAAAACACTAACAGCTATCATGCAGGTATTTACAAACACTGAATCAAAACATTCCCGCAAATGTATTTATTGTATTGACTTTCCCTTTTTAGGAAAATTTATCTCATAAACGACAATTGCAGTTGCGCTCGTTTTTTTTCATTAGGGTAAATAACGAAGCAAGGTATTATAATGGATTTTGACACATTTCAAATTTCAGCTCTCGGGTCGGGTTTCAAATCCAACTTTTCCATTTTCAGCACTTCAAGCGAAGCATAACCCGAATCTTGCACCACCTTCCCCTGCAAAAGATACAATCCGGGTCCGCGAAACGGATATCTTTTCAACGAGCGGGGAAAATGGACGGTATCGAACATTTCGCCTTCCGCATCAAGAAAAGAGCCAAAACACATAAGTTCGTTATTAACGGTTTTTACATACTTTACCGTAACGAGGTTTCCCGCCATCTTTACCCTTTTGCCCACATATTCCTCAAGTTTCATTGCAAATATTTCGCCTCTGAATTTTGTACGTAACATATCGAACCACGACAACGATACGGGAAATCCGAGCAGTTCTATTTCGTCGTATGCATCTTCGATAGCGCTGTCAGCCAACCGGGGCAATTTGAATTTTTCAGGTTCCACATCAAACAAACGCGGAGCCGAAGAGGAATATCTTTCGCCGTTATACAAAAAATGAAGTTCCCACAGAAGTTCCCTTTTTGTCTTTTGCGTAAAGCGAAAAGCACCGGTTTTTATCAAAATGACAATCTGTTCTTTGGACACATTAGTCCGGCGTATAAAATCGTTCAAATTTTTATATAATCCGTTGGCGGCACGTTCGTCAACAATTTTTACCGAGGTGTTTTTTTCGAGGTTTGCCACATGTACAAATCCTATATATATTGTTTTTCCGTAAAGTGTTGTTTTATAGTTACTGCGATTGACACACGGGAGTTC
>Ga0256914_1003873_pt1 | contig 11578 bp, 24 predicted proteins | sample HulkmetaG_FD_191571 | JGI IMG/M metagenome (GOLD analysis project Ga0256914, IMG submission 191571) | Hydrothermal chimney microbial communities from Main Endeavour vent field at the Juan de Fuca Ridge, Pacific Ocean - Hulk | ecosystem: Environmental > Aquatic > Marine > Hydrothermal vents ...
AGTGTTTTCATATAGTTAGCAATTAGTGCACTTTTTCCTGCACCTCTTGGCCCATAAAGTAAAAAACTACTATCTGGTAACTCCACTTTTCTTGAGTGATAATTTTCGAGTTTTGGTGGGTTGTTAAAAAATATATCTAGTGTGTACATAGCTCTCCTTTCCTTTTTATAAGGAAACTTATGAAATATTTTAGCAAGATTTAGATTAAAACTACTCTAAATATAAAAGTAATTTGGGTATAATTTCGGCTCCATGATGGGTGTCTGCATAGAGCTACATAAATAGTAGTTGTATGCAGATACCCTCGGTATCGGGTGTTGCGGCACTTAAAATACAAAATTTATGCTGTTTTAGCAGCGAGTTCTTTATAAGGAAAAATATTAAATGGAAAGAATTAGATTAAAGCTTAAAGCTTATGATCACAGAGTTTTAGACAGATCGGTACAAGCGATTGTTGATGCTGTAAAGAGAACTGGTTCAGAATTAAGAGGACCAATACCTTTACCAACTAAAATCAAACGCTATACAGTATTGCGTTCACCACACGTGAATAAAGACAGTAGAGAGCAGTTTGAGATTCGTGTACACGCAAGATTAATCGACATTGTTTCAGCTTCGACTGATACTGTTGATTCATTAATGAAATTAGACTTGGCTCCAGAGGTGGAAGTAGAAATCCGCCAAATGGATAAGTAGTAAGGAGTAGAATATGGAATTTATCGTAGAGAAGATTGGTATGAGCAGAACTGTTGGTGTACCAAGCACTCCTGTTACACTACTTAAAGTAGTTGAGGCTAAAGTGTGCGAAGTTAGAGAAGATGGCAAAGCTTTAGTTGCATACCACAGTGGTAAGAAGATTAACAAATCTATCGAAGGGCAACAAAAGAAGTTTGGCGTTAGCAATGAGTTTAACCGTTTTAAAACTATAGAAGTAGCTGAGGGTACTGAAGCTGGAGACTTAAGTGTAGCTCCACTTGCAGAGGCGAAATTAGTTAAAACATCATTTAACTCTAAAGGTAGAGGTTTTAGTGGTGGTATGAAAAGACACAATTTCCATGGTGGTCCAGGTTCACACGGACATAGATTTGGTAGAAGAATCGGTTCAATCGGTAACGCAGAGTGGCCAGGTCGTGTTATGCCAGGTAGAAAGATGCCAGGACAATATGGTAACACTAAAATTACAGTTAAAAATGAAATAATATCTTTTGACGAAGAAAATGGAATCTTAATCCTTAAAGGTGCTGTACCAGGGCACAAAGGCGCAAGAGGAATGGTAAGGATAGTTAAATGAGTAATACAGTAGTAAAAACATCAGATTTACCACAAAGTTTTTTAGAGGTACATCCTCATAACTTATATCTATATTGTAAAGCATATGCTGCAAACTTAAGAGCTAGCAATGCACACACAAAAAATAGATCAGCAGTAAGTGGTGGTGGTAAAAAACCATTTGCACAAAAAGGTGGCGGTAGAGCAAGACAAGGTTCTATTAGAGCTCCTCAATTTAGAGGTGGTGGTGTTGTATTTGGTCCTACAAATGCAAAAAACTATACTCAAAAAGTTAACAAAAAGCAAAAGAGATTAGCTCTTGTTCATGCAATTGCAGACAAAGTGGCTAACGAATCTGTATTTATTGTTGATTCAATTGAGGTTACATCTGGTAAGACTAAAGATGCAAAAGCTTTATTTAATAGCTTCGAGAAAAGAGATGTTCTTTTCGTAAAAGAGCTAATTGATGACAAGACATTTTTAGCATTTAGAAACCTAGACAAGTGCTACTTAATAGAGCCAAATGAGCTAAACGGATACTTAGCAGCAGCATACAGTGCTATTGTTATAGAGAAGTCTGTTTGGGAAAATCTAATAAAAGAGAGTTAAGATGGCAGATATTACAGATATTAAAGCAATCATTTACACAGAGAAGAGTCTTAACCTTCAAGAAGATGGTGTAATTGTTGTTCAGACAACAAAAAGAGTTACTAAAAACTCATTAAAAGAGATTTTTAGAGAGTATTTTGGTATTAAGCCACTTAAAGTTAACTCATTAAGAGTAAACGGAAAAGTGAAAAGATTTAAGGGTATCGAAGGTAAGCGTGCTGATAGTAAGAAGTTTTATGTAACACTACCAGAAGATGCTAAAATCGAAAGCCTAAGCGTATAAGGATAGAAGATGGCAATTAAAACATATAAACCATATACACCGTCGCGTAGATTTTTAACTACAATTGACAATAGCGACATTACATCTAAGCCACAAGTAAGAAGTCTTCTTAAAAAGCTTCCTGCTCATGCTGGTAGAAATAGCTATGGTAGAATTACATCTCGCCATAAGCAAGCTGGTGCTAAGAAGCTTTACAGAATTATCGATTTTAAAAGAAATAAATTCGGTATCGAAGGTAAAGTAGCAACAGTTGAGTACGATCCATACAGAAACTGTAGAATCTGTCTTATTAACTATGTAGATGGTGAAAAGAGATATGTACTACAACCTAAGGGTCTTAAAGTTGGTGATACAATTCTTTCTGCAGAAGCTGGACTAGATATTAAGCCTGGTAATGCAATGAAGCTTAAGAATATCCCAGTTGGTACATTAGTTCACAACATCGAAATGAACCCAGGTCAGGGTGGAAAACTAGCAAGAAGTGCTGGTGGTTATGCTCAAATCATGGGTAGAGATGGAAAGTATGTATCTTTAAGATTACCATCTGGTGAGATGAGATATATTCTTGGTGAGTGTATGGCTACAATTGGAACTATTGGTAACGAAGATTTCGCTAACATGGTTATTGGTAAAGCTGGTAGAAATAGACATAGAGGTATTAGACCACAAACTAGAGGTAGTGCAATGAACCCTATCGATCACCCTCACGGTGGTGGTGAAGGTAAAACTAACTCTGGTCGTCATCCAGTTTCTCCTTGGGGTATGCCAACTAAAGGTTTCAAAACTCGTAAGAAAAAAGCTAGTGATAAACTAATTATCTCTAGACGCAAGAAAAAGTAGAGGGGTAAGAGATGTCAAGATCATTAAAGAAAGGACCATTCATAGATGACCATCTAATGAAAAAGGTTCTAAAGGCAAAAGAAGAGGGCTCTCACAAGCCTATTAAAACTTGGTCAAGAAGATCAGTAATCTTCCCAGAGATGATTGGTTTAACAATCAATGTTCATAACGGAAGACAATTTGTTCCTGTATATGTTACAGAGGGACATGTTGGTTATAAACTAGGTGAATTTGCACCAACAAGAACATTTAGAGGCCATAAGGGCTCTGTTCAAAAGAAGGTAGGTTAATATGAGTAAAGCAATATTAAGATATTCAAGAGTATCACCTATTAAAGCTCGTTTAGTAGCTAGAGAAGTACAAGGTATGAACGCAGAGCTTGCAATTGCTGCTTTAGAGTTTATGCCAAATAAAGCTGCTAAAGTTATCTCTAAAGTTATCGCATCTGCAGTAGCTAATGGTGATTTTGAGCCAGAAGAGGTAGTAATTACATCTTGTAGAGTTGATAGAGCTTCTTACATGAAGCGTTGGAGACCAAGAGCTAGAGGTACGGCTACAAGAATTTTAAAGCCAACTTCTCATATTTTAGTAGAAGTAGCTCCTGCTAGTAATAATGATGGAAAGGATGCGTAACTATGGGTCAGAAAGTTAATCCAATAGGTCTTAGACTAGGAATCAATAGAAACTGGGAATCAAGATGGTTCCCATCAAAAGATAGAGCACCTTCATTTTTAGCTGAAGATTATAAAATTAGAAAACTATTAAAGAAAGAGCTTTTCTTTGCTGGTGTTAGTAATATTATTATCGAAAGAACTGCTAAAAAGATTAGAGTTACAATTGTAACAGCAAGACCTGGTGTTGTAATTGGTAAAAAAGGTGCAGATATTGAAAAACTAAAAACTAAGTTACAAAAACTTCTTAGTAAAACAGTTGCAATCAATATTAAAGAAGAGAAGCGTCCTTTAGCAAATGCTCAACTTGTAGCAGAGAATGTTGCTCAGCAAATCGAGCGCCGTGTTGCATTTAGAAGAGCTATGAAAAAAGCTATTCAAGGTGCTCTTAAGCAAGGTGCAAAAGGTATTAAAATCTCTTGTTCAGGTCGTCTTGGCGGTGCTGAAATGGCAAGAACTGAGTGGTATCTTGAGGGTAGAGTTCCTCTACATACACTAAGAGCTAAAATTGATTACGGTTTTGCAGAGTCTTTAACTACTTATGGAAACATTGGTATTAAAGTTTGGATCTTTAAAGGTGAGGTACTTCAAAAAGGTATTCAACCAGAGCAAAAAGAGTCTCGCGGTAACCGTGGTAGAAAAAGAAGAGGAGCGTAACTATGTTGATGCCAAAAAGAACCAAGTGGAGAAAGCAACAAAAAGGTAGAAACCGTGGTAAAGCTTTCCGTGGTAATAAAATAGAATTTGGTGAATTTGCAATCAAAGCTACTGAAGCTGGTAGAATTGATTCTCGTCAAATTGAGTCTGCGCGTATTGCAATGACAAGAAAAGTTAACAGAACAGGAAAAACTTGGATTAGAGTTTTCCCAGATAAGCCTTTAACAAAGAAGCCTCTAGAGACAAGAATGGGTAAAGGTAAAGGTGCAGTTGAGAAGTGGGTTATGAATATTAAGCCAGGTCGTATTATCTTTGAAATGGCAGGAGTTAACGAAGAGTTAGCTAGAGCGGCTTTAACACTTGCTTGTCACAAATTGCCATTTAAGACTAAAATAATTTCAAGGGAAGATAGCAATGAAATATACTGATCTTCAAGATAAGAGCTTAGCAGAATTGCAAGAGCTATTAAAAGAGAAAAGACTAGAAGTGTTTACGCTAAAAGTTAAACTAAAAACAATGCAACTAACTAATACAGCAGAGCTAAAAGCTGCTAAAAAAGATGTTGCTAGAATACAAACAGCAATTAGTGCTGCACAACCTAAGTAAAGGGTAAGCGATGCCAAAAAGAGTAATATCTGGAACAGTAATTAAGAAAGCTGGTGACAAAACAGCAACAGTTTTGGTTGAAAGAAAAATCTTACACCCAAGATACCATAAAACTGTAAAAAGATTTAAAAAATATTTAGTTCATGATGAGAAAAACGAAGCTAATGTAGGTGATTCAATTAATGCAATTGAGTGTCGTCCTATATCAAAAAATAAAGCTTTCCGTCTTATTGAGATTACACAAAGAGGAGAGGGCTAATGATTCAGAGTTTTACAAGATTAAATGTAGCTGATAATAGTGGTGCTAAAGAGATTATGTGTATTAAAGTTCTTGGTGGTTCTAAGAGAAGATACGCATCAGTTGGCGATATTATCGTAGCATCTGTTAAAAAAGCTACTCCAAATGGAAAAGTTAAAAAAGGTAAAGTTGTAAAAGCTGTTGTAGTTAGAACTAAAAAAGAGATTCAAAGAGAAAATGGTTCTCTAATTAGATTCGACGATAATGCTGCAGTAATTATTGATGATAAAAAAGAGCCAATTGGTACTCGTATTTTCGGACCTGTAAGTCGTGAAACAAGATATGCAGGATTTATGAAAATCGTATCACTTGCACCGGAGGTTTGGTAATGGCTAAGAAGTTTAATATTAAAAAGGGCGATACTGTTATGGTTATCGCTGGTGATGATAAAGGTAAAACTGGTGAGGTTTTAAAAGTTCTTACTAAGAAAGACGCTGTTATCGTTGCGGGTTGTAAAATTGCTAAGAAAACAGTTAAACCATCAGAAGAGAATAAAGAGGGTGGTTTTGCTGATAAAGAGATGCCAATCCATATCTCTAATGTTAAGAAAGTTGAAGGATAATTATGAGCAGATTAAAAGAGAAATATAATGACTCTATTGCTCCAGCACTTCGCGAAGAGCTTTCTATTAAGAATGTAATGCTAACTCCAAAGTTAGAGAAAATCGTTATTAGTGTTGGTGCTGGTGAAGAGGGTAAAGATAATAAACTTATCCAAAACATGGCAGATACAATCTCTTTAATTGCTGGTCAAAAAGCAGTAGTTATTGCAGCTAAGAAATCAGTTGCTGGTTTTAAAGCTAGAGAGGGTGCTCCAAGTGGTATTAAAGTTACACTTAGAGGTGATAATATGTATAACTTCTTAGACAAGTTAGTTTCTATTGCACTTCCAAGAGTTAAAGATTTCCGTGGTGTTCCAAGAAAAGGTTTCGATGGTAGAGGTAACTACAACTTTGGACTTGACGAGCAGTTAATGTTCCCAGAAGTAAGTTATGATTCTATTATGAAAACTCATGGTATGAATATTTCAATCATTACAAACACAGAAGACGACAAAGAGGCTTACACACTTCTTGAGAAGTTAGGTATGCCGTTTGCGAAAGGAAAGAAATAATGGCTAAGAAGTCTATGATTGCAAAGGCTAAAAGAAAGCCTAAGTTTGCTGTACAAGCATACACTAGATGTTCAATTTGTGGAAGACCTCACTCTATCTATAGAGATTTTGGAATTTGCAGAATTTGTTTAAGAAAAATGGCAAACGAGGGATTAATTCCTGGTATGCGTAAATCAAGCTGGTAATTAAGGAGTAAAAGATGATGACAGACATTATTGCAGACTCTCTTACTCGAATAAGAAATGCAGGCATGAGAAGACTTGAGACTACAACTCTTCTACACTCAAAAACTATTGAGGCTATTGTTTCTATTCTTGTAGAGAAAGGTTATTTAGAGAGTTTTAGCGTAGAAGATTTAGGAAACAATAAAAAAGCTATTAAAGTTACTATCAAGTATGATGAGAACGAAAGAACAGTTATTAACGAAATTAAAAGAATTTCTAAGCCTGGTCGTCGTATTCATAAGAAAAGAGATGACATTAAGAGTTTTAAAAATGGTTACGGTACATTAATCGTTTCAACAAGTAAGGGTGTTTTACCAAATGACGAAGCTTACAAGCTTGGTACAGGTGGTGAAATTATCTGTAGTATTTGGTAAGGAGGTAGAGTTATGTCAAGAGTTGGAAAAGAACCAGTAGCAATACCTTCAGGTATCGAAGTTACTGTTGATGGTACAGAGATTGTAGCTAAAAAAGGTAACCTAGAGAAGAGATTAGAGACTCATGGTCGTGTAATTATAAATATCGAAGATAAAGAAGTTAAGTTTGGTAGAGTTGATGAAACTAAGCAATCTTCTGCATTTTGGGGTACTTATAGAGCACTATTAAACAATATCTTTATTGGTTTAGATAAAGGATTTACTAAATCTTTAGAGATTAATGGTGTTGGTTACAGAGCTGCAGTTAGCGGTAAAGTTTTAGAGTTACAACTTGGTTTTTCTCATCCAGTTAATTTTGATATTCCAGAGGGTATCGAGATTAAAGTAGAGAAAAATATCATTACTATTAATGGTACAGATAAGCAACAAGTTGGTCAAGTAGCAGCTGTAATTAGAAGCTTCCGTCCGCCAGAGCCATATAAAGGTAAGGGTGTTAAATATACTGATGAAGTTATCATTAGAAAAGCTGGTAAAGCAGCTGGTAAGTAAGGGGCTAAGATATGTTAAAAAGTGTACTAAAAACTAAAAATAGACGCTATGCTCAGCGTAAAAGAAGAGTTCGTGCTAATATCTCTGGTTGCGAGAGCAGACCAAGAGTAACAGTGTTTAGATCTAATAAACACTTCTATGCTCAAGCAATTGATGATACTAAAGGTCATACACTTGCTTACTCTGATGGTATTAAGTTAGGTGTTAAACCAAACAAAGAGGGTGCAGCAGCAGTTGCTAAGGATTTAGGCGATAAGTTAAAAGCAGCTGGTGTAGAGGGTATTGTTTTCGATAGAAATGGTTACCTATATCATGGTGTAGTTGCAGCATTCGCAGAGGCTCTTAGAGAGTCTGGAATAAAATTTTAAGGAACTCTGATGGATAATATTAATAGAGAAGATTTCGAAGAAATCGTAGTAAATATCGGTCGTGTTACTAAAGTTGTTAAGGGTGGTAGAAGATTTAGATTTACTGCTCTTGTAGTTATTGGTGACAAAAAAGGAACGGTTGGTTACGGATATGGAAAAGCAAAAGAGGTTCCAGATGCTATTAAAAAAGCACTAGATGATGCTTTTAAAAACCTTGTAAAGGTTAACATTAAAGGTTCTACAATTGCACATGATATTGAGCATAAGTATAAAGCTAGTAGAATTATTTTAAGACCAGCTAGTGAAGGTACAGGTACAATTGCAGGGGGTGCTGCAAGACCAGTTATCGAGCTTGCAGGTATTAAAGATGTAATTGCAAAATCGATTGGTTCAAACAATCCAAACAACCTTGTTAGATGTACTATTGAAGCTCTAACAAGAATTAAAGGTTAAGGAGCAGTAATGGGTTTACATAATCTACAACCAGCTCCAGGTTCTACTCGTGATAGAAAAAGAGTAGGGCGTGGTCAAGGTTCAGGAACAGGAAAGACTGCAGGTCGTGGTCAAAAAGGTCAAAAGTCTCGCTCTGGTTACTCTAGAAAGAGAAACTTCGAGGGTGGTCAAATGCCTCTAGCAAAAAGATTACCAAAGATTGGTTTTACATCTCGTGTTGTTAAGCCATATGTAATTAATGTAGAGAAAATTAAGGCAGTTGCAGAGCTAGATGAAATTACACTTGAGTCAATCAAGAGTGTACATAAAATTGGTAAAAATGTAACTAGAGTTAAACTTATTGGTAGCAGCGCTAAAGATTTAGTTGCTAAAATTAAGGATGACGCAGTATTTACTAGCGGGAAATAGTTATGAATAATACACTAACGCAAAAGATACTTATTACTCTTGGTTTCCTTTTTGCTTATCGTGTACTAGCATATATCCCAGTTCCTGGGGTAGATCTAGATGTTATTAAGCAGTTTTTTGATCAAAACTCTAATAACGCCTTGGGTCTTGCTAACATGTTTAGTGGTAATGCTATTAGTAGATTAAGTATAATCTCACTAGGTATTATGCCATACATTACAGCTTCTATTGTTATGGAGCTTCTTGCTGCAACTTTCCCAGCGCTTGGTCAGATGAAAAAAGAGCGCGACGGTATGCAAAAGTATATGCAGATAATTCGTTACTTTACAATATTTATTACTGTTATTCAAGCTATTGGTGTTGCTGTTGGATTGCAACATATGGGTAGTAATGGTGCAGTGTTAATAGATATGACTAGCTTTATTACAATTGCAATATTCTCTATGTTAACTGGTACTATGCTACTTATGTGGTTTGGTGAGCAGATTACTCAAAGAGGTATTGGTAATGGTATTTCGTTAATTATCTTTGCTGGTATTGTATCTGGTATACCTACAGCAATTGGAAATACAATTTCACAAGTAAATGCAGGAAGTATGGATTTCTCTGTTGTTATTGGAATATTTGCTTTAATAGTTATAACTATTTTAACTATTATTTATGTAGAACTAGGGGAGCGTCGTGTGCCTATTAGTTATTCTAGAAAGACAATGATGCAAAGCCAAGATAAAAAAATAATGAACTATATCCCTATTCGTGTTAATATATCTGGAGTTATTCCTCCAATTTTTGCTAGTGCAATTTTAATGTTCCCACTAACGGTATTAAAATCTAGCACAAATCCTATTGCGATGTCTGTTGCAGATGCACTTACACCAGGTGGGTTACTATACAATGTATTAATGTTTGTATTTGTAATCTTTTTTGCTTTCTTCTATGCGTCAATTCAGTTTAACGCTAAAGATATTTCTGAAAATCTTAAGAAGCAAGGCGGATTTATACCAGGTGTTAGACCAGGAGAGCAGACAAAAGAGTTTTTAAATGATGTAGCGAGTAAGCTTACAGTATGGGGTTCACTATACTTAGCAATTATCTCTACAGTACCATTTATTATTATCAACTCACTTGGTGCATCGTTCTATTTTGGTGGTACAGCAGTATTAATTATTGTTCAAGTAGCACTAGATACTATGAGAAAAATTGAAGCTCAAAGAATGATGGGTCAATACCAGACACCAGGTAATATAGGTCTATAATGGCCATTCCTTTAAGAAAGCAAGCAGAGATAGATACTCTGCGCCGTGCTGGAGCAATTGTTGGCCAGACTTTAGAATATCTAAAAGATGTAACAAAGCCTGGCATGAGCTTAAAAGAGGTAGATGCCCTTGGAGAAGAGTTTATTCTTAAACTTGGGGCTAAACCATCTTTTAAAGGTTTATATGGCTTTCCTGCATCTGTTTGTACCTCTTTAAACGAAGTTATAATTCATGGCATTCCAACTGATTACAAATTACAAGAAGGCGATATTTTAGGTTTAGATATTGGCTCTATTGTAGATGGTTATTATGGTGATGCTGCAATTACTATGCCAATAGGTACAATCTCTAAAGAGGACGAAAATCTAATTGCTTGCTCTAAAGATGCTCTATTTAATGCAATAGACTCTATTAGAGTTGGTATGAGATTTAAAGAGTTAAGCTCTATTTTAGAGAACTCTATACTAGAGGCAGGTTATATTCCGCTAAGAGACTTTTGTGGTCATGGTATTGGCAAAAAGCCACACGATGAACCAAATATTCCTAACTACTTAGATGGCAAAGTAAATCAAGGTCCTAAAATTAAAAACGGTATGGTTTTTTGTATTGAGCCTATGGTTTGCCAAAAGAGTGGAGAGGTAGTTATTTTAGAGGATAAATGGAGCGTAACAAGCAGCGATGGTTTAAGAGGTAGCCACTACGAACATCAAGTAGCAGTGGTTAACGGTAAAGCAGTAATTTTAACAAATCCATAAAGGAGGAGACATAATGGCAAAAGATGATGTAATAGAGATTGATGGTAAAGTTGTAGAAGCACTACCAAATGCTACTTTTAGAGTAGAGTTAGATAATGGTCATAATGTATTATGCCATATTGCAGGTAAGATGAGAATGCACTACATTAAAATTCTACCAGGCGACAAAGTAAAAGTAGAACTAACTCCATATTCGCTTGATAAAGGTAGAATTACATTTAGATATAAATAGTAGTTGTTATATATATTTAGAGAAAGTAGAGTAAATCTACTGCATCTCTAAATTCATTAATAGCATATCTTCACCATCGGTTACTTTTAACTCGACACCACCACACTTAGCACATTCAAAAAATATTTGATTCTTTTTATACTCGTTAATATGCCCACACTCTAAACAATTGGCGACAATTGGCTGATTAATTATAACAAGCTCGGCATCTTCGCAAATGGTTTTTTCTTTAAATGTATTAAATGCTATCTCTAGTAAATGTATCTCAACACCACTTAAGACCCCAATTTTAATTACTACTTTATTTACTTTTTTAGCATTATTTTTTTTAGCATTTTCATCTATAACATCTAGCAAACTTTGTACAATACTATATTCATGCATTTGAACACCTATTCATTTTTAACAATTATACTCTAATTAATTAAATTTTAACCCAAATTATCTATTAGACTTTTGTTAAAGTAGTGCTAATGCATATTTTGGGTTAATCTCTCAGGCGTAGCGGTAGGGCAAATTTTATAAACAAACTCGGCTCTTAATTTATGAAAAATAGAATCTTCATCCCAAAACTCACTATGCATTACTTTAATCTCATCCTCTTTATGGCGCT
>Ga0256914_1003874_pt1 | contig 11572 bp, 10 predicted proteins | sample HulkmetaG_FD_191571 | JGI IMG/M metagenome (GOLD analysis project Ga0256914, IMG submission 191571) | Hydrothermal chimney microbial communities from Main Endeavour vent field at the Juan de Fuca Ridge, Pacific Ocean - Hulk | ecosystem: Environmental > Aquatic > Marine > Hydrothermal vents ...
AAGGCGATGCGGCCATCCACCACGGCCACATCGGTGTGGGGGATGACCTCCCCCGATTGCACGCTCACCCACTTGCCATTGCGGATGACCAAATCCGCGGGTTCACGGCCCATCGCGACCGCGACTAACTTTTGACGAATCTGGAACCAAGTCGTGGAGTCCATAACAGCCTCCGAAAAGAAGGGGATAAAATCAGCGGCGAGGCCTGCCGCCCCGCCGCGCGCGCTCATCGTTTGATGACCATCGCCATCGCATTGGCCAGTTCAAACACTTGTGGTACCAAGCCGGCCTCTTCAAAAGCCCGCCGCACCCCCGGGAATTGGTAATCATGGGTGAGCAACACCCCACCCGGGCTCAGCCGCGGGTAGAAGAACGCAATACCGTCTTTGGTGCTTTGGTAAAGGTCCACATCCAAAAAGACAAAAGCAAACTGTTGCTCTGCAACCGGGCCAGCCGTTTCAGGGAACCAGCCCACGTGATATTCGAGGTGAGGGTAGGAGGCCAAATATTGCTGCACGCTTTCCAGTGAGGCAGCAAACATGCCCTTGCGGAAGAAGCCCTGATCGGTCTCTGTGGCTTCGGGCAAGCCCTCGAAAGTATCGAACAAATGAAGGGTTTTCTCCGCGCCCTTGGCTTCGGCAATCAGTTTGGAACTCCCACCGCGATACACCCCGACCTCCGCGTACGCGCCCGGCACCTCTCGTTGCGCCCGCGCGACGGCATACAGGGCAAAGGCTTCTGCCGTGGTGAGGCGCAAATCGCTTTCTTTGCACACCCGTTTGATGAGTGCCATCACCTCAGGGTCTTTGTAGCCGTTGTAAATGGGGTGTTCTACGGCGCAAATCAAACGGTGGATGGCCAAACGAAAGGTATCGGACTTGCGAAGGGCGGAATAAATCAAATCGCGGAAAGACATAAGGGCTCAGAGGATGCTGCGAGGTAAACGGCTGAAGCAGCGCGTTTAGGGCGAAGGCGAAGCAATACGCCGTGCGGCCCGGTTATGGGCTTCGATGAGGGAAGGAAGGTCTACCGTGGTCAGTTGGCCTTCTTTGACGATGAAGCGCCCGCCAACCACGGTATAGTCGGCGCGCACCGGTGCGCAGAAGACCAAGGCGGCCACGGGGTCGTGCAGTGCGCCCGCGTAATCGAGGCGGTTGAGGTTCACGGCAAAGAAGTCTGCGGCTTTGCCTGGGGCGAGTTGGCCGATGTCGTCCCGGCCCAACACCCGTGCGCCGCCGCGGGTGGCCATCTCCAGCGCCTGGCGGGCGGTGAGGAGCGGCGGGGCATCCGAGCCGCTGCGCGAAAAGCCCAGCACGCCCGACCGCACCCGCCCCAGCAGCATGGCCAGCCGCGTTTCTTCCAACAGATGCGAGCCATCGTTGCTTGCAGAGCCATCCACGCCCAAGCCCACGGGCACACCCGCCATCAGCATTTCGTAAATCGGCGCAATGCCCGAGCCCAAACGCATGTTGGAAGCCGGGCAGTGGGCCACGCCCACGCCGTGTTGGGCGTAGAGGTCAATCTCTGCTTCGTTGACATGGATGCTGTGCGCAAACCAGACGTCGGGGCCAATCCAGCCGAGTTCTTCCATATAGGCCACCGGCCGTTTGCCGAATTTTTCCAGACAAAAGGCCTCTTCGTCTTCGGTTTCGGCCAGGTGGGTGTGCAAACGCACGCCATATTCCCGCGCCAGTTTGGCGCTTTCGCGCATCAAATCGGCTGTGACGCTAAACGGCGAACACGGCGCAAGCACAATTTGCAAAGCCGAGCCTGGGCTGGGGTCGTGGTATTGTTCGATGAGGCGCTGGGAGTCTTTGAGGATGAAGTCTTCCTCTTCCACCACGCTATCGGGCGGCAGGCCGCCTTTGCTTTCCCCCAGGCTCATCGAGCCCCGCGAGGCGTGCAGCCGCAGGCCCACTTCCTGCGCGGCTTCGATTTCGTCATCCAAGCGCGCCCCGTTGGGGTAGAGATACCAGTGGTCGAACGCGGTGGTGCAGCCCGAAAGGGCCAGTTCGGCCAGCGCGGTTTGGGTGGCAATGCGGAATTCGGGCGGTGTAATGCGCGCCCAAATGGGGTAAAGGGTGGTCAACCACTGGAAGAGGTTGGCATCCTGCGCTGCCGGGATGACGCGGGTCAGGGTTTGGTAAAAATGGTGGTGGGTGTTGATGAGACCAGGCAGCACAATGTGGCCGCTGAGGTCAAGGATTTCGTCCGCGGTCGAGGGCAATTCGGCGGTAGGGCCTACTTGTTCGATAAAGCCGTCACGGATGAACATCCCGCCGTTGGGAATTTCCCGCCGGTCGTCGTCCATCGTGACCAGGATTTCAGCGTTGCGGATGAGCAGAGTGGACATAGGGCATCCAAATCATCGAAAGCGAGGGGGTGAGCATCACAAAGCGACCCGAACGGCACGACGATTTTCCGGAGCATCCCTCAGATACGGCTGTTGGGCTCCTTTAGCCTTCTATTGTACCGCAAAATCATCGCTGGCGTGGTATGATTAATCTCGCGTTCGGGCCAACACGAGGTTGCCAAGCCTCATCTCTCATGCCCGTCGCTCCATACTGACGCATCTGTGGCAGGGGATTGCTCTCCGGCCACGTTTCTTTTGCCAGCAGTTCGTGTGCACATCTTCTCGCCCTGGCATTGCGGAGGCTCTATGCTTTCTTTCTACACCGACTTACCCAATCACTTCAGCCTGCCACGGCGCATCAACCGCCTGGGTGAACTGGCCTACAACCTTTGGTGGACCTGGCACCCACGCGCGCAGCGCCTCTACCGTCACATTGACGCGTCGCTGTGGGAAGCCACCTATCACAACCCGGTGCGCTTTCTCAAACAAGTGCCCCGCGCCCGCCTCAACGCGGTGGCCGCCGACAAACACTTCCTCAGCCGCTATGACGCGGTGATGAACGATTTCGACCGCTACCTGCAGACTTCCGAGACCTGGTTTCGCCGCGAATACCCCCACCTCAAGGGCACCATTGCCTATTTTTCCACCGAATTTGGCCTGCACGAAACCCTGCCCATCTACGCGGGCGGCCTCGGTGTGCTCTCGGGCGACCACCTCAAAGAAGCCAGCGACCTGGGGCTGCCGCTGGTCGCGGTGGGCTTTTTCTACACCCACGGCTATTTCACCCAACGCCTGAGCGACGACGGCTGGCAAGAAGCCCTGCCGGTAGACCTGAACTACGACGACCTGCCCATCATCCCCCTCTTCGACCAGGAAGGCGCGCCCCTCACCGTGAGCGTCGCCCTGCCCGACCGCGACGTGCAGGTGCGGCTGTGGACAATCCAAGTCGGGCGGGTGCCGCTGATTTTGCTGGATGCCGATGTCGAAGGCAACACCCCCGAAGACCGTCAGCTCACCGCCCGCCTCTATAGCAGCGAGCTGGATTTGCGCATCTCGCAGGAAATCATCTTGGGCATCGGCGGCGTGCGGGCGCTGCGCAAACTGGGCTGCGCGCCCACCGTGTGGCACATGAACGAAGGCCACTCGGCCTTCATGACCCTGGAACGCATCCGCGAGCGCGTCGCCCAGGGCGAGCCCTTCGAACAAGCCGCCCGCGCAGTCGCTCGCAGCAGCGTTTTCACCACCCACACCCCGGTGCCCGCGGGCAACGACGAATTCCCCACCTGGCTGGTGGAACGCTACTTCGCCCGCCTCTGGCCCGAGCTCGGCCTGACCCGTGACCAATTCCTCGATTTGGCCCGCCGCGAACACACGTGGGGCGAAACCTTCTCCATGCCCATCCTCGCGCTGCGCCTGGCCGAATACCGCAACGGCGTCTCCGAACTGCACGGCCAAGTCGCCCGCAAAATGTGGCACTTCCTCTGGCCCGACCGCAAAGAAGACGAAGTGCCCATCACCCACATCACCAACGGCGTACATGTGGATACCTGGCTGGCCCGACGGCTGGGCCTGCTCTTCGACCGCTACCTGGGCGCAGATTGGCGGGAACACCTCGACGACCCCGAAATCTGGGAACAGGTGGACCGCATCCCCGACGGCGAACTGTGGGCCGTGCGCCGCCATCTGAAGCGCAAACTGGTGGCCTACCTGCGGGAACGCGCCCGCAAAATGTGGCTGGAACTGCGCGTCCACCCGGTGCAGGTGGTGGCCTCGGGCGTGCTGCTCGACCCCTACGCGCTCACCATCGGCTTCGCCCGCCGCTTCGCGACGTACAAACGCGCCAACCTGGTGTTGAGCGACTTCGAGCGCCTGCTCAGCCTGCTCAACCGCCCCAACATGCCGGTGCAAATTATCTTCGCGGGCAAAGCCCACCCCGCCGACGAGCCGGGCAAACGGCTCATCCAAGAGGTGTATCGCAAAGTCAAACTGGCCGAAAACGGCGGGCGGCTGGTGTTCGTGGAAGATTACGACATGAACCTGGCCCGCTACTTGGTGCAAGGGGTGGATGTGTGGCTCAACACCCCACGCCGCCCCAACGAGGCTTCCGGCACGTCGGGCATGAAAGCCGCCATCAACGGCGTGCTCAACTTCTCGGTGCTCGATGGGTGGTGGCGGGAAGGCTACAACGGCCGCAACGGCTGGGCCATTGGCGACGAAACCACCTACCCCGACCCCGCCGCACAAGACGCCGCCGACGCCGAAAGCCTCTACACCGTGCTGGAAAACGAAATCATCCCCCTCTACTACAAACGCCGCGCCTCCGACGGCCTGCCAGTGGAATGGCTGGCCCGCGTGCGCGAATCCATCCGCACCATCACCCCCCAGTTTAGCACCCGCCGCATGGTCAAGGAATACATGCAAATGCTCTACCTCCCTGCCATGCAGCCTTCCTCACCATCTCAAGACCACTAACCCCCGCCTCGGAGTGCTCCCATGCCTTCCTCGCCCTGGCTGGCTGCGCTGCTCATCTTTCTCATGCGCCTCATCGGCATCACCTTAGACACCCTGCGCACCCTCTTGGTGATGCACGGGCACAAAGTTTGGGCCTGGTTGGCTGCTTTCGCCCAGGCCCTGCTCTTCGTGATGGCGCTGACCTGGGTCGTCACCGGCATGGACAACCCCATCGTCATCACCGGCTACGCGTTGGGCTTTGCCACCGGCGGGGTGGCGGGCATCGCCCTGGAACGCCGCTTGGGGCTGGGGCACATCCACCTTCGCATTGTCAGCCCCCGACGCGGCGCAGCCCTGGCCCAAGCCCTCCGGGAAGCCGGCTTTGGCTTCACCCAAGTCCCTGGCTCAGGACGCGATGGCACGGTGGACCTCATCAACTGCGGCGTCATCCAGCGCCAAGTGCCTAAAGTGCTGGAAATTGTAGAGCAAACCGACCCCGAGGCCTTTGTCACCGCTGAAGTCGTACGGCCGATGCGGCGGGGTATTTGGCGCGCCAGCATTGGAGGACGATCATGACCTGGCAACCTCTCACCTGGGCGGCCTTGGCGTCAGCCCTGCTCATCTTTGGCTTGCGCGTGGTGGATGTCTCGATTTCCACCGTTCGCATGCTGGCAATCATCCGCGGGCAAAAAGTGATGGCATGGTTTTTGGGCTTTTTCCAGGCCCTGGTGTTTGTGGTGGCCATCCGCCAGGTGTTTGCCAACTTAGACAACATTTGGAACATGGTCGGCTACGCGGCTGGCTTTGCCACCGGCACTGTGGTAGGCATGTGGCTGGAAGAGCGGCTGGCGATGGGCTATACCCACATGCGCATCATCAGCCCAGGGCGCGGCCACATCTTGGCCGAACGGCTGCGCGACGCGGGCTACGCGGTCACCGAAGTCGCTGGCCGAGGGCGCGATGGCACCGTCACCGTGCTCAACGTGACCGTGCCGCGCAAACAAGTGCCCACCGTGCGCCGCATCGTGACCGATTTCGACGCCAAAGCCTTCATCACCACCGAAGACGTCCGCCCCTTGCGACGGGGCTATTTCCGAGCGTAGGCACCATGTTTTCCTACCTGGCTCACGCTTCCCCCCTCCACCGCCTCAACCCCAGCATGAAATTGGCCGGCATCGCCATCGTGGCCTTGGGTGCCACCGCAGCCTTTGACCCCTTCATCCCAGCCATGCTGCTGCTGGCCCTCTGGCTGCTGGCCTGGTGGCTGGGGCGCATTCCTTTCAAACAAATGCTCCGTTGGAGCCTTCCCCTTTTGCTGCTTCCCCTCCCCATTGCCCTGTTCAACGCGCTCTATACCGACCTCAGCGCTTACGCCCATCCCCATATCCTATGGCAATGGGGCATCTGGACCCTCAGCCTCGAAGGCCTGGAAAGCGGCCTGGGCATTGGCTTGCGCGTGGCCGTGTTTATCGCGTCTTCCCTCCTCTTCATCGCAACCACCGACCCCACCGATTTCGCCCTGAGTTTGGTGCAAAACCTCAAAATTCCCGACCGGTTTGGGTATGGTGTTTTGGTTTCATACCGCTTTTTGCCCTTGCTCAAGCGAGAATTCGAAATCATCCGCATGGCGCATCGGGTTCGAGGGGTGGGCGAAAAATCTGGCCTTTGGGGGTGGTTCACTCGCCTTCGCCGGTATGCCATTCCGCTTTTGGCAGCGGCCGTGCGTAAATCCGAACGCACCGCCTTGGCTATGGACGCCAAAGCCTTTGGGGCCTTGCCGCAACGCACCTACTACCGCCAAATGACCATCCGCCGCGGCGATGTGCTCTTCGTGCTCGGCTTGGCGCTTTACACCGCGGTGGTTTATTGGGCAGCCTTTCACTTTGGTTGGGCTCATCTCCAATGGATCCCGACCTGAAGGCTCCAGCAGACGCCGCGCGGGAGGATACAAAAACGCCCCTTGGTTACAAGGGGCGTTGGCTTTTTGGGGTTAGCCTTTGAGCAGTTGCTCCAGGGCTTTCAAATCCACCCGGGAGGTCAAATCCAAACTCAGGGGCGTCACCGAAACCACTTTGTCAACCCGCACCGCGTAGACATCGCTCTGGGGGTCAAAAGTCTCTGGCGGGTCGCCCGGCGCATACCCCACCATGCCAGGCTGATGCCAATCCGATCGCTGCGGCGGCACGGGGCGATAATAGCGCTTCCGCGAGAGCCGCGTCACGCGCCAGGCCGTGTCAGGGCCAGCCTGCCACGGCACGTCCACCTTCAAGACGTACACATCTTCGGGCAAGGGCACAGTGAGGATGCGCTCGGCAAAATAGCGGGTAAAATGTGCCGCTGCGCTGAAGTCAACGTCGGTCGAATACGAGAAGTGGTAATCTTTGGGGGTCTCCAAGGAAACGGCCAGCGCGGGGATACCCAAAGCCGCGCCTTCCAAGGCCGCCCCCACGGTGCCCGAAATCGTAACGCCGGTGGCCAAATTTTCGCCGTAGTTGATGCCCGAAACCACCAAATCGGGGCGGCGGGGCATGACTTCCAACACGCCGTGTTGCACAGCCTGGGCTGGGGTGCCCCCCACGGCATACACCTTCCACGGCTTGCCGTGGACCACGATGGTTTCTTCGGTGATGATGCCATCGGAGGTGGAGGGTAGGCTGCGCCCTGCGCCCGAAGATTGCTCGCGCGGGGCAACGACCGTCACCCACCCCAAAGCGGAAAGCGCCTCAGCCGCCGCCCACAAACCAGGCGAGCGAATGCCATCGTCGTTGGTCAACAAAATTTGCAGCATGGGTTCACTCCCGTCGAGCAGCGAGATAATTCGACCACGCGGCCAAGCCACGGGCAATTTGCCAAATTACCCATCTGGGCACCGCGTGACGCGCCAGCCGATACCCCACCCACGCCACCGCCCAGCGCAAGAGCAAATAACGGCCCAGGGGCGAAAGCAACACCCGCGGCCGATAATCCCGAAAGCGGAAGTCACGGCGCCGAAAGGCCCTCACGATGACCTGGGCGGCAACCTCGCCATAGGCCAAGGCCGGGCCGATGCCTTCCCCAAACAAGGGGTCGGCGCCCGCAGCATCGCCGACCAAGAGCAACCCCGGCCTGGCAATGCGCTGGAAGGGGCTAAAAAGGTGCAAAGGGTGGCCCGCAGGCGCGGGCAAATCGGGGAAGCACGCCCGCAAAAGGGGAAGCAAGCGTGGTTTCGGAGCCCGCCGCGCGACGCGGGCATCGTAAACGCCACGATTGCAGTGAGAACGGCCCGCAATTTGGGTGGGGAAAGTCCACAAATAGCCTTGCAGGCCCCGCGGCAAGGCCGAGAAATCAAAAATGGCGGTTTTGGCTTCGGCCAAAGCGCCATCGGAAGGCGAGATGGCTTCCAGCAGGCGGGCAACAGCATGATGACGCCGCCGCGAAACAGCCCAATTGCGCGTGGTGCCCCGCGAACCATCGGCGCCCACCAGCACCTGCGCCTGCCAGAGGCCCTGGTCGGTCTCGGCTTCCCAAACGTGCCCGCGAGGGCGTACCCGGCGCACGGTCACACCTTCATGCAGCAAGACGCCCTGCCGCCGCGCTTCCGCCGCCAGATAAGCATCCAGCTCGGGGCGGTCAACCACCACAAAAATGCCCGCTGGATTGCGCAACGTCACCCTTGCAAGGTCGGTGCGAAAATGGACGGTCTGCACCGGCACTTGGGGGAGCGGCAAAGGCCAAGGGAAGCCCAACCGCGCCAACGCCTCGCGCGCCAAAACGGTCAACCCACCACCACACAATTTGGGCCGCGGGTGATGGGCCTTTTCCAGCACATGCACCTGCAACGCGGGGGCCAAGCGCCGCAAGTGCATGGCGGTGCTCAAGCCGGCAGGTCCCCCACCGACGATGAGCACGTCGCAAACTGAGATGCCTGCGGCCATAAAGCCTACCTTGTATTCTCCGCACGGCTAAGCCCAAAACAAACAGGAGCGGCTGTTTGGCCGCTCCTGTCAAGGCGCCCTCGGCGTGATTCGAACACGCGACCCCTTGCTCCGCAAGCAAGTGCTCTCTCCACTGAGCTACGAGGGCGTAAAGTTACACAGGCGGGGAGGGCGGGATTCGAACCCGCGGTGGAGGTTTTAGCCCCCACAACCGCTTAGCAGGCGGCCCCGATCGTCCAACTCCGGCACCTCCCCGAATGATGTGGGTGCGCTGCCGCCCCTGGGGAGGATGGGCTACCCTGGGGGCATCCCGCCTGTGGGTCAGGCGGAGGGAGAGGGATTCGAACCCCCGGTGGGACAGAGCCCACAGCGGTTTTCAAGACCGCCGCCTTCGTCCACTCGGCCATCCCTCCCGGAGCGGGGGGTATTTTACCACACCCCTCAAGGGGTGGCAAGAAAATATGACCCGCCGAAGCGGGTGAGAGCGGGCGACGGGATTCGAACCCGCGAATGGTAGCTTGGGAAGCTACTGCCTTACCACTTGGCGACGCCCGCATGCGGGGACAATTTTAGCCAGGGTGGTGCATTTTGTCAATGAAAGCCACGCCCGCGCGCCCAAGTTGCCCCCTGCAGCCCCAAAGGCGCCCCGGCCAGCCACGCCCCCACAATGCCAAGGCACGGCCGCGCGGCCACCTCAAACCGCCTCCCTCGCCGTTGAAGCATTCATTCTTCCAACAAGGCCGCCATTTGCCGTGCCGTGCCTAACAGCACCATGCTCAATTTGATGGCCTTGCTGGGGCTCAAATGCAGCCGAGAGGCGCGCGCCTCACGCGCCCAAGCATAAGCGAGGGCCGCGCCAACGGCTGCCCCAACCAACGCCCCCGCTAAAATCACCGTTGCCTTGGCTTCGCTCGCGTTTGCAGGGGAATGCTCACGGTCAGGAATCATGCTTTCAGGCGTTGTCATGGGTTCGACCTCCTCGGAGAAACGCCCGTACCAAGGCCTTCCAAGATGCCAGCCGACTTTGCCATCGGATCCACGGCGTGGCTGTTTTGTCGGTCAACGCCAACAGCGTGCGCCGCAATGTCAACAACCCATCCAAGAGCTGCTGCGTCACCTCCGGCGCCCGCCGTTGCGCCTGCACCACAACGACAATCAGCCCCACCAGCACCGCCAAAACGGGCAAGCCCCCCAGCAGGCAAAGCAAACTGGCGTAAATCACCACCGCACTCGCAGCCTGCGACACTGTTTGCCCTTGCCCTTGCCCAATGACCCATCCGGCCAAGGCCAACACAATCAGCCCGCCCAACAACATGGGCACGCCAATCAGCCACCACCGCTCGCGACGATGGGCCTTTTCGGCTTGGGCTTCCATTTGGGCAGCCGTCACACCTTGGGCCTCCCAAGGCCAGCGTTTTCGTTTTGTCATCATCTTCCTCGCTCTCTCGGCCCAAAGGCCAGCGATGCCTCTATTGTAACCGAATTCTCGTGCCAGGGCATGCTACAATAATACAACCATGACTGCACCCGACCTCTTCGACCACGCGCTGGAGCACGACCTCGCAAGCCAGCCCCTCGCGGAGCGCATGCGCCCTCGGACGTTGGACGAGTTCGTGGGGCAAGAGCACATTCTGGGGCCGGGGAAAATGCTGCGCCGCGCCATCGAAGCCGACCGGCTGTTTTCCTCCATCATCCTCTGGGGGCCGCCAGGGTGCGGCAAAACCACCCTCGCGCGGCTGATTGCCCGCCACACCCGCGGCGCCTTCGTCACCCTTTCCGCGGTGTTGGCTGGCAAGGCCGACCTGCGCAAAATCATCGCCGAGGCCCAGGAACGCCGCAAATATCACCGCCAGCGCACCGTGCTCTTCATCGACGAAGTGCACCGCTGGAACAAAGCCCAGCAAGACGCGCTGTTGCCCCACGTGGAAAACGGCACCATCACCCTCATCGGTGCGACCACCGAAAACCCCTACTTCGAAGTCATCGCGGCGCTGGTTTCCCGCTCGCGCGTCTTCCAGCTGCGCCCCCTGGAACCGCACCACATCCGCCGCATTGTGGAAGCCGCGCTCACCGACCCCGAACGCGGCTACGGCAGCCGCGACGTGGTGCTGCCCCCCGAAGCGCTGGATTTCCTCGCCCACGCGGCCCGGGGCGACGCCCGCAGCGCGCTCAACGCGCTGGAACTCGCGGTGGAAAGCACCCCGCCCGACGCGCAGGGGCGCATCGTGGTTTCCCTCGACGCGGTGCAGGAAGCCATCCAGCAGCGCGCAGTGCTCTACGACAAAGACGGCGACGCGCACTACGACACCATCTCCGCGTTCATCAAATCGGTGCGCGGCTCCGACCCCGACGCCGCGCTCTATTGGCTGGCAAAAATGGTGGAAGCCGGCGAAGACCCGCGGTTCATCCTGCGGCGGCTGCTCATCCTCGCAGCGGAAGACATCGGCCTGGCCGACCCACAGGCGCTGGTGGTCGCCTCGGCGGCTGCCCAAGCCTTCGAGTGGGTGGGGCTTCCCGAAGGGGTGTATCACCTGGCCGAAGCCACCCTCTACCTGGCCACCGCGCCCAAATCCAACAGCACCAAAGCCTACTTCGCGGCCCGCGACGCGGTGCGCGCTCAAGCCAACCCCGACGATGTCCCCCGCCATTTGAAAGACCCCAGCCGCGACGGCAAAACCACCGGCCACGGCCGGGGTTACCGCTACCCCCACGACGCCGCGGGGCACTTCGTGCAACAGCAATACCTACCGGCGGACCTCCAAGGGGCGCGCTTTTACCGGCCTTCCGACCAGGGCTATGAACGCGAAATCGCCGCCCGGCTGGCCCGCTGGTGGGGGAAACGCGCGGCATCTGC
>Ga0256914_1003875_pt1 | contig 11572 bp, 21 predicted proteins | sample HulkmetaG_FD_191571 | JGI IMG/M metagenome (GOLD analysis project Ga0256914, IMG submission 191571) | Hydrothermal chimney microbial communities from Main Endeavour vent field at the Juan de Fuca Ridge, Pacific Ocean - Hulk | ecosystem: Environmental > Aquatic > Marine > Hydrothermal vents ...
TTCCTTTGCCTCTTCCTTTGCTTCCTCAGTCTCAGTCTTGTTCTTTCGGCCTCTCTTCTTTGGTGCTTCCTTTGCCTCTTCCTTTGCTTCCTCAGTCTCAGTCTTCTTCTTTCGGCCTCTCTTCTTTGGTGCCTCTTTTGTCTCTTCCTTTGCTTCTGTCACTTCGCTCTTCTTCTTTCGGCCTCTCTTCTTTGGTGCCTCTTTTGTCTCTTCCTTTGCTTCTTCTTTAGAAGGCTTAGATTTTCGCTTTGAAGGCTTTTTCACCTCAGATAGAGAAATTTTACCACTAAGAATCATTTCTTTAATTTTCTCAACTTGTGTTGGGATTTCATTGGATTTAATTTTCTTATTATAATATTCTGCAAACATGAATCCATCGGACTTTTCGAAATGTTCCAATGCCTTAACAATATGTTCGCCTTTAAGTCGGCTTTCATCAGGAAATACATCAGGACTATGGGGGACATTTAGACCTGCATCAATAACACCTTTTAATGCAGCATAAATTCTTCCACCCTTTATAGGAAGATGAAGCCCAATATCAAGAACAGCTTCAGTATATCCTTTCTTAATTGCACGGATCCCAGCAAGGAGTCCTGTAAGATATGCGGCAGGAATATTCTTTGTAGATATATTCCATCCATATAATTTCTTTAATTCTAAGGATATTGCAGATGCAAGTGTTTTATCACCTTGTACGTGGGCTTCTATAAGTTGAACAATTGTATTTCCATTTGTCTTTCTTATGACTAATCTAGGTTTTCGTGAAAGTAATAAACGCTTTCTACGATAATAGTTTGTTTTACCTTCACGGCGTCTTCTAAATCTTACTTTATATCGTGGTCCTTTTGCCAATTAGATTCCCCCGTTATTTTCGATATAGTTTCTTATCGCGAATATATGTATCCAAGTGAGATACGCTACGGAACATATTTCCTTTAGCTTTAAGATATAGATCTCGATAAACAGATACATCGATTTTTCCAGATTCTTTTAATTCCTTAAGATGTCTACGTAGGGGTCGGATTTTATTTATCCAACGTCGCTTGCTACTAATTATGGTATTTCGACTACCTTTTCGGGAACCAGGTCCGCGTCTTTGTCCTTTTTTCTTCTGTTTTTGGATGAATCTAGTTCGTCCGCGACTGATTCCTTTTTCATATTTTTTACCAATTATACCATCCGAGATGAGCTTTCGAATATCTTCCTTTCTAATAGCAAGAGAGATCTCATCCAAATAGTCCGGATGGAACCAGACGCGACGAACACCAACGCCAAGGACTTCAGCAGCTAATCTTTTTTGTACATCCAACTTCAATTATAATTCCTCCAATTAGAGTTCTTCGCTTTCTTCAATTAGTTCGCCGGGATTTACAATACGAATCATTAATGATTCTGCACGATCAATAATTTCCATACGCTTCTTACGACCAACAGAGGAGGCAATACGCGCTACATCACGGTCGGCATCTAATTTTTCTAGATCCTTAACATTGTAAACTATATGCTCCCGCAATCCAGATGGATGAAGATATCTAACTGCACGAGGATTTCTATAACCAACGCCGGGTTGCTTCTTATAACCGGCGCGCTTCATTCGAACCTTATTATCAATACCTCGTGGTTTTCTCCAGCTAGACTTTACACGGACTAAGCGGTCGCTTTCATGTCTGATGAATTTAGGACGCTTCTTTGCAATTTTCTTACGCAACTTAAATAATCGTTTTTCAGTCATTTTAATCCCTCAATGAACTATTCTTTTCACATGATCTCCATGGCGTTTCTCATAAACATAAATACCATCCATGAAGGTTCTAACATCTTTCTTGCGGATTTTTGTTGCTTGTTGAATATTTGCAGCTGTTTGACCGACTTCCTCGATGTTAATTCCTTTTACGATGATATCATCATCTTTCACGATTACTTCTGTATCACCAACTGCTTTAGCCCGCCTAACATCGCGCTCACCAATTAGATTTTCAATTATGATATCGCGTCCTTGAACCTTAACAGTCATTGGAAAGTGGGAATATACAATCTTTAATTTATATTCGTATCCCTTTGTAACACCAATAATCATGTTTCTAATGTGAGCTGCAGTTGTACCAATTAGTGCTTTTTCAAATGCGCGGGCATTTCGAACAGATAATTTCACAACATTATCCTCTAACTTAATATCTACAGGGGTAATCCCAAAGTCACGCTTTAATGTTCCGAGGGGACCCGATACGGTTATAGATTTTCCCTCGACATTTACGGTGACATCGGAAGGGATTTTTACTTCCTGTTCAATAAGGGGTACTTTAGGCATTCTTATTTTCCTCCTAGTACACATATGCGATTAATTTTCCACCGGTTCTCTGTGCTCGTGCCTCTTTGTGCGTCATAATTCCAGAGGGTGTGCTTACGATGAGAAGACCAAAGTTGTATGCAGGCAAGAACCGCTTTTCATATTCTTCAAATTGATTGTATTTAACGGCATACCTTGGCTTAATGACACCACAACTGTTTATTCTACCCATAAGCTGAACTCTAAATCTACCTGCACGACCATCATCGATGAACTCAAATTCACCAATATATCCTTCTTTCTGAAGAACACTAAGTACGTTAGCAATTAATTTCGAAGCGGGTTTGACAATTACCTCAGTATGACCAACTTTTTCGTTATTTAGTATAGTTGTTAAAGCATCTGCTAATGGATCCAACAAAGTCATTATTTACACCTCATTTTAACTTCTTAAATCCAAGTTCACCAGCTACCTCTCTGAGGCATCGTCGGCAAATCATTAGTCCATATGAGCGTATTACTGCACGATGAGTACCACATCTGATACAAACCCGGCTTCCCTTTCCAAATTTTTTCTTAATAGTAGCCATATTGATATTCCTCCTCTTTTTCTGCGATTTTAATGCCGAATTCTTCTTGCAAGAATGCCATACTTTCTTCCGGCGTCAATCTGTGACGCTTTGGAATGCGTCTTCTAGCAATATGTCTTCGTTTAATTCTAAATCCAGGACGAATAATGTTAACTGTAATATTCATACCAAATATACCAATATTGGGATCATACTTCACACCAGGTATATCGATGTGCTCTTTTATCCCAAATGCAACATTACCTTCACGATCAAATTGCTTTTTCAGTAATGTATTGTTTTTGACCTGAAGTACTCTCTTTAGAAAGTCGATAGCAGCCTGTCTACGTAATGTTACACGAACAGCTATTGGTTCTCGTTTTCGAATACCAAACTCACGAATTGTTTGTTTTGCTCTTGACTCTACAGGCTTTTGACCAGTTAGCGATTCTAATAATTGGGAAGCCTTTACAAGAGGTTCACCACTTTTTCCGGTACATATATCGACTACGACTTTTTCAATTCGGGGTTTTCTCATGGGATGCTTTTCCCAATCTTCCAAATATCGCTTTGCATCAACAGACATTTTTGTCAGCTCCTATTACTCCAATGTAATTATAGGCGACTCTTTTCCAATTACAAACACGTAGTCGAGTGCCGTTTGGAATAATTCACCAGATTCACTTTGTAAAGTTGCAACACTTGCATGAGGACCGAATCGAATTTCATATTCTACAAGTTTGCCGGTTTTACCAACGTTTTTACCTGCAAATACAAAGGCTAAAGAACCAATCTCGAATTTAACAAAGTCCAGAATATTTTGCTCAGGAACTTGTATTTTTACGACATCCTTAGTACGTAGTGTTTTCAAGTCAGGATTTTCTTCGAGCCGCTCTTTAGTAAGTAAGATATTACGTCCATCATGCAGATTGAGTTGAATAAGACCGCCTTTAGTCATAGTCTTATTGACAATACGGCATAGTTTGATTTTACTTTCTTCTGAACTTATCTTCACAAGTTTAAATCCACTACCACTTTTGGGGATCATACGATAGAATTCGCCCGATGGAACAAATTCAATTGTATCCATTAACCCCACTGGAAAGTGTGGATCTCGACGAATTTTACCATCAATTTTAACTTTATCTTCACGGAGTATTTGCTTTACCTCACGCATTGTTCTTGCATAACCTAGGAGGTCACGAACAATTAATGCCAGAGGTAAGCTTTGTTCAATACTGTGAGGTCCAGGATGTGTTTTCGCAATCCATTTCGTAACTTTTCTTTTAATTTGCCAATTTCTAGGGGATGCAACACGTTTTATTTGTCTAGTCATACCTTTTCGTGCCATTTTTCAGTCCTCCTAGGCCAGTTTACCCTTTTTTTCGAGAGCTTGTTTTCTGCTCTTTGTCATATTCAAAGACATTATCATCAAATTAGACGGGGATATCGGAGCTTGTGCCTCACTACCGTCTCGCTTTGTTCGTACAATTCCTTCAACATATACACGAAGTTTACGGTAGTCTACTTCGGTAACTTTTCCTTCTGCACCTTTAAAATCGCCACTAAGAATTTTCACAGTATCTCCAACATGAACTAACATAGACCTCGTATGATATTCCTCACGAAGGTCAGGATGAAGATGTACTCTCATGAATCGCTTTCTAATATGATTAGGAGCATTCCTAAGATACGATCTTTGTTTTCGTGGCTTGCTTGATTTTGTCTTGGGATTCATTAAATTCACCTCAAATCACTACACTAGCAAGAGCAGATAATCTAGGCCATCTTCGTGTAACTTCACGAGCTATTGGACCTCTAATTTCAGTCCCTTGAGGATCCCCACTGGGTTTAATAATAGCAACAGCATTATCCTCAAATTGTATCCAAGTGCCATCAGGGCGTCGATAAGGCTTTCTTTGCCTTACAACTACAGCTTGCAAGACTTGGCGACGCATGTCTAATGTGCCTTTCTTAACAGATACAGTGACAGAATCACCAACACCTGCTTTTGCATATCTGTTTAATCTACCTTTGTAACCATAAACAGCAATAATCTCAACTATTTTTGCTCCGGAATTATCCGCACAGATGGCGCGAGAGCCAACTGTAAGCCCCTTTGAAATATTCGGGACAAATTTCACAATTCCTCTTGTTAATTTACGTGACATTCATAGCCCTCCTTATTGCTTACTAAGATTTTCCACGACTACGAAAGACACTGTCTTACTTAATGGTCGACATTCTGCAATTTTCACTTTATCCCCTTCCTTCACTTCAATACACGGCGGAAGGTGTGCATGGAATTTTGCCTGACGACGCTCATAACGATCATATGTCTTTACATAGTATGAATAGTCTCTACGAACAACTACGGTTCTATACATTTTTGTACTTACAACAACACCTTCATGAATTTGTCCTCTAACGGATAAATGACCGTGAAATGGACAATATTCATCATCACAGGTGTTTTCAGGGGGCTTTACATCAATTCCTATATTTCTCACCATATTTTCCAAATCCCCTTAGGCGTTTTCTTTAGACGATTTTCAGGACGTTCTACAAGATTTTTTCCAATTATTCTTATTTTTGAACCATCTGGTAGTGTTATTTTAAACACACAGATTTGTTTTGGAATTTTCATAATTCTTTCATTTTTCATTATTGCAATCATGTTCCTTGATTCGTCGATTATAGTACCGCGAATGCCCACTAATGTAGGATCTCGCGATTCCTCTACAGTGAGCTCAAGACCAATGAGTTCATGATGAATCAAATTTTTAGGACGAATCAAGGCAACCACATCATTACTCATTATTTTCATGCATAATTGTTAAGAGACGTGCGATAGATCTCTTAATATTTCGAATTTGGTAGGGATTTTCACTTCCCCCACCAGTAGAGACTTGTATTCTCGTTCTTGCCAATTCAGCGTATAATTCAGTCAATTTTTTCTTACGCTCAGCAGGAGTCATTTTCCGAATGTCTTTTGGCTTTAATACACCCATATATCTCACTCACCTTTAGACTCGTTGGACTCTTGAGATTCTGTAGCCTCATCTATTGCCTCATCAAGACTTTCAAGTTCTTCAAGCTCTTCAAGATCTCCGATTTCTTCAAGCTCTTTCTCAGTCAGGGAAATATCTTCTTCGAAAGTTTCCTCTTCTTGTTCAGAAACTTCTTCAACTTGAGATTCTTCCTGAGGCTTTACAAGCTGTGGCTTCTTAACTTGTCGATCCTTTGGAGGATTGATTATAATCTTATCAGGCAGACGGGCTTTTGGCAACATGATTTTTACTGTTACACCAATTGTTCCTGCTTTTAATACTGCATAATCATGAGCTATTGTAACATATTTTACAGCAGGTTCACCAGATTTTCCAATAGTACCTTCACGGAACTTCTGGTATCTTGCACGAGCACTGGATATTTTTCCTTTTACAATGATCTCACACCCCAGTGCACCTGCACGCATTACTTTTTTCAGAATCCAATATGCAGTCTTTCTAAATCGAATACCACGTTCTAATTGTCTTGCCAATCGTGAAGCCATAACTTGTGCATCTAGCCATGGATTCTCTACTTCAGAAACTTCAACTTGGGGATTTTCAATACCAAATCGCTTTTCTAAGACATCGGTAATTTCACGAATCTTACTACCACGACGCCCAATTACAACACCAGGTCTAGATGCACGGATAGTAACTATTGTACGAGTGGGTGTTTTTCTAATATCCACTTTCGAATATCCGGCTGCGTTTAATTCTTTTCTTAGATACTCATCTACAGCCATTTTACGAGTATTAAGAGTTACAAAGTTTTTTATGGCGGACATTGATTAAATCTCCTCTACAGCAATTTCAACATGTGTTAGATAGTTATAATATGGAGATGATCGGCCAAAAGCACGTGGAATATTCTTTTTAATAACACGTGCACGATGTGCAGCAGCATGAATTATTTTCAATCGGTCAATATCAAGGCCTTTATTATCGGCATTAGCCTCTACATTCTTTAAGACTTTTAAGATAGCCTTTGATGCTCTAACTGGATAACCTCCAGTATGCCATTTTTTAAGCCCTGCATGATGACCTCGCTTCTTATGATGACGCTTATAGGGAACCATAGCGTTCATCGCGATTACTTCTTCGAGATAATCAACTGCCTTATCAAACATCATACCTTTGATAGTATTGCAAATCTCTCTTGCCCACTTGGGCGATATATTTAGATCCCGACCACTTGCGATTGCTGTCTTGTCAGGATCAAGACCAATTATGGAATATTTCATATGCGGCATCTAAATTCCTCACTTCGATTTTACTGCTTATCCACAATTTTGAGATTATTGTAGATGCATACGCAAGAGGTCAAGCACGCTGAGCTAACCGCCCCATTTAGCTTGGCCATGGATTTTAATGCGCGAGCTTAGAATGATTCAAACCATTTAGCCAAACTAAAATTTTGGAACGGCAGCAATTATATTTTTGACCATGGAACAATCAAAAGCTAGAATATATAAGGATTTCTTTAAATACACAAAAATTAAGGCACATGACCAAACTCATCCATAAAGGATTTGAATGCATTTGACATATACTTCTCAATTAAATTTACACCTTTCTGAGTAAGAACAACCTTAGCAAAAATTGGACCTATTGAAATAATATGTAAATACTTTTTGTTTGCCAAACTTTTAAGGATCCTTATAACAATATCCGTAAACTCTTGCTCAGAAACTTTTAAAAACCCTGAAGCATCTTGAAATTCTTTTGTACGTCGTAATATATCTTTAATTGATGCAAGATAGCGAATATTTGTAGAATACGGATTTGAATAAAGCCATAACAATACAATTAATTCGCTAACTATTAAATTAATTTGTGGATATTTCTCAAGAGTCTTGCGGGCAACTAATTCTACAGCAGGCATAATACATCCCCAGATCACACCAAAGATATCCAATTCACTCTAGGTTCATATAGAACCCCAGAAGCAATTAAACCATTTATTACCTTTTGAATTTCTTCATCAGAATATCCATATTTATTGAACTCTAATATAAGTTCAGATGTTTTAATAGGCATATTATGTGCTTCTAGAAATTCAATAATTGCACGTTCTAAGGATTTCATAGATTTTTTAGATTTTACGGGCGTAGTCTCCTTGATTCCAGGAATTTCAGATTCGGAAACTAATTGAATTTCCCATGGCTTGGGAAAAATAATAATTCCATCTTGAGATAACTTTTCTAAAGAATCGGTAACCCATTGCCAGTCTAATTTATATTTTTCAGCAAGTGCTCTAAACTTATCAAGTGTAATAGGATTCTTAGCAAATTGCACTAAAAGTGAGAATAATGTCCGAGATTTGCCACCGGAAATATAAGTTACTTTATCATCGCTAATACTTTCAGTTTCTTGCATGTCTAAATATTCATATAATTTAACAATGCTTTCACGACTTGCCTCAACAGCCATTATGAATTCGTCACTATTCTTTTTTGCATTATATTGTTTTACTAATTTGGAAGCTTCTTCTATGGACTCTACAAGCTGAGATTCTGCGGGATTTATTTTTATAATATGATTACAATATGTACAACGCCTTGTCTTTTGTCTTACTGGAGCGTAAAGAAAAGCGCCACATTTCGGGCATTTAAATACTAAAAACTTTTGCATTTTGAGATTCCTCGATATCATAATTCAATTAATTTTTCATTTAAACGCTTTTTAAGGCATCGTTCTATAAATTGATAGAGATCCGTTTGAAGGGATGAAGGAATTATACTAAGTTTATTAGTTAATTCATCAACAATTTCATCAGCAATAATTGATGTCGAACGGGATTTTAAGGGCTCTAAGGCATTTTGAATCTTACTTATAGAGATATTATATGAAATACGAGTATTAATAATACAATAAGAAACATCATCAGGCGGAATGAAGTAAGGAAAATGTTGTAGATCATGCAATACAATAATATTAAGTGATTCACAAATTGTTTTGACATACCAATCAAAAGAAGACTCTTTTACATTAAAGCGAGATATAAATTCGATTTTTGTAAATGGATTAGGATATGTCCAAGGATGCCTAGAAATAATATATAATATCGATGCATAAAAAGGATATGGCTCCCGAGGTTCTGTTGCTATGAGATAATACGCACGGATTAGATTCAATGCAGGCTCAATATATTTATCATCAACACTATTTTTTTCATAAAATTCTTTTGCTTCTTTTAATACATTAACAAGATATGCATCATCAAATGGGGGACTCTTATGAGCATGCACTTTTTTCAAATCCCTTTATTCCTTTATTTTTTCAAATGTCCATCGAATAGCGCCAATTAGTTTATTTAAATCTTCATTGGAGCCATAATTTGAAATTATGATTTTTTCTAAGATTCCATCAGCATCCTTATCAATTGTATAATTAAATTGCTTTTTGTGATCTGTAGATACTTTCTTATTCTCAAATATCTTTTTTACCAAAAATTTAGTAAAAGGTCCTAAATTTGTATTTAATCGGACGCCTTTTTCAGGAAGAATAATCAATTTGTCAGGATATACTTGTACTTTAGCAAGACTACCAAATGCAGGTGTCTTTATATCGATCGTTCTTATTGTTGAGGTTTTAAGGTCGGGTTCGGACATGCCAACTAAATCTGCAGCGGTCGTAAAACTATTTTTCTTAAGAACAATATCTAACGCATCAACATATGATTGCAACTCATTAATTTTCTCTTGCAATTTTATAATTTCACTCGTTAAAGATTCTCTAAGTTCGGCAAGTGCTTTTAAAGTGGAATCATCCAAAAATTTTCACCTCAAATATAATAAATATAAAAAAGTAAATTAAGTTAACACTATTTTTCAATATGGATTGCAAAATCTGGGCAAGATAATTCACATAGCATACATGATACACATTTTTCAAAATCAATAATTATTGGTACATGTACGCCACGTTCATTAAATTCCTTTGACATTGCAAGAACATTTTTAGGGCATACCGCAACGCAGATTTGACATCCTTTACAGAGTTTGTCGTCGATAAGTATTGCTTTAGGAGGTTTTACCAATAAGAATACTCTCCTTTTTTATGCGTTGAAAATATTGAGGTGCTATAAGTCTTATTATGATTACGCTTTAGGATTTTATTTGTGTGTCATCTACTATTTTTTTACCAGCATACACTTGATCAATGGAATGAATGACAGCACCAGATTCTTCTAATACCTCCTTTATGCGGTCAAAATCTAGATCTTCACCCTCAACGACTAATTTTATAGATTCGGTATTTGCATCGACCTCGGCGACCATAAGATTGACGCCTTCAACATTAGGAATAGAAACTAACATCAAAGATAAATCAGTCAATCTAGGACTATGTAATTTCAAGACATCCAATACTAATTTACGTATTCCGTTTCCTTTGCTCAATTTTTAAAACCTCTCATTTTTTCAACTATAAAAAACAATAAATGTATAGAATAATAAAGCTTATGCTATGAAAACAAATAATAAAAGTCTGATAAAAATGGATTTACAAGATTTTACAATAGATGAAATTATTGAACTAGCGAAATTTCATCCACTATATAATGGCGCTCTAAACTATGTTAAGAATAATGAAAAACTAAAAGACATGTATTATGAAGACTTATCAAAATACTTACAGATTCCTAGGGCAATGGCAAAAGTAATATTATTAGAAATTAAATCCGAAAATGAGGAATAAGGATGACAATTTTGAATGAAATAGAAAAAGGTCTCAGAGACCCAAATAAGACAAAAGAGATCATTCAGCAGATTAGGCAAAAATCGGAAGGCTTGAAAATTAACATAGTTCATGTATGTGGAACCCATGAATATACGATAAGTCATTACGGATTAAGGTCTATATTACCAAAAAATATACGATTAATAGCAGGACCAGGTTGTCCGGTATGTGTTTGTGCAGCAAAAGATATAGATGAAGCAATATATCTTGCAAAAAATGGCGTTACTTTGACAACCTTTGGAGACATGATTAGAGTTCCATCAACTAATGAAACATTAAGTGAGGTACGAAGTAAAGGTGGAAAAGTAGTTGTAGTGTATAGTATTCATGATGCAGTAGAATACGCAAAATCACATCCGGATGAAGACGTTGTATTTTTTGCAGCAGGATTTGAGACGACTGCACCAAGCATTGCTTATGAGGTTGTAAGTAATCCGCCAAGTAATTTCTCAGTTCTTACATCTCTAAAAGTTGTGCCACCAGCAATGAAAATTATGCTTGATATTAAAGATATTAATGTAAGTGGGTTCATATGTCCAGGTCATGTATCCGCGATAATTGGTTCAGATGCTTACAAAGAATTTCCAGAAAAATACAATATACCAACAGTTGTGGCAGGATTTGAACCGATAGATGTATTATATGCAATTTTACTGATTGTTGAGCAAGTACGAAATGGCGAGGCAAAAAATATCAATGAATATTTTAGGGTTGTTAGACCAGAAGGTAATATACAAGCGAAAAAGATCATGAATGATGCATTTACAATAATTGATACACAATGGCGGGGATTAGGCACAATAAAAAACTCGGGATTAGAAATTTCAGAAAAATATTCAGAATACAATGCTAGAAAGAAATATGATATCAAAATTGGAAAATCAGTAGATATTATTCCTGGATGCATCTGCCATTTAGTT